>Ga0081455_10000953_pt1 | contig 37056 bp, 35 predicted proteins | sample TabmetS3T2R1_FD_70207 | JGI IMG/M metagenome (GOLD analysis project Ga0081455, IMG submission 70207) | Tabebuia heterophylla rhizosphere microbial communities from the University of Puerto Rico - S3T2R1 | ecosystem: Host-associated > Plants > Roots > Rhizosphere ...
GGGCGAGCGTGTAATCAGAGAGGGCGCCGAGGGCGACTCGATGTTCGTATTGTTGAGAGGCGCAGCAGAAGTGTCGGTCTCGAAAAACGGCCATTCCATTCCGGTGGCTACCCTGAAAGCGCCCGATTGCTTCGGGGAAATGTCTCTCCTCACCGGTGAACGTCGGACAGCAACGGTGCGCGCCCAGACCGATTGCCAGGTGATGGAGATTGGCAAGTCAGTAATGGCAGACCTGCTTCGCGCCTCGCCTGATTGCCTCGATCGGCTTAGCGACCTACTCGCCAAACGGAAAATGGAAACGGAAGGGTTGCTGAAAGAAGCGGTTCCCCAGGGGCAGAGCGCAAATAAAGAGCGCGAATACCGGGCCACTTTCCTGCGCCGTTTGCAGACGTTTTTCGAATTGTAGCCTGTTAGGACACTCCTCGATCGTAGCCTGATCCTCGTCTCGAGATTCGGACGACCTCCACCGGTGTCCCACGTGCGTATGATTGGGAGGATCAGGATGACCGGGCGAGCCTAGAAATAACGAATTGCGGGCGGATAAAAACCTACTAAAGTCCCCAACTTTCAGCCGGAACGTTCATGAGCATTTTACTTGGCCTAACGATTCTTAACGCAGGCGTGCCATTGTCGATGGTATGCGCAGTAATTGGGCTGGCCTTTGCTCTCGTCTTGATCGCGATCGTGAGCCGCTCTTCGGCTGGCAACGAACGGATGCGACAGATTGCGGCCGCAGTACAAGAAGGCGCCAAAGCATATTTAAACCGGCAAGTCATCACGATCAGCGTGATTGCCGCGATCATCTTCGTCCTGCTTTTCATCTTCAAAGATCATCCCACGGCGATTGGTTTCGTAATCGGCGCCTTTTGTTCCCTCGCAGCCGGTTACATTGGCATGCGCATCGCAGTGATTGCGAATGTGCGCACGACGCAGGCAGCGACCCACTCGCGCACGGCTGCCCTGCGCATTGCGTTCAACGGAGGAGCGGTGACCGGGTTGCTGGTGGTCGGTCTTGCGCTGCTTGCTGTCTCAATCTTCTATACGATCGCCAGCAAAATCGTCGGGCCCGACATGGCCATTCGCAGCCTGGTCGGCCTCGCGCTGGGGGCAAGTTTGATTAGCGTGTTCGCGCGATTAGGCGGCGGCATTTACACCAAGGCTGCCGACGTCGGCGCCGATCTCGTGGGCAAAATCGAAAAAGGCCTGGAGGAGGATGATCCGCGCAATCCGGCGACGATTGCCGACAACGTGGGCGACAACGTGGGCGATTGTGCCGGTATGGCGGCTGACGTTTTTGAAACCTATGCGGTGAGCTTGATTGGTGCGATTCTTGTCGGTGCGCTGACACTGGCGGGAAATCCAGCGGCCATTGTTTACCCATTTGTGCTCGGAGGAATTTCGGTGCTTGGTGCAATCTGTGGTGTCGTGTTCGTGAACGTCGCCAACGGTAAACCGGCGAATATTCTCATGGGCGCCGTGGTAGCGAGCGCGATAGTCTCCGCGATCTTATTCTGGCCCACCACTCACTACTTGTTTCCAAACGGCGTGAGTATCGCCGGTGCAACGCGCACACCTGCGCAACTTTACTGGGCGTCCATTATTGGCCTGGTCATGACGGCAGTTGTCGTAGTCATTACCAATTACTACACATCAATGCACCACGCGCCGGTGCAAAAAATTGCCCGCGCGTCGGAAACCGGTCATGCCACCAATATCATCGCCGGCCTGGCGGTTGGCCAGCACGCCACTGCGTTGCCCGTGGGTTTCATCGGCATCGCCATTCTGCTCAGTTTCCATTTTGCCGGGCTTTACGGAATCGCAATTGCCGTGATGGCGATGTTGTCGATGGCGGGAATTGTCATCTCACTCGATTCGTTCGGACCGATTACGGACAACGCGGGCGGCGTGGCGGTCATGAGCAATTTGCCCAAAGAAGTGCGTGGTGTAACAGACGAGCTCGACGCGGTCGGCAACACGATGAAGGCTGTGACCAAGGGTTACGCCATCGCATCGGCTGGATTGGCCGCACTCGTTTTATTCGGCTCGTACGTAGAGGAACTCAGAACGCACGTCACACGAAACGGTGAGCCATTCCTATTCCAATTTTCACTCACGGACCCGAAAGTGATTATCGGGCTTTTTATCGGCGGACTTTTGCCATTCATGTTCACGGCGTTCAGCATGGATGCAGTCGGCAAAGCCGCGGGCGCAGTTGTGCGCGAAGTGCGGCGTCAGTTAAAAGCGAAACCGGGAATCTTGACAGGCCAGGACACGCCCGACTACGGCACATGCGTGGACATTGTGACCAAAGCGGCGTTGCGGGAGATGATTGTGCCCGCGCTTTTGCCAGTGGTTTTTGTCGTGGCGGTCGCAATGATTAAACCATTAGGACCCGTGGTGCTCGGCGGTCTACTGGTAGGCACGATCGTCACCGGATTGTTTGTCGCCATCGCCATGACCAGTGGCGGCGGCGCATGGGATAATGCGAAGAAATTTATCGAAGAAGGAAATCTTGGCGGGAAAGGTTCTTTCGCGCATGCCGCAGCGGTAACAGGCGATACTGTTGGCGATCCATACAAGGATACCGCCGGTCCTGCAATCAATCCGATGATCAAAGTCGTCAATATTCTGGCGATCTTGATCATCCCGATTTTCTTTTAGATAAGGACGCCGCGCCGTCCCGCCGTTGCGGGAGACATCGCAGCGCGATGTCCCCACCGATGTCGGCTAAAAACGCTTGGTTTCGTCAAAACCGCGTGGCACAGTCGGGCGCTCTCCACGTCATGCCTAGCGTTTCAGCCTCGCCCACACGACTCAAGTTTTGGGGGACGCGCGGTTCCATTTCGGTACCGGGCAGCCGTACATTGCGTTACGGGGGCAATACTACGTGCGTCGAGGTGCGCGCCGACGGCGAGATAATTGTCCTCGATGCTGGTTCGGGGATTCGCTCCCTTGGCATTGCTTTGGAAAAGGAATTCCAGTCGCAACCAATCAAGCTCTCCTTGCTGATCACGCACGCTCATTGGGATCATATCCAGGGATTCCCTTTCTTTGCGCCGGCCTACGAAAAGAAAAATGAGATCCGCGTACGCGGCTACGATGGCGTCGATATGAGCTTTGGGAAAATTATGGCTGAACCGATGAGGCTGCCGTTTTTCCCCATCGCCATGCGCGAGCTTTCCGCCAAAATCGACATTAAGAAATTAACTGAGATGGAGTTCGCGGCAGGCAAAGTGCAGGTGCGCGCCAGGTTCGTAAATCATCCCGGCGTTTGCGCTGGTTATCGCCTGTTTACCAGCGACGGCTCAATCGCTTTCTTACCGGATCACGAGCCCTACCGATTTTTACATGCTGCGAAGTCTAATGATCTGAGTCCGGAACAGGCGAAGAAGACCGCTGAAGAGGACCGAGCCGGTCTGGTCCAATTTCTTCACGGCAGCGATATTCTTATCCTCGACGCGCAATACACCGATGCGGAATATGAAAAGCACATCGGATGGGGACACGGTTCGATTTCCAGCGCGGTTTCCCTCGCGCTCGATTCCAAAGTCCACAGGCTTCTGCTTTTTCATCATGATCCAAGTCATGACGATGCAATGCTCGATGCCGTGGTAGATGATGCGCGGCGACTAGTCCGCGACAGCGGAAAACACATTGAAGTGGACGGCGCGCGTGAAGGGGAAGAAGTGTTTCTTCCAGCGAAACACACGAATTGCGACAAATAAGAAGCAATTGGAAATTGTCAGCTGATTCGCGTTAATTCGGCTGATTCAGAGGAGACTTTGAAATTTCGGCTTTTGCGAATTTCGCGTTAACTTTCCCTGTTTTTGCCTCGTGGTGTAACGGTAGCACTAGAGACTCTGGATCTCTCTGTCTAGGTTCAAATCCTAGCGAGGCAGCCACGTAAAAGACCTTGCGGTCTCACGTGGCAAGAGCGTGTCTCGATACCAAACAGAAACCGCGTCGGGAACCGAGGCCTTTTACACGGTTCGAATCCTGGCGAGGCAGAATATGAAAGTCAGACATACGCGGCGCCTCGCTCAGGATCGCGTTCGCCAAATTGACAGCAAACGGCAACGGCAGTCATTAAAAACGATTCTGCGAATGTCCCGAGACTTTAGTCCGCAGAAAGGGGATACCATGCCCGCCACATCACGATTGTTCTTATTCTCGTGCGCGTTGATCGTTGATAGATCACGCGGCACGAATCCCCAGCAAAAATGTCAGCGTGGATTACGGGGACAAGATCAGCGAAACGAGCCAGCGATGGACAAGAGTGTTCGCCGCGACAATGGATCGATTGAGCGAGCAACTTCGTATTTGAGGGCCGCGAGCGGCAACGCCAGAGCGAAAAGGGTCGAGCCTTTTCTGACCGACCCCACTTCGTTTCAATGTGAAAGTATCCGCTGAAACTCCGCAGGATCCCAAGCCCAAATTTGCAACTCGTTACGGAGTAGCCGCGTCCTTCAGAAACGACACAGAGCCGGTATCGAGGCAGTAATAGCCGCCGATTACCCGCACCTGACCGGAATTAACTTTGCCTTTGAGAATCGGCGTCGAGGAACGCAAAAAGTCCACAACTTGGTTCACGTTCGCTTTGATAGTTGTGTCCAAATCACAATTCACTGTCGCCTCTACTGCGGCCTTTATTGCCTGAACTAACGATTCAATGTGTCCGGGTGCTGTACTGTTGGCAGCGATAGTTTCTTTTGCCGCTTTAACAGCACCGCAACTCTGATGGCCGAGCACGACGATGAGGCGTATTCCTAGATAATCCACCGCGTATTCAAGGCTACCCAGGACTTCATCATTAATCACGTTTCCAGCTACCCGGACGATGAACAAATCACCGAGGCCCTGATCAAAGACAATCTCGGGCGGAACACGAGAATCTGAGCAACTGAGGATGACGGCAAACGGATGCTGGGTCTTTGCAAGTTCAGCACGCCGTTCCACTGTCTGACCGGGGTGTTGCAGGTTACCACTCGTGTAACGTCCGTTACCTTCCCTTAGTTTGGCGATTGCCTCAGCCGGACTCATTTCGGCACTCAATCACAAAGCCTTGTGCCGTAAAGGGTGTCTTTAATTGCCAAACCGTTTTTCTTTGCAGGGCGCATCCAGTTATTTAGACAGAGCCGATTGTTTTTGGCGGCTTTTGCACAAGAGCGGCAAGTGTTTGAAGTGGTTGTGAACCAACCGGGCGAAATGTTGCAGACTGAATCGTTCGACGTTTTTGACGCGGCGAAAAGATGATTGTACCGACGTTGGGCGACATTGCCCGTTCATGTGGATATTATCGACAAGCGTTGCGCCGAGGCGATATCCGATCAGCGCGATTCGGGAAAGCGAATCTTTACAATTGGCGCAGCCGTAACTCGTTTTTGATTGGCGGATGGGGACTGATGCGACCAGAATCAAAGGAGAGCACAAATGAAAACAATACTGATGTTGACCGTTGGGCTAATGCTCGCAGGCTGCGGATCAATGGAAAACCATGTTCGAAGCCACACCGTTGCCTCAACCTCCCGGGCCCCCTTGCCGGATCGCGGTAACGGTATTGCGGTGGACATGATATGCGCTTGCCCTTGACGATTTAAACCATTGCCGACCGCAGCAAGGACGCCCAAGTCAGAGGGAGCCGACAGAGACGTTTCAAACGAATTACTTAGTTGAGACTTCAGCGATGAAAAGGAGATTCCTTCAATTCCGACATTCAGCCACGAGCACGGGATTACGGTCGGGAATCGTTTTTCTTAGCGCATGCGTGCTAGTTGGTTTGGTGGCCCTCTTCGCCGGCGCGCACGCACAAGTTGCCACATCGACTCCGGGTGCGGCCGCAACCCCTGCGCCAACAGCCACTCCGTTTCCAACTTTTGCGCCGCTCAGCACTCCGCGCCCGTGAGGATCGCGCCAGAGTGCGAATTGATTGCCGAATAACCTACGGAATCCACGTTCGATCTATCGGCGCGGATTGTACAGCTAGGTCCGAATCCTAGTGAGGCAGCGGGCTCAACGTTTAGCAATCAGGACAACTTCCGTTTGGTGCATTCCAGCGCAGCGCGTAATTGGAAGGCTCGACCGCCGAGTTTTCGCAGACATGTAACACGATTGTCATCTGATTGTTGCTTGAGGGATCGAATGAACTCGCGAGAAATTTCGCTCCAAAACACGCTCCATGTACATGAATACGATACGTCTCATTTCCTGGTTTACCGCCGCGCTCGCTTTGGTTCCATCGCTTGTTCAAGCGCAACCCACCCTAATCGCAGTGGGCTCACTTACTGAGTCACGAGCCGGCGCGAATGCAGACCTTTCCGGCCTCACTTACAGTCTGGAAAATCAAGCTCCCGCAAACCTGCTGGGTGGCTTGGGTTCAGCCATCACGTACGACTCCGGCAAGAAGTTCCTGTTACTGCCGGACCGCGGCCCGAATGCGGTCACCTTCGACCCGGCAATCGACAACACGGCCAGCTTTGTCGATCGATTCCATACCGTCCAGATCGATCTGGATAGAAATCCCGCCGGGCCATTGCCATTCACATTGAGTGCGCGCCTCCAGGACACAACACTGCTGTGGAGCAATAGTCCGCTCGTATACGGCACCGGCGAAGGGTTAGGAGTGGGTTCCGGCGTTCCTCCGATCAATAATGCGCACCAGTACTTCTTCAGCGGACGCTCGGACAATTTTGATCCCGCAAGGAATTCTGGCAATCCAGATAATGCCCGCTTCGATCCAGAAGGCATCCGCGTATCGGCCCACGGGGAAAGCGTATTCATTTCCGATGAATACGGTCCGTACGTTTACCAGTTCGACCGGTCGTCCGGAGCCCGGCTGCGCTCCTACGCGCTGCCGGAGAAGTTTTATGTGACTAACCAGCATCCGATCGGCAACGATGAAATCAGCGGCAACACTATAGGAAGAACGGCAAATAAGGGCATGGAAGGTCTGGCGATCACGCCCGACGGCAACACGCTGGTGGGGATTATGCAAAACGCGCTGATCCAGGATGCCAGCCAGGGTGGTGCTGCTGCGAATCTGCTACGCATCGTTGCTATTGATGTCGCCAGCGGTACGACTCATGAGTACGCGTACCTGCTTACGACAGGAACGGGCGTCAGCGAAATTTTGGCCATCAACGATCACGAATTCCTGGTAGATGAACGGGACGGCAGAGGGCGCGAGGGCGCCAGCGACGGGTCGAGCAATGACGCCCGCGTTAAGCACCTCTTTAAGATTGACCTCGCTGGCGCAGTCGATGTCTCCAACGAGGACGGGCTTACCGCAGCCTCGCACGCCGTCGACAAAACTTTGTTCCTGGACCTTGTCGCTGCGCTTACCAGCAACGATATCGCCGCTAATCGCATCCCTGCCAAGATCGAGGGCATTGCGTTCGGTCCGGACGTTCGGCTCGATAACCGCACCCGGATTCACACGTTATGGGTTTCCAACGACAATGATTTCCTGTTGCAGACCGCCGATGTGCCGGCAGTACCGAATCCGAATCAGTTTTTCGTATTCGGCTTCACGGACGAAGATCTGCCTGACTACGTGCCGCCCACACATGGGCTGCCGTTCGGAAATTAGATAATCTTTCGAGGAAAATCACCTTGAAGACTGCTTCCTATCGGGGGCGCCATTGTTTAATTGATGAGGAAATCGCGTGGCATCGTGTTTCGTTTCGGGTTTGCTGATGCGTTTACAGAGCCGTTCAATCTCAGAGTTATCAAGCGGCCTATGTTTTCCTCCGCTTGTAGCGATCGAGTCGGCCCCTCTTGCCGCGGGATAGCTGTGCCATCGTCGCAGTGCGGCCAGGATGGTGGCACGCTCTCTGGTTGTAAGCTTGATTGGCATTGCGTGCGGTATCTGTATCAGCAGCCATGCTGTTGTCACGCAATTGTAACATTAAAAATGGAACGCGAGCGGCATCACCGCGGTCCGGTTACGCGTTTACATTTCAGTGACGCAATTGTTGGCCAAACGTTTCTTGTGCAACGTCAAAAGAAACACGAATCAAGGCCATGAAAACATGGCCGCAGAACGTTGCGCGTTTCAAGATTGACGGTATTCCTGTTGATCATCTGGATCAAAGGATGATGAGGAAATTTCGAAGGATCGCAGATTGGACCGGCTGGACGGTGGCGGATCATCTTCATCAAGCAATGGAAGACTACATAGCGAAGCGTGAAGCCGAGAAGCAACTCCAGGCGAAAATCATAATCTTTCCGGTGTGACACGCGACTTCTATCTTGAGCAGATCAATCAAATGCACACTTACGAAGTGCGTCCCCGCGAAGACCAATGCGGCGTTAATTTAATCAGTGACGAATTGCCATTCGGTCATTTGTTGTATTTAGAAATTCGCGAAGCGGTAAATTACGCAAAGTTCTACAGCCGTTTGCACGACGCGTTGATCTGCGTCTACGATGCAGCGGGCAACATAATCGAAACGCACGAACACAGGGGCGACTTCAGGGAGGCTTAACGACCCATCCACCTGTTCCCGGCAAGCGAAACGCCTGTTTTGCTGCGCACCCTGCCTTGTGATTGAATACCAGGCACACATACGAAATGCTTGCCGTAAATAAGAGCGTCTCACCAATCAGAGCATGGTTTATACGCCTAGCGATTGGAGGGTTGATTAGCAGCCTTGTCGTAGTGTCTGCCCAGCCTGGCGACCTGGCCGGTTGCGCACGGATCCGCGAAGGCGCGAAGCGCTGTGAAGGAAAATCGGGCCGGATAGAGGTGTACGTAGACAACATGAACAAAAATCGGATGGTCCGGGCGACGATCCGGAAGCATTCGCAGGAAGGCGATGAGGACACAGATTACGCTATCGCCGAAGGGGGTCAGCTCTTTATCGGCTGCGGAGGCGGCGATACCAGCTTTACTGTTGTGGGTTGCCAGGTACTGAAGCGCGAAATCAAAGATGAGCGTTGAAAATCCGGCAACCCCGATGCAACAGGACCGCCGCATGCTCAAGTCGGATTCACTGTCCTCGAATTTTTCGAATGGCTTCGGACTTTTACTGAGGGCGTAAGATTAGAATGATGGGGGTACGCGCTGCGCTTCAATAGGCAGAGCATCAAACCGCACGTCATTCGTTCAGGACAACCCGGGCATGATTGGCGGATTTGTACCGGTATCCAGCGGGTGCCACCAAACTGTGATGTACACCGTTGTACCGGAATTTACATGCGTGACGTGACGAACTTGATTGATCCGTTCAGACTTTAGCCAGCTGTTGATTTCTTTTTCTACTTCGATCTCGCTACCCTTGAATATGGTCATCTTCATCGGTAAGCGAATCTCGCGGACGGCTATCGTGACTGCAATCCCCGATGCGTCTGACGGAAATGACCCAAGACACGCCAATCGCTGCATAGCGACCAAAAGAGGTCCCCAAAAACCGACTAATACTCAAACCAGGTTCTGCGCCTGTCAGCAGGCTCTAAACACAACCGCCGTCGCTGGCCGTACGGTTTCCGACGGCAGCTACAACATCGATCAAATCCCTGGAGCCCTCGTCCCGAGTTCTTCGACTGACACGACGGTTCGATCGTTTGACTTCGGACGGGATTGCTGGCGTTGACGGAGCCACGTCACATTTTTGCGTACTACGCGGCTTCCCTCGGCGACTGTGCGTATCTTTCCAAGCTTTGGATCGAACACACTGACCTTAGCGGGAAGCACTGCAAGAAATTCGCAGAAAATCGGCACTCCATTGTATTTGAATGCGGCCTCGCGCACAGCTTTTGCCGTGTCCGGACGTCGGCGATTTTCTGTTCGTGAATCGCGATTCTGGGTGATCAATTGCGACGGCACCGATTCAGGATAAGGAAAAGGCGCCGGCGTGGGTAAAACCGATGATTCGGAAATGGTCGGCGGCGCCGGAACGCGCGCAGTTTCTTCATAGGGATAGGCACCTGGGACTTTGATGGTTGGTGTCGCTGATTCAAGTTTTGCGATCGTAAAAGCAAACGTGAGCATCAGTCCTGCCGCGATTCCGATCATCCCGATTAGTGTTGGAGCGTGGGTTCTTCTCATGTTGGAGCAAATGGCTATTTCCGCGAAATGGCGTGATTACCCGGCGACTTTCAAACTTCCCCGAATCACACACCCTGCAGAGGACGAGAGAGTACGTAATTAGAGACCATTCATGGGATCAGTCAACCCGAAATCTGCTGATCGCCGTGCTAATTTATGATTGTCTCGTCATCGCACACGGAAATTTTTCCAGCGGACTCGACAATCGAGAAAGAGTGTGCGAAACAGAACGCTTCCCCAGCCCGGAAGAGACTTTTCAGATGGTGCATGGTGCATGGAGAGACTCCATGACCGCCCTTTTCAAGATTTTGTGGCGCATGAAACACACTGTCTGATCCCCTTCGGGCACTGCGCCCTCGGTCAGTCACCGCCACGCCTGCCATGGCCCGAGCCTCGACGAACTTGCCCCCGAATCTCGCCGCCACTGAAGTTTGCTGTGTGCATGTTGGCGTAGGACAGACCATCGCGCACCGCTTCGAAAGCGGAGTCCAGATCGCCCGGATTAACACCTTGAGCGGTAGGCCCGGTGACGTTTGCTGCTGTGATGCTCCCCGTGATGGTTCCTTCAGTTGTAGCGGGGCACGCGGGCTGACCCCCGCCGCCGCATAAGAATATCATGACGCCCCCCGCAACCTTGCCGGGTGCGAAGTGGAGATGGGCCACGCTGAGCGGCGATGACAAATCCGAAAAGGTTAACGAGAACGTGATCGTGCCTTGCTGATTCGTCATCTCGAAGTTGGCTGTGCCAGCCGTATTAATTGGAGGTACCTCCTCCGCTCCGCTGAGCCTTGCGGAAAAGCGCTCCGTGTGCTGATCAGCCAGAAGCTCTGCCTGCGAATACGCTGCCGGAGCGGCAAGCACAGTCGCAGCCAACGCGGCTAGCGCCCAACATCCAAGAATCTTAGTGTTCATGATGAATTCCTCCTTGTTTGAGGCTAGGGCGATTTCCATGTTGTCAAGGGCTGGCCACTCTCTGTGCGCATGGGAAAAGTAACGCGGTTGTTACTTTGCGAAGCGTTTCGTGAGGATTTTATACGCACGAGCAACGGAAAAATACAAAAGCGTCCGGATCGGGTTGACTTGCCAGCTAAAGGGAGCCCCGGTCCTTTTCAGTGCGCCGTTTGCGGAAAAAATCCTGTAAAATTAACGCGCATTCGTTTTGCAAGACGCCGGACGCGATATCGCAGCGGTGATTGAACCCGGGCATTTGCAGAAGGTTGATCACGCTTCCGGCAGCCCCAGCAGACGCGTCCGCGCAACCAAAAATCACACGTCGGATTCGTGTGTGGACGAGCGCGCCCGCGCACATCGCACAAGGTTCCTTTGTCACGTAAAGATCGCAGTCGATCAGCCGCCAATCGCCAACAGCCGCCTGAGCTTGAGTTAACGCCAGCATTTCGGCGTGAGCAGTGGCATCCTTGAGCAATTCAACCTGGTTATACGCACGCCCGATGATTCTTCCCGCGCGCACCACAATCGCACCGACCGGCACTTCGTCGGCTTCGGATGCTTTTAGCGCCTGTCGCAAAGCTTCGCGCATGAAGTAATCGTCATTTGGCGGCTCGATCATGATTCAAACAGTTAAAAGAATTATAACCTGTGTCCCGCCATCCTGTCGTTCCGACCGTAGTGGAGAATGGAGTGGCTGGGGAAGCCGCGACATAGACGGGAGGGTCGAAGGCTGAGCGAATGGCGTGAGCGAATCAAATCTCTGACCATCATCTTCCAAGTAAAGATATCTGCAGCCTTCGCATAAAGCTACGGCTTGGCAGGACGACGTCGCTCGATATGACAAATAGGGAACTCCAGGGTTTGCCCAAAAATTTTCTTCGGCATATTAGGGACTGCTCATGCACGACAACATCGAGTCGCATCTGATTGAGAAACGTATTTTCAAACCGCGCAAAGATTTTGCAAAAAACGCACGAATCAAAAGTCTCGCGCAATACCAGCGGATGTACCGGGAATCCATCCGCCAACCGGCAAAATTCTGGGCGCGCGAAGCGAGTGAGCTGGTCTGGCGCGCAAGATGGAAAAAGGTACTCGAATGGAAAGCGCCGTTCGCGAAATGGTTCGTCGGAGGCAAACTCAATATTTCGGAAAATTGCCTCGACCGGCATCTGACCGGGCCGCGCCGGAACAAGGCGGCAATCATCTGGGAAGGCGAACCCGGCGATAAGCGTACGCTTACCTATCAACAGCTGCATCGCGAAGTTTGCCGCTTCGCAAATGTGCTGAAGCGAAACAGAATAAGAAAAGGCGATCGGATAATCATTTATCTGCCGAATATTCCCGAGGCTGCGATCGCCATGCTCGCATGCGCGCGAATTGGTGCGGTACACTCGGTAGTCTTTGGAGGATTTAGCGCCGACAGTATTCGAGATCGAATCGGTGACAGCGGCGCGATCGCGGTGATCACAGCCGATGGTTCCTATCGGCGCGGCGGTATCGTGCCGTTGAAGAAAAATGTTGATGAAGCGCTCCGTAATAGCACGTCGGTCCGGCGCGTTATCGTTTTTCGTCGCGCCGGAAACGACATTCACATGGAAGAAGGCCGCGACGTCTGGTGGCATCGCGAACTGGAGTATGTTAACGCGAACTGTCCGCCTGTGACCGTCGACAGTGAGCATCCCCTGTACATCCTGTATACAAGTGGTTCTACCGGGAAACCAAAGGGGATCCTTCACACGACTGGCGGTTACCTGGTCGGCGTTTGCTCGACTACGAAATACGTCTTCGACATTCGAGACGAGGACATCTATTGGTGCACGGCTGATGTCGGTTGGGTTACAGGCCACAGCTACATCGTCTATGGTCCGCTCGCCAACGGCGCGACGACGGTCATGTACGAAGGGGCGCCGAATTGGCCGGAACCGGACAGGTTCTGGAAAATAATCGAAGAATACCGGGTCAACATCCTTTACACAGCGCCCACAGCGATCCGCGCCTTTATTCGATGGGGCGACCAATGGATCACGAAACACGATCTCTCGTCTCTTCGGCTGCTCGGCTCGGTCGGCGAACCAATCAATCCCGAAGCATGGATGTGGTATTATAAAACGATCGGCGGCGGGCGTTGTCCGGTTGTCGACACGTGGTGGCAAACCGAAACCGGCGAAATCATGATCACTCCTCTGCCGGGTGCAATTCCAACGAAACCGGGCAGCGCTACGCTCCCATTTTTTGGAGTCGATCCAGCGGTTGTTGATGAGAAAGGACGCGAAGTCGGACCGAACATAGGCGGCAAGCTAATCATTCGCCGGCCCTGGCCGTCAATGTTGCGCACCATTTACGGCGACAAGACTCGTTACCGGCAGCAATACTGGAGCGAGTTTAAGGGCAATTATCTCACGGGCGACGGCGCGCGGCGCGATGAAGACGGTTATTTTTGGATCGTTGGCCGTATCGATGATGTCCTCAATGTGGCAGGCCACAGGCTCGGTACATCGGAAATTGAAAGCGCGCTGGTTAGTCATCCACACGTCGCCGAAGCGGCTGTCGTTGGCAGACCCGATGAACTAAAAGGGCAGGGCGTCGTGGCTTTTGTGACGTTGAAAGCGAGCGTTGACGTCACCGGCGGATTGAAAGCGGAACTGCGCGAGCATGTTGGCGTGCACATCGGCGGAATTGCAAAACCGGACGAAGTTCGTTTCGCCGAAGCGCTTCCAAAAACCCGCAGTGGCAAAATAATGCGCCGATTGCTGAAAGAAATCGCCAGCGGCGCGCGAGTCACAGGCGACACCACTACGCTCGAAGACTTCAGTGTATTGGCAAAATTGGCCGAATCGGAGGAATAACGCCAATCGCTCCATTCCCTCCGAGTCGTAGGGGCCCAAAATTAAGAAAGATGGGTGCAGCTGAAATTTCTTTTTCGTAGCGCGCATTCGGATAGCGTTCACCCGTGAGTTTCATTCGCACCGGCTTTCGCGAGATCGGATTGAAAATCCGGCGCCAGCGAACACGCATTGCGCTTCGTCATGAAAAGCGCCTCCTGCAAAAGAGTGAAATCAATCTGGGGCGCGAAGGCACTGCCCAAGCGGCGAATTTCCCCGAGCTGCGCAATGAGATCGTCGCCCTCAAGAAGCTGGAGCAGGAACAAAAAGAAGTCGCAGTTCGAATTGCTCAGATCGAAGAGGGAATAAAAAAGATCGAAGAAGAACGGCAACAAAACGGGCGCGAACAAACGGAGGCGATCGCAAGGCTCGAGGCGGAAAAAAAGCCGCTCGTCCAAAAGCGTAACCAAACGAAAAGCAACGTTGACGTCTGCGAGCGTGAATTGGCCGCCATAGAACGACGCATCCAGGAAAACGAGGCTGCCGATCGGGATCTCTTGAAACAACTCTCCGATCTACATGCGCTCAATCCGGCTCCCGCTGACCTGGAGACACGGTCTGCCAGTATCAGCACTCGACGAGCCCGACTTCCGGAAGACCGAGCAGAACTGGTGCGGGCGCGGCTTGGCAGCGCGGAGGCTGCGAATTTGGCCAGAGAAAAATTGAATGCCGCAGAGGCCGAACTTGCTGTTGTAGAAAAAAATATTTCGCGCACCCGCAGCGAGTTTGAAGGACGCGATCGAAAATTGAGTGACAACATTCGCGTCCAGCAAGAGGCAGCGCGCGAGGCGCGAGCACGCCACCAGACAGTCGAGGAGCGAAAAAATCCCGCGTACCTGAATATTGGAAGGCATCTTGCCGCGCAGGGCGTTGCACCGCCAAACGCGCCGCAGCTGCTGGCCGAGGCGCATCGCCGCCGCGAGGCAGTCGATCGGCATTTGGCGCACAAGGAAGAGCTGGCCTCGCTCTCAAGTCAGATCGACAAACAGGAGCTGCGAAAATTTTATTTCAGCATTTTTTCGGTGCTGGTCCTGCTCGCGATTACGCTGCTTGTCATTTTCCAGTCGCCACGAGGTCGCGAATGGCTGCCACAGGAAACCGACACGATTTTGTCGATCAACTCCGATCAATTTGAAAGGGCGGACCTGGCAAGGCGCTGGCGAAAAGATCAGCCCAAACTGTGGCCCGCATTAATCGGCGCGGCTGCTTCGACTCCGGGATTGAATCTGCCTCGGGATGCAACACGCATTACTCGTGCAATCACCACCAATGAAGCTGGAGAAACGCGCGAGTTCGTCCTGGTTGAAGCGCGCCGTGCCGCTCCGAGGGCCATTCGTGCGATCGCGGAGGATAAGGCCTTCCAAAAGCGCACAATCAGCGGGTTGCCAGTTTGGGAGCGACCGCCTGACTTTGCAGTTGCCAGGGTCGGACCGGCGACGCTCGCGGTTGGAGCACCGGTGGCGGTGGATGAGCTGGTGCTGGTGCGTCTCGGGATGAAACCGGATTTGAAAATCACCGGCCAACTGTTTGACCGTTTCCAGGCACTCGATCGCGAAAGCGCGCTACGACTCATCTCGCGCGATCCGCCCGATCTCTCGCGTGTTTTTAATCCGATTTTTACGCCCGAATTGCTCGACGCTTCACAATTGCTGGGACTTGCGATCAATCTACAAAACCCGATAAGAGCCAGGATTTTTATCAAAGTGAATTCCTCCAAAAATGCCGCCGAGATCGCGCGAAATTTGCAGGGTAATCCACAGCAATGGCTGCGTCTGCCCAACTCGGAACTGTTGCTTTACAGCCGGCCGCCCGAGATACAAAGGGCGAGCGCCACAAATTTGGAATTGCGTTTCGACGTTCCTGAAAATAGCGCTCGCGTTCTTCTTGAACGTCTGTCAAAAACGGAGGCCTCCCAGGTAGTTGCCGAGTACTGATCCCGTAAATGCGACGTCTTAACTTTCCTCTAATCGTTGCGATGGCAGTAGTGGTCCCGTTTTTGGACGCAAGCGCCGGCGGCCCATTGGTGGATATACGATCGGTCGACCCGACGATCATAGTTGAGCTGCGTTACGCGGGACGAAATAATCTTGTCGGATACCCGCTCTATCCCAAGGGAACATGTGCTCTCGCTCGACCGGAAGTCGCTTCGGGGTTGGCCATAGCACAGGCGTTTCTACGGCGCTATCAATTTGGGCTGAAAATCTGGGACGCGTACCGCCCCGTGACCGTGCAGGAAAAGCTTTGGCAGATGTCACACAACAGCGATTACGTTGCCAATCCTGAAACCGGCGTCGGTTCACTGCACAGCTGGGGTGTCGCGATCGATGCTACATTGGTCGATACATGGAATCGTCCCGTGCGGATGCCCAGTGATTTTGACGATTTTACGCCGGCCGCGATGTGGCGTTACCTCGGTCCTCATGCCGATGTTCGCGCACACGTACATTTGTTGCAGAACGCAATGCGTAATGGAGGCTTTTGGGGATTGCGCACCGAGTGGTGGCATTTCACGATTGCTGACTGGCAAAAATACCTGCCGAATCAGGCAGAACGAACCGCCCAGGTTTGCGGCACCCACTGGCAAGGCAAGTTATGATCGATGTCCTGTCATTCCGACCGAAGTGGAGGAATGGAGCGAGTGGGATGAGCGACATGGACGAAAATGCCGTGAGGGTAGCTGCGAGAGAATCGGCAGTCGAACAAGTTCAATCTCTTACTCCTAAAAGATAACAGTTAGCGATGTCTCGACTTCGCTCGACATGACAAAGCGGTAGTTCGGAAGGTGGAGGCCCAGAATGCTGTTAAGCGCGACCCTGCTGCGTGATTTACAGCAGCCTGAATACATTCATGTATTGCTTAATCCATTGCCGGTTTACGGGTTGCTCACGGGTTTGATCGGTCTGGTCCTTGCTTTGATTTTGAAAAGCCGCCGCGCTCAAATCGCAACCCTGGCGCTTGTCCTCGTCAGCTCCGCCTCGGCGTGGCCCGTTTACGAATTTGGCGAGCAAGGTTACGACCGTGTTTTATCGATGACAGACGAGGATGGAGGCGCCTGGCTTGATGAACACATGCGTCGAGCCGAGGAGCTGATCTGGATGTTCTATGTGCTGATCGCCTTGAGTGCAATCGCCATCGCCGCGCCAATCAAATGGCCCAGGTCCTCGCTGCCGCTCGCCGCGGCGGTGGTTTTGCTCGGCGCGATCACGTTGGGAAGCGGTGTTTACATTGCCTATGCCGGGGGAAGAGTTCGGCATCGCGAATTTCGAAACGAACCGGCGCCGCAGAAAAAATCGGAACACGAGCAGTAGGCAGACGTTGAAGCGTTGAAACGTTAAAACGGAAAGAGCATTGTCATGTTTCGCTTTCGCTCCACATGACACGACAGCCATACCGCTTCAACACTTTAACGATTTAACGATTTAACGATGACGTCCGCACTCGATCGCGCAGAACGCAATGTCGAACAACAGAGCGTTGTGCTAAAAAAGCCCCTCGGGCTTGGCGATCTTGTCCTGACCCAGATTGTATTTGTGGTTGGTTCAAGCTGGGTCGGCACTGCTGCGAAGCTTGGAACCGCGCATCTCTTTTTCTGGCTGCTCGCCATCCTGCTCTTCTACATCCCGCAAGCCGCAGTGGTCATTTATCTGAGCAGATTGATGCCCCTTGAAGGTGGGATTTACCAATGGGCGAAGCTCGCTTTTAACGAATTTACAGGTTTCATCGTTGCCTGGAATCTCTGGCTCTTATCGATCATGGTTATCGCGATGGGCGGGATGTTCATCACGACAAACATCTCTTATGGCCTGGGCGACTCAGCTGCGTGGATGCGGGGAAATCCCTTGTGTGTCTCGCTGGTCAGCCTTGTGCTGGTAACTGGCCTTGGCTGGACCGGCGTTCGCGGGCTCTCGTTAGGCAAATGGGTGCACAACATTGGCGGGTACGCGATGTTCCTGGCTTATGGCGCGTTGATTATTCTGCCATTCGTCAGCCTCGCTCGCGGTGACCTCAACACATATCAGCCGTTTCAAATCGCAGCGCCCGCAATGTCGCTCTTTTATTGCTTCAACATCTTCAGCAAGCTGGCAGTCGGCGGACTCAGCGGATTTGAATATGTAGGCATTCTGGCCGGTGAAGCTCACGCCCCCGCGCGGAACATTGGACGCTCTGTTATGATCGCCGCTCCGATCATTGCCCTTATGTTCGTTCTCGGCACCAGCTCGGTCCTCGCTTTCATAGGAAATAACCAAATAGATTTAATCGGCCCGGTGCCGCAGACGTTACGGCTTGGGCTGCATTCGTTCCAAATTGCAGGGTTAATCGCTTCAGTGGCGATTCTGCTGATGACCGTCCGCTCCATATCGTCCATGAGCATTCATTTCACCGGAAGTTCCCGTCTGCCGATGGTGGCCGGCTGGGACAATCTTTTGCCAGTCTGGTTTTCACGCCTGCATCCGCGTTACAAGACACCGATCAACTCAATCCTGTTTGTCGGCGCGATCACACTGGTAATCGCCATTTCGAGCCAGGTCGGCGCGGGATTGCAGGAAGCATTTCAACTGGTGGACAACGCGGCCAACGTTTTTTACGGAATTGTTTATAGTGTCATGTTTGCGATTCCAATCGCGGGCGCCGCTGCAATACGATCGAAAGCGCGCTTTTGGCTGCGATTCGCGGCCGGTTGTGGTCTTATCGTTTGTCTGCTGGCTATCTTCTTCACCATCTATCCAATCATTGATGTGCCCAACCCATTACTTTTCACCGCAAAAGTTATTGGTGCGAGTCTGGTGGCCAATCTCATCGGCGTCACGATCTTCACGCTCAACTACAAACGACGCGGCAGGGCTTAAAACTCGACGGCTTTAAGCCGTCGAGTTTTTAGCGGCAGTTATCGCTTACCCAGCGCAGGTAATCGGGCGATCCGCTGTCGACCTTGATGAATAATAGCTCTGGCACTTCGTACGGATGAAGGGCGCGCAACTTTTGGTCGAACGCCGCCTGTCGATCCTCGGTGGTCTTGAAAAACACAAGGACTTCGCCAGCGGTTTCGATCTTTTCTTTCCAGCGATAAATCGAGTGAACAGCCGGGATGAGGTTCGCGCACGCAGCGAACTTTTCTTCGACTAACGTTTGCGCGATGCGACTGGCGGTTTCCGCGTCTGGAAAAGTGCTGATGGCCAGTAAGATTTGGTCCGGCATCGGTCAAACGCTCAATGCTCTCAGTTGCTATATAAATATCGAGGGGGTGGATCGGCTTCTCCGAATATGCCAGTCCGGCTCGGACCGATGCCAAAGGTAATCGCCGAAGCCGCAAGAAATTTGGCGCACGACCGCATTTGTGTGTCAACGCGTTGAGGACAACGCGTTCAACCTTGCGCCTCGATTGGGATCGCTCCTGAAAATCCAACCGCCACCTAGAACGATATCACCATCATAAAATACCGCTGCCTGGCCCGGGGTCACGGCCCTTTGCGGATCGTGCAGGCGAACGCGTGCGCGTCCGCCCTCGAGCGGCGTTAAGGTGGCGCGTGTCCCTGGATGGCTGTAACGGATCTTTACCGTCGCTTCGAAGGACGACAAAGACCCGTTCTCTGCACGCGCCGCTGCATGTTCGCCTCTCCCTTCCAAAGGGAGAGGGTAGGGTGAGGGTTCGAAGTTTTCGGCCTTTTGCGTCGAATAACCCCTCACCTCAATCCTCTCCCCTTCACCAAGGGGAGAGGCGGAGGAAACGTCACCTGTGCAAGATTCATCCATCCCGGCTACAGGGTGCCAGTTGACTCGTTCGACCTCGAATTCGTCAGTCACCAAATCGTCAGCACCACCCACAATTACGCGATTTGTCGCTGGATCGAGATCAACCACGTAACGCGGTTGCGGCGAACCGCCTGGTAACCCCTTTCGCTGTCCAATCGTGAAAAGCTCGATCCCTTGGTGTTCTCCCAGAAAATTTCCGTTGACGTCGTAAATCTCCCCGCGATGAAATTCATTTTCGCCCAGATGCGAACGCAAGAACGCCTTGTAATCGTTACCCGGAACAAAGCAGATTTCCTGGCTGTCGACCTTGTCTGCGACTTTCAGGCCTAACGAATGCGCGATTTCGCGGATTTGCGGTTTCGTCATTTTGCCAAGCGGCGTTAAAGCGCGTCGAAGCTGCGGCTGGCGCAAACTGAAAAGGAAATAGGACTGATCTTTATGCGGATCGAGGCCCTTTCGAAGGGTCGCGTAACTGTGGCCGGGGTCGATAACCCCGGTGGATTCAGACCCAATCGATGTATCGACGCGGCCGTGTTCAATGACCGCGTAATGACCCGTTGCGATGTAATCGCAGTTCAAGGCCGCTGCTTTACTCCAAAGGTTGCCAAACTTGAGCTTCTCGTTGCACATCACGCACGGGTTTGGCGTGCGGCCGGCCTGGTATTCGTTTGAGAAATAATCAATCACCAACCGCTCAAACTGGTCGGCCTCATCAACGACATAGTGTGGAAAGCCGAGCGAATGGGCCACGCCGCGCGCATCAGCGATGGCCTGAGGCCCGCAGCATTTATCTTCCGCACGCGAGATACAATCCTGCGGCCATACCTTCATGGTAACGCCGATGACCTCGTAGCCTTGCTCGCGCAATAGGTATCCCGCAACGCTGGAGTCCACCCCACCGCTCATCCCGAGTAACACACGTTGTCTGGTTTCCTTCATTTAAAGCGAAGAATTTCGATCAAGAGATGCATGAGTCAATTTTCTGGAGAGGGCAGCCTGGCAGCGCGTGCTGGCCGGAAGCGGCGCTGTGGCCGCCGTTTAATACAATTGAAATTGAAAAACGTTTGACACCCTTTGGGCTTTTGGCAAAACGTGTGCCGTCTAGTTTACGGACAATTGAAGTCTTAACGCAATACAAGGTCGTGACAACAAATCCAAAGAGCAGATTCACGCACCGGGTGCGATCCGTAGTTTGCCTGCTTGTTTTCGTCGCAGGTGGTGCGACCGCGTTAACGAGGATCGTCGCAGCAGCGGGGGCGAAGGGCGGAAGTGATCGCGTAGAAGGACCGTGCGATCCCATCTTACTTCTCCAGGAGGAGTTCGATGGCGCGACGCCACCTGCGCTGCCCCCCGGTTGGTCAAGCACGACGTGGGTGACATCTAACTCTGGAATGCCGACGCCACCTGCCGATACACTGCCCAATGCTGCGTTCGTAAATGATCCGGAGACAATCAGCGACAAGCAGCTTCTTTCGCCAAACATCCCTGTCGTTCAAGACGCCGGCCCACTGCGGATGTCTTTCCGCAACAACTTCAACTTACAGGATGGGTTTGATGGTGCTGTGCTTGAAATCAGCTTTGATGACGGCCTAACCTTTCAAGATATTATTGCTGCCGGGGGCACGTTTGCCAGCGGCGGTTACAATGGGACGATCAGCGATTGCTGTGGCAATCCCCTCGCTGGCCGCCAGGCGTGGACCGGTAACTCTGACGGGTTTATCACCACGACGGTAAATCTCCCGGGACAGCCGCTCAGTTTCATACTACGTTGGCGGCTGGGTAGCGACAGCAGTGTCTTCGGCGAGGGCTGGCGCATCGATTCTGTTAGCATTACTCAAGGCTGCAACCCCTTCCGGCCGCCGCGAGGCCGCCCGACGCCGCACCCTCGTCCGACTTCACCCTAAGAAATATAGAATCAGTGATTCGCGAAGGTTGGTTGGGCGACTTCGCAAAACATTTGTGAGCCAGCTATGACTTCACCGCCCGGCTAACGAACGGACTGCCGCGCAAGGTAAAACGCCAGGGATAATGGGCAGATCGTGTGATCCCAATGCGCGTGTCGGCAACTACGGTGACAGGCAGTTTTTTATTTCGCGCAAAGCTGTGTCGCGGGTCGGAGCACAAATCCATTTCGTGATGACGATCGGTAATGCCAAGAGCCTGTGTGAGCTTGCCGGGTCCCGAGCATAGACGTTTCACATCGTCGAGGCCGCGACGTTTCTTCATGCGTTCGATGCCCTGTCTCGGCTCCAGTGCTCGAATCAGGACGAAACCGTTCTCCTCGCCTTTCACCAGAACGTTCAACATCCAATGCATTCCATAATTGAAATAGACATACGCGGCACCAGGCCGATTTCGTTCGATGAAGCTGCGGGCGCTCGGTCGTGTAAAGGTATGCGCGGCCTCGTCGTTGATTGCTGCGTATGCCTCCACTTCGACAACGATTCCCGAGCAATCATCCCAAATCAGTTCTGTGCCGATCAACTCACGAGCGCAAGTGAGCGGATCACGTTTGAAAAAAGACGCGCGCACCATCTCGCTCACTGGCGGTCCTTTCTCACTTGATGGCTCGGTGCTTCCTCAATATTTCCATTGTCTTATCGATTGGCAGTGCCTCGACCGTGTGTCCATTCCCGCTCATTGTCGTTGCACGAAACATCGAGTTGTAGATGGCTTCCTCAGTGGCCTCGATCACGGCGAGAAACAGCGGCGACATTGCATCGTTTGTCAGCAGTTCGAGATGTCGGGTCGCGGACTTTTCAGGAATACGAATCCGTAACTCCGGTGCGGTCGAGAATGCGATTGCATAATCTCCGCTGCCGTTCGAGGCAGCGCTTCCAGCGCGATCCATGCCGAGCAAAGCTCTGGCGGCAAGGCGCCTGAGATTTCGCGAGTCGATGGGCGCATCCGTGGCAATGATCATCATGCACGACCCGTCCGCTTTAGTTTTCGCGCTGCCTTCTGCGAGTTCCTTCCGCAAATAGTACTGACCTAGTTCCTGGCCAACCGGCGCGCCGGCGATGGTTAAAACGCCTCCGAAATTCGTCTGCACCAGCACACCCACCGTGTAACCCCCAAGAGCCTGTGGTAGCTTTCGCGACGAAGTTCCGATCCCTCCTTTCCAACCAAACGCCACTGTCCCGGTGCCAGCCCCAACATTCCCCTCTTCGACCGGACCGGCCTTTGCCTTTTTGATTGCAGCAAACACATCGTCCGGCGTGACATGACGCCCGCGAATATCGTTTAGATACCCATCATTGGTCTCGCCAACCACTGGATTGACCGAAAGTACATTTTCGTTTCCCGGCAAAGTAAGAACGTACGTCGTGACGGCATCTGCGACGCGCGGCACGCTGGCGGTGTTTGTCAGGAGGATCGGTGTTTCGATCTCGCCCATTTCATCGACCTGCGTTGAGCCGGTCAGCTTTCCAAAACCATTTCCAACGGAAAGCGCACCGGGCACCTTTTCCCGAAAAAGATTACCTGAATGCGGCAGAACGGCGGTTACACCGGTGCGGACGTTGTCGCCCCGAATAATTGTGGTGTGGCCCACTTCAACCCCGGCCACGTCCGTGATGGCATTAAGCGGGCCGGTCGAAAGAACACCAATCTTCAATCCTAAATCCGAACCGCGAGGCCGTGAATTGGAACTTGCGTTTTGAGCAACAGCAGAGAAGGCGACTGACAACAACGCCACCACGGCGACAAATCCACGAGGCATGGAAAACTGTACGGACAAATCTAATTAACTAAAATTCCAAAGCGTGGACGGGCTGGAAAATAGACGTCCAACCAACGATCGTGCGGCGCGCTCGAAATCGTTGATAAAGGGCCGCGCGCCTGCCGCGTAAGCGCCAAGTCACTGACCAGGCTGCTGGCCCGACTGCTGATCCTGCTGCTGGCCCGATGCCTTGTAATAAATTGGAATGGTGGATTTGCTATCAACCGGTTTCCCGCTGCGGAACGCCGGAATAAATTTTGCGCCATTGAAATCAGACAAGGCGGCCTCGCCAAAGTGCAGATACGGCGGGGCTTCTGTTATGACCTTCATGTTCTTCAAATTTCCCGCAGCATCCACCTCCAGCGCAAGTTCCACCACACCAGTGACCATCACTGACGTCCCAGTATCGGGATAATGTGTTCCGGTGAATCTTGAGCCGGCTCCGACATAGGGTTGTGGATCGATGAAATCGCTTTCTTTTTTTACTTCTTCCAGTTGTTGATTTGCAAAGATGCGCAGTCGCGGTTTGCCTTTCACCACCGCGAACGTCACTGTGCCGTAGAAGACCACGATGACGGGCTGATGATTATGAATAGCAGGAACAAACTTCGAGCTTGCCAGGCGCTTTAATACTTCCTGTTCGAGCAATTCCGATCCACGCGTCCCGCGATAGCAAGCACTTCGCACCACATCACCAGTTGGCGCGACAAGGCAAGAAAACATGACTGCAGCGTCTTTCTGTCCCTTTTTGACCAAATCAGCCGTGTCGATCCTGTTTATGAGAGAATCCGGGCCCGTGCCAACCAGGGCAGGCCGGAGGTCCGGCAGCGCTGGCGTCGGGGTTGGTGAGGCCACAGTTACCGTTTGTGACGACGCAAGTTCAGCAGTGAGCAGCAAACCAATCAGGCAAAATGTAGCGAGCCGCATGGCGGAATAGGCAAGCAGGATGCGTGGCTTTTGCAAGAGGAACTGATTATGCCGCAAGTGGGAGGAGATTTACGCCGGCAATCCGGCGAATAATCTTGTGACGCTGGAAGTAACCAATGAGCGCATCGCGGGTTTGCACAGGGTGCAGGATGCAATGGGCTTCCGGGCGCTCCAGGAACTCCCGCAATTTCATGAAGTGATGGCCGCCGCTGCGTGCATCGAAGCTGTTAAAAGCGATGACGTACTTCTTGTTGCGATCCAGCGGTTCCCGGTTAGCCAGGGTCATCGCCACGATTTTACAGTCGTCGCCGTGGCCTTCGGTTTTTACTTCGAAGCCAAGCAGATTGCGCCTTTCATGACTGGCAAACGCATCCTCCATCGCAATCTTTAGTTCCTCAGCGGAGAGTTGCGCCGTCACAATGTAGTTCTCGTACGGGATTATGGACCAGACGTCCTTAACCGTTTTGGTGCCCGCGACCAAATCGGCTTTATCGTTGAACGTGCCGTGCATGACGCCATCAACCGGCACGCTCCGTTCCATCAATATTTCCATAATTGCCGCTCCAATCAGCCTCTCGATGTCGCTCGGCCGCCCGGGGCGACTTCGACCCCGCAATGTCTCGGCGAGTTCTCCAATCGGCTCGGAGAGCGCGGCTTCCGATTCGGCCAGCTGCGATTTCGCTCGTGATAGAATCAGCTGATCAAAGCGGAGACGATTATCCATCAACTCGCAGATAGCTTCGCGGCGCAGCAGCTTCTTTGAATTACGATCGAAGAGAAGATCGACGCGTCCTGCATGGATCCCGAAATGGTCTGCCTGAGTAAACAACACGCCATTCGTTAGGCGACTTGGAATGTCCTGATGCGTATGCCCGGCAATGAACACTGCCATTTCTGGAAATTCCGAAGTCAAAGCCATAACCGTATTGGCAAAATCATCGCCACCGGTGCGCTCCTTAAGTCCCATGTGACCGGTTAAGACGATCGCGTCCGCGCCTGCGCTCTTCGCGCTTGCAATCGCGCGTCGAACGAGCGCCACCGGATGTCGAAAATCAAGTCCCCGCGTTAATTCAGGCCAAAGCCAAAACCGCATCCCCGGCGTAGTGACACCGATGATTGCGACCTTGATTCCCGCGATTTCCTTCAAAATGAACGGCCTGATCTTTGCAAATGGATGTCTCGCATCCGGAAATTCGCCTGCCTGTTTTCCTTCCATTAGCATGTTCGCGGCAAGGACAGGCATGTTGGATTGTTGCAATGCATGTTGGAAGCACTCCATCCCCCAATCGAATTCATGATTGCCGACGACCCACGCGTCGTAGTTCAGATGATTGAGCAAATCGATCATCAAGGCGCCCTTGTTTCGGAGGCTGACCTCTGTGCCCTGATAGATATCGCCGATATCGATCAAAATAGAGTTGGGATTTTCTCGCTGCCACTGCCTGATCTGCGTCGCGCAACGCGCCAATCCGCCGCGATCTGGATTCCCGTCGTAGTCGTGGGTTGGCAGAATATGACCGTGCAAATCCGTCGTGTGCAGGATTGAAATACAGACGGTGTCGGCGTTGAGCGTCGCAGCAGCACTCGCGAGCGTCGGGACGGCGCTGATCAGTCCTGCCCGGCCAACCAGTTTCAGGAAATCGCGGCGATCCCAAACTTTGTCCTGTAGGAGCATCGCAGCAAAATTCGTTCTTAACCGAAGGCTAGATAAGAATGGTTTCGCGCATCAAGAAAAAACCAGGTGTTCCCTGAGAAGAAGCAAACATACCCGGCCAGACAGTCCTCTAAACTCTACTTGAACGCACGATTGCCCGAACTGCGTTTTCTCGATCGTGCCGGCAATGACGCTGAGGTTCGGCCAGAGTATTCCGAGCTCAAGGTTTCGACGTGGGGGCGTACGTGGGCGAAGAGCCCCGGCAAGAGCCAGTTAGATATTGTCCGTATTAGGACCAGGTCGCCTGTTAATTGGACCTGATCAGTCTTCTTCGCCATCCGAATGTCCAGATCACCGGCCCAGATGCGCGTCATCGTCCGCAGATCGGTCGTTAAATGGACATCGATTTCCTTGCCTGGATTCTCCACGCACAACTCACGGGTGCCATTTTCGAGCACGATCCACCACTGCCCAAATTTTGGAAGGCCGCGAAAGACGAACTTAATCACCGTTCGTCCGCCCGGGAGTTGGGTAGCGTCGATTCGGCGGTGCAGATCGTACATGAGCAATTCCACGTCGAGTTCATCATCGTTCATCTGACCACGCGCCCATCGCATTCCCCACTTCCCAAGACCGAAGATGATTGGTTTGAGTTCCTTGGCCGCGGGCATCGGTTGATACTCTGTGCGCCGCTGACCGGGCGCCGTTTTCCGAACGATAAGGCCGCATTCCTGAAGCTGGTTCAGGCGTTTGGTCAGCAACGTTGGAGAAATTTGCGACAACGCGCGCTGAAAGTCCTTGAAGCGAGTGGTCCCGAGCAACAGCTCGCGAATGATGAGAATCGTCCACCGTTCCCCTAGCACTTCGGCAGCTTTGGATACGGGGCAGAATTGACCGTAGCGAATGCTCATGAGCGCCAGAGCGTTACTACATACAAAGTAGTTGGTTGCTACATTCTACGTCGTGGACGACAACCGCGTGAACCCCGTATGATATCGCGTTGAACAGGACGAAAGTCCAACTGAAATCAAATCCGCCGCTTGCTGATATGCTCAACGAAAATTCTATTGCCGATTTTAAAGCAACCCTTCGAGGCCGGCTAATTGAACCGGGTGACAACGATTACGATGAAGCTCGCAAGGTGCACAACGGAATGATTCACAAGAAGCCCCGTTTCATCGCCCGTTGTAACGATGTAGCCGACGTCATTCATTCAGTAAACTTCGCCAGAGAAAACCATCTTCTTGTTGCGATCCGCGGCGGTGGACACAATGCCGGAGGATTGGGCATTTGCGACGATGGATTAGTCATCGACCTCAGTCCTATAAGATATACACGAGTCGATCCAGCGGCGCGCACTGTCACAGTGGGCGGCGGCTCCACCTGGGGCGATGTGGATCATGCTACGCATGCGTTCGGGATGGCGACGCCTAGCGGAGTTATTTCCACCACTGGTGTTGGCGGTTTGACGCTCGGCGGTGGGATTGGATACCTCACCCGCAAATGCGGATTGAGCATCGACAATCTGCTCTCGGCGGATGTCGTACTGGCCAATGGCAAATTTGTAAAGGCCAGCGCCGATGAAAATCCGGACTTGTTCTGGGCACTTCGCGGTGGGGGCGGAAATTTTGGGGTGGTTACGTCTTTCACGTTCAAGCTGCATCCGATCGACATGATCTACGGGGGTCCGATGCTGTATGAATTGAGCGACGCCACTGGCGTGATGAAATGGTATCGCGACTTTATTCCCGCTGCTCCTGATGATTTAAATGGTTTCTTTGCCTTTCTTACTGTGCCACCCGGGCCTCCTTTCCCGGAGCATCTGCACAACAAAAAAATGTGCGGCATTATCTGGGCATGCACGGGACCCCAGGAGAAAGCGGAGGAGACATTCAAGCCGATCCGTGACTTCAAAAAGCCTGCACTCGATTTTGTCGGTCCTCTGCCGCAACCGGCGTTACAAAGCATGTTCGACGCGCTTTATCCTCCAGGACTGCAGTGGTACTGGCGCGCTGATTTTGTCAATGAATTGAGCGATGACGCAATCGCCAGGCATATTCCTTTTGCAGAGGCGCTTCCAACCATGCATTCCACCATGCATATGTATCCAATCGACGGAGCCGCATCACGCGTCGGCAAAAATGAAACTGCGTGGAATTACCGTGGCGCTCAGTGGGCTCAGGTGATTGTGGGGGTTGATCCGGATCCGGCCAACAAGGATAAAATCGTCTCATGGACGAAGCGTTATTACGATGCAGTCCATCCCTTTTCCGCCGGCGGAGCGTACGTGAACTTTTTAATGGGAGACGAAGGCGAAGAACGCGTGAAGAAAACCTATGGCGACAATTACCAGCGTTTGGTCGAGGTCAAAAACAAGTACGATCCCAATAATTTCTTTCGAGTAAATCAAAATATTAAACCGGCGGGAAAATAGGACGCCCAGCCGCGACGCCCTAATCCCAATAATGTCGCGCCGCGAAACTCCCGCGGGCCGCAGCAGGCACCCATCTCTCCGGCGTCCAACAAACCCGCCTCTCCTCTTAGTGAAGAGGAGAGGATTGAGGTGAGGAGATGCGCAGCGCCGTGCTACTAGCTGAAAACCTTCAACCCTCACCCTGCCCTCTCCCTTGCCGAAGGGAGAGGCAAAATGCATCGAACCGCACGTTCACCGAGAAGAGAAATGATTTTTCGGCCACCCGCGTAGGGCCTGGGCGAGACAGCAAACTCGCGTGGTTACCAAGGCGTTACTAATTTCGGTTTTGAAATCGCGTCCGATTGCGTGAAATCTGACCGATGACTGCTGACGAACTGAGATCACTACAAGCGCCTTTCAAGGCGCAGTACCGCGAGCGTCCTGACACAGCATTAGTCACGCTTCGTGCGGAAGGACAAGTCGGCCCAAATGTCACCTGCAAAATTGAAACCGGAAAACGGCGTGTGGAGGCCGGACTCCACCCGGCGACCGGAGGCGACGGGCGCAGCGCGTGTTCGGCTGACATGTTACTCGAAGCGCTGGTTGGATGCGCAGGTGTAACCTTAAGCGCGGTCGCTACCGCACTGAACGTTCCTTTGCGCGGCGCGACGATCCGGGCAGAAGGCGATCTCGATTTTCGTGGAACGCTCGGCGTTTCCAAAGACGCCCCGGTTGGGTTCAAAGAAATCCGTCTAAATTTCGATCTCGACACCGACGCTGCTGCCGAACAAGTCACCACGTTAATTCGTCTGGCGGAACGTTATTGCGTCGTGTACCAAACCCTGCGTAACCCTGCGAACATCACTGTTTTGCATCGCGTAATATCGCGCTAAAATCTTCCGCTATGCCGTTATACATGGACATTCACAGTCTTCCAGAAGGGACGACCATGGAAGATATCGCGAAAGCTCACGAGAAAGATATGGAAACGCAGCGGAAATATGGCGTTGAGTACACCAAATACTGGGTGAATGAGAGCGGAAAAAAACTCTTTTGTCTGTGCCATGCGCCCAATGCTGAAGCGGCAGAATGTGTGCACCGTGAAGCGCATGGACTGATGGCGGAGAAGATCATTGAGATACAGCCCGAAGTTGCGGAAGGATTTCTGGGAGGCGTCGAAACGAATGATGTAGGCGCAGTTCTACTGCCGGGAGCGGGAGACGCACGTGATCCAGGGATACGAACTATTCTTTTCACGGACGTCGTAAATTCCACGACCTTGACTCAATTGCTCGGTGACGAGGTAGCGCTCGCGATACTTGGAGTGCACGACACCATTGTGCGAGACGCCCTGGCGGCTCTTGGCGGCCGCGAAATTAAGCACACCGGCGACGGCATTATGGCCTCGTTTATTTCAGCAGCGGGCGCAGTGCGATGCGCAATTCAGATTCAACGCGAGTTGGACAAGCACGCCAAGGCAAACCCAAATGGCGCGCTCAAGGTCCGGGTCGGCGCCGCCGCAGGCGAACCCGTCGAACAAGACAACGATCTGTTTGGATCGACAGTTCAGCTGGCTTCTCGTTTGTGCGCGCAGGCACAGCCTGAACAAATCCTGGTATCGAATGCGATCGCTGAGCTATGCCTCGGCAAAGGCCTCCTTTTCGAAGATCTCGGCGAAGTTACCCTGAAAGGCTTCAATTCGCCGATCCGCGCGCACGCTGCAACGTGGACGCAGTGATTATACAGATTTTGTCTGTAATTTATTGCAGATTTTTCACGTCGACTTCTCGTTAGGTCTATGCGCGCTCTCGTCATGGCAGTCGCCATCACCCTGATCACCCAAGCACTCGCAGGAGAGCATGCCTTCGTCTCGCCGAATGGCGAGTTCGAAGCCTACACAGTCCCGGCCAATGATAATGGAAGCGGAATGAAGCTCTTTCTGCATCGCGCGAATTCGCGCGATGCAGGCGTGCTACTGAGGCAAAACAATCGCTGGATTGACGCGAAGTGGTCGCCCGATTCTAAGTTCCTCGCTGTAATCGATCATCTCGACGGCCACATCGCGGATGTTTACGTTTTCGGTGTCGGCGCTGACGCAGTCCCGACACTCTTCTATCACACGCCGGACCTCCACAAGTATGACGTGAAGTGGGAGGTTACCGGCTGGGATGTCCCCCGGCGCGAAGTGATATTAGACAAAGAGGCGAAGCATGAACTTCCCAGCAGGACCACGCACGATAAGGTCGTAGCTCGCGTCGGAACAGAATCATTGAAGCGTGAAGACACTGAATAGACCTAACCAAACGCTCCAGCTAACCGCTGGCCGATGTGATGAGCGGTTTATTTTTATGACAACATTGTGGAGGTTAGCAGAGTTCGCTCCCACCAGCGGTAGCTGAGCTCCGTCTCGTTAGGCTGCAGAAACTGGAAGAGGTGTGACTGATGAAGGCGATACGACTACATGTTCGCGGTGGACCGGAGACGTTTACCTATGAGGATGCACCCCAGCCTCGACCCGGAGCCGACGAGGTGCTGGTCAGGGTGCACGGCGCGGCCGTGACCCCAACCGAACTGCTGTGGTCACCGACGTGGACGACGCGAACGGGCGAGCCGCGGCCGTTCCCGATCATTCTGGGGCACGAGTTTTCGGGGGAGGTTGCCGCGATTGGCGAGGATGTCGTGGATGTGGAGGTCGGCAGCCCTGTCTATGGACTCAACGACTGGTTCCGCGACGGTGCCCTGGCCGAGTATTGCGTCGCCCGTGAGGTCGAGGTCGCCCCGAAGCCGCGTTCCATTGACCACCTCGCGGCGGCCATAACACCAATCTCGGCGCTCACTGCTTGGCAGGGGCTTATCGAGCGGACCCACGTCGCGGCCGGGGAGCGCGTCCTGGTGCATGGCGCGGCGGGCGCCGTCGGTGTTTTCGTCGTCCAACTGGCGCGCTGGCGCGGAGCAATCGTGATCGGCACGGCCTCCGCGCATAATGCAGCCTTCGTGAGCGGCCTGGGCGCGCACGAGGTGATCGACTACCGAGCAGTGCGATTCGAAGAGATCGCCCGCGAGATCGACGTTGTGTTCGACACGGTGGGCGGCGACACGCTCGAGCGCTCTTGGGGCGTCTTGAAGCCCGGCGGCCGGCTCGTCACCATAGCCGCTTCGGTTGAAGGCACTTCAGACGTCCGCGAGCGTGAAGCGTTTTTCATTATGCGGCCGGATCGTGAGCAACTCAACGAGATCGCTCGACTGATCGACACTGGGCAACTTCGGCCGGTGGTCGATCGCGTGTTTCCCCTTTCCCAGGCACGCCAGGCATTCGAGCACAAAGCCGCACGCGGCAAAGCCGTTCTCAACGTGGCCGACAGCTAGGCCCTTGCGGATTCCGGAACTGGCGGGCTGTTCGAGCGTCGCGATGTTGACTGAAGGTCGTTTCTCTCTTTCGCGTCGCCTAACAAGTCGATGTAGTCAACGACCCCTCTGGGGCTCAGGCTTATTCCGCTCTGTGCTTCGAAACGCGTATAGCGCAATTACGCTTCAATCGCCCAGGGCTCTGTGATTGAATGTCTGCGGGCCTGGATGCTGTTCTGATGTCTCGACTTTGCCAGTGGTTGTTTTCTCTCGATCCGCCAACACGCGCCGCGATCATCGGCGCAGCGGCTGCCGTTGGGTCAGTCGCGATCGCTTTTGTTGGAGTGCTACTCACGATTCGATCAAATCGTGTTCGCGCTCGTGCAGATCACTTAATCACGCTTCGCCGCGAGACTTATCTTGAAACCTGCCAGGCCTTAGCAGAAGCGACTCACTTTCTGGCAACTCTTCCTGATCCAAACGTTACGCAGGCCAGCGGATCTGCAATAATGACCAGGTTTAGCGGCGTGATTGGCAAGCTCCACATGTTGGCAGACAAAACTACGTTACAAGCGGTGACGAACCATTATAACGCATTCTTTGATGCGTACACAGAAGCAGTTAAGGTAAAAAGCGCCTTCGAAATGAATGCGCGTGAAATTGCAAACGCTTATGAAAAGCTTGCGCGATTGACGGATATGTCCGCGCAAGAAAGAACGGCGTTGCGCATCCTGATTTCGCAACTCTCTCAAGACAATCTCTCGTCAGCCGTAGAGCTATGGACTCATTTCGTAGATAGTAAGATTGTCGACAAACTGGTTGAGCGCTCCACTGAGGTAACGCTAGCGTTTCGAAAGGACCTCGATTTGCCCTTTGATGAGAAGTGGTACCGCAAGACTCAAGAAAACAATTTGCGGCTAAACAAAGAGAGATGGAAACCAATCCTCGATTCGTTGCGCGAAAGGGTCGCCAAACTCAGCGAAAACCCGCCGCAGTCTGGATCATCCTAAATTCGCACGCTGTCTGATTGTCGTCGCTCATCGACGGTGAATGAAACGCGAATCCTTGCACGATGAAACGTAGGCATCTAACCAGCCGATCAAGCCCACTCCGAAAGTCTTCGCGAGCAGGCTGGTACCGTTGCGATACAACCCCAGCGAGTTTGCCACGACACCCTCGACTTCGTCTCGGTTCCCGGCTACCCTGGTGTGATTCACGTCTTCGCGCTCACGCGCTCACGCCGTATCGTTTTCAACGATTGCCGTGACTTATGATAATTTCGTCCCTCGAAAATACCCTTCGGGCTTCCCGTCCATGTCGCACCGCTTCCCGCGGGTTCCATTCTCTTTCTCCTTAAATACATTGTCGCACTTTATCGGATGCCAGAATTCATTGAAGCGCCAACGCGAATCCAAGCTGAAGGTCAACCGCCAAAAACGATAGAAGAGTTCATTGGTCGCGTGAACTCCAAACCGACAACCTGAGCGTCGCACGCATGATCAGTCCATCGGGCTGGAGTGAGCCCGGTCAGACGCCTGACTTCGACGAGTTCACGGTGGTGCTGCGTGGCGAGCTTCAGGTCGAGACTCACGAGAGCGTTCGCCGGGTGGCGGCCGGTCAAGCCGTTATCGCGCGCCGTGGCGAATGGGTACGCTACAGCACGCCATCGCCGCAAGGCGCGGAGTATATTTCCGTGTGCATTCCTGCGTTTTCCCCAGCCACCGTTCATCGCGATCAGAATGAAGGGGCGTAAAAATGATGTGGTGCCGGCTAAAGATTTCACCAGTGCATACGGCCAGCCACGAGCGAAAAGAAGAAGTAACAATTAGAAAAACAGAAAGTTTTTTGGATTCGAAGGGGACGATATGCGTGTCGCTGCGCTCTATGATATTCATGGAAATCTTCCAGCCTTGGAGGCTGTCCTTCAGGATATTCGTCAAGCCAATGTCGACCAAATTGTTGTAGGCGGGGACGTGGTACCCGGTCCGATGCCCCGCGAGACGCTGAGACAGTTGCTAGACCTGGACCTGCCAACACACTTTATTCATGGCAACGGCGAACTGGCCATCGTGGCTCAATTGGCCGCTACGGAGAACGAACCAGTTACATACTGGGGCACGACCTCAGGCGCGCGCCCGCCAGAGAATATCGTCGATGTCTATCGCTGGACTGCCGCGGAGTTGAAGCCAAACTTCGATTCCGTACTCGGGCGTTGGCCTAAAACGCTCCAGCTCGAGATCAACGGCTTAGGTCAAGTCCTGTTCTGCCATAGTACACCCCGGAGCGAAACAGCGGTCTTCACGCGGTTAACATCTGAAGACCGACTCCTGCCGCTGTTTGAACCGCTTCAAGTTAATGTAGTCGTCTGCGGTCATACTCACATGCAGTTCGACCGAATAATTGGAAGAACTCGAGTGGTAAATGCCGGCAGCGTGGGGATGCCATTTGGAAAACCGGGCGCGTATTGGGTCTTACTTGGACCTGATATTCAACTTCGTCATACACCGTATGACCTCGCGAAAACCGCACAGCGCATTTGCGCCACAAGCTATCCGCAAGCTAAGAATTTTGCAGACCATAACGTCCTGCAACCGCCATCAGAGGAAGAAATGCTAGAGGCGTTCAGTAAGGCGGAATTAAGGTGAGAACAGCTAGAGCGAGATGGCTCACGGATTAATGCTTGCGCAAGATAGAGTCAGCTGCTGAATTTCGCCTCGCTGGAGCGACGATGAAAGAACTCAGCATTTGCTTACTTCTCACTGCGGCAATTCACAGCGTGTGTTCCGCAGATGTTACGAAACTTCCGGCTGAAGATCGTAAAGTGTTGCTCGATTCCTCGCGCTTTCACGAAGTCTATTCGACGAAAGATTTGCCGCCTGCAGTTGTGGCCCTTTGTGCTGACGACAACGGCAAGCTCGCGGAGCCGGGACAGAATTGGAACGCAACCGATGTCGTCACGGACCCAACTCTTCCGTGGAAGCGCCTGATTTGGGCAGCCACAGGCGTCGATTATTACGTTGCGCATTATGAGCGCGGCGGGATTGGTCACAGCTTTCACATTCTGGTGGCCAAACTCGCAAACGGAGATGCCAAACCAAAAGTGGCCTGGCGCGCTGTTGGACGTCCACTCAAGGATTACAGAGCATTTCTCGACGCGTTGCGAACCGGGAAGTTGGACGACCGCGCGAATTATCCGTATTGAGCGGCGCGAGCGATCGAAGCGAAAATATAGTGCAGGTGGATCGGCTTCCCCTGAAAAATGCCAGTCCGGCTCGGACCGATGCTAAAGAGATCGCCAAAGGCGCGAATACCATGCGGCACAGCCGCAACACCTAGCCAACACGTTGAGGACAACGCGTTCCACTTTTATTGACTTGAATAGTTCTGTAAGTTCTTTCGCAATTCTTCATGCAACTCGAGGGGATTGATCACGTAGCAATCGGCGTTCGCAACATCGAGCACTCTGCGAATTGGTATATCGAGGTTCTGGGATTCGAACGACTATATGAAAACATGTGGGACGGTGTCCCGACCTTCATCGGCAAGGGAAATACTGCAATTGCTCTGTTCCCCGCAAGGCCGGATTCAAAACCTCCATCGTTAAGTCATCGCGAGCTTCGCATGCTTCACCTCGCTTTTCGGGCAAACAAAGAGAATTTTCTCGCGGCGCAACGCGAACTGAAAAAGCGCGGAATCGAATTTGAATTTCAGGATCACGAAATCTCGCACTCGATCTATTTTCGCGATCCCGACGGCCACGCGCTGGAGATTACCACGTACGAATTGGAATAGCGGCGGCGCACTCTTCCACTGCGGGTGTCATTCCGAGCGAAGTCGAGGAATCTCTATTCCATTTTCTGTCGCTGCGCTGACCGTGCATCCAAAGATGTCTCGACTCCGCTCGACATGACAACCGCAAGACCCTGCAATCTGCCATCTGCCGCTGAGGACAGCGGCCGCTACACATCAGGCTACTCTGCCGCAGCAGTTCTTGTACTTCTTCCCGCTGCCGCACGGGCACGGTTCGTTGCGGCCAACCTTTGGTATGGAACGACGAACGGGAAGATCGATCGAAACTTCGCCTTCGCCCTCGCCGTCGCCGTCTCCCGCTGCGACTCCCGCCATCGCACCAACCGGTTGACGCATACGCGCGTCGGCGCTGGCAGTTGGTGCAGTCGGCGCATGTTCGCGCATCAGGAATTGCGGCAAGGTCGCCAGGAAATTTTCGAATGCCTGCAAGTTTGAAGTACTGCGGAACAAGTTATTCAGCACCTCGTTCTTAATGTTCGCCATCAATTCGACGAACATGTCGTAAGCCTCGGTTTTGTACTCAATCAGCGGATCCTTCTGCGCGTAGCCGCGCAGATAAACGCCCTCACGCAATGCATCCATGGCATAGAGATGCTCCTGCCAAAGGCGGTCGATCGCGTTGAGAATAATGTAGCGCTCCAGGCTTTTTACCGCAGTGGGCTCTTCGTGACTCGATTTCCGCTCGTACGCGTCTTTGATCTTTCCGACTAAAAACTGCGCGTTTTCCTCAACTGTCCGCGTGTCGAACTGCGCCTTCTCCCTGGTTAATCCGAGAGGGAACGTTGTGTTCACCCAATTGATGAGACCGGTGTAATTCGGTTCATCGGCATCGAGATACTCTTTCACTTTGGCCGGCACGGCTTCGTCGATTACTTCGAAGATAAGTTTGCGCGGCTCCTCCGAATCGATGACTTCGTTGCGATAGGTGTAAACCACCTCGCGCTGCATATTCATCACGTCATCGAAATCGAGCGTGCGTTTTCGAATGAGATAGTTGCGTTGCTCCACCCGTTTCTGAGCGGTTTCGACTGATTTATTGAGCCATCGATGCTCGAGCTCCTGCCCTTCTTCGAGCCCAAAACGCTCCATGATTTTTGTCATTCGATCGGCTGCACCGAAATTGCGCATCAGGTCGTCTTCGAAACTGACGTAGAATCGCGATGCGCCCGGGTCGCCCTGTCGCGCGCAACGCCCGCGCAGCTGCCGATCGATCCGGCGCGCTTCGTGTCGTTCCGTGCCGATCACCATCAAACCGCCCAACTCCGTCACGCCCGGGCCAAGTTTAATATCGGTGCCGCGACCCGCCATGTTCGTCGAAATCGTGACCGTGCCCGGTTGTCCCGCGCGCGCCACGATCTCGGCTTCCTGCATGTGAAACTTCGCGTTCAAAACGTTGTGCGGGATTTTCTCGCGCTTCAGCATTCGACTGAGTAACTCCGAGGATTCCACACTTACCGAGCCAACGAGCACGGGCTGAGTTTTTGCGTGAGCTTCTCTGATCTCCTTGATGACCGCGTTGTATTTTTCGCGGCGCGTCTTGTAGATGCGATCGTTGTG
>Ga0081455_10000954_pt1 | contig 37046 bp, 33 predicted proteins | sample TabmetS3T2R1_FD_70207 | JGI IMG/M metagenome (GOLD analysis project Ga0081455, IMG submission 70207) | Tabebuia heterophylla rhizosphere microbial communities from the University of Puerto Rico - S3T2R1 | ecosystem: Host-associated > Plants > Roots > Rhizosphere ...
TTCCAAACCGTCAGCGTCCACAACGTCACGGACTCCAACGAGGTCCAAGTTGCATGCAGGTACGCGGACTACGAGATCACTCTGGCCAACAATTCTCAGTACGAGATAGAGCTTGTCTTCGCCCTTGATCTGCCGGGTTTCGATGTCCTCGATGACGGCGGCCCCATGATTGGGATAGACCACCGTTTCGCCGACTGTAAAGGTCATATTGTTTTGTACCCCTTTCGCGCACCCAAGTTTAGCACGGTGGCCACCTCACTTTTGCAGCGTTTGCGCTAGCCAGAGGGCAGTATCGGGGTGGTGTTGGGCTTGACAAAACGGGTCGGTATGTGCCTGCAGTGTGCGCTAGGTCACTCCCATAGCAGCCTCACGTCGCCGATACATGCGCGAACCGCAAGGCTGTCGATAGGCTGCATCGCAAAGTATCCCTTCGCCAGGCAGGAGTCGGCCGTCGTGTCTTGGAACCCGAGTCGAGCAAGTCGAGCAGGCCGCATCAGGTTCCGCACCGGCGCAGGGAGGCTGGCAATGCGGGGTAGTGCCAGCTTGCTGCTCGTCATCGGTCTGCTGCTGGTGTCAGGGGCATGTGGAATGGACGTGCAGACGAACCGCCCATACACCCCAGCGGAGGGCGTCAACATCGATGTCGGCGACCCAGCAAAGCCTAACGAGGTGGTGCACCTCCGCAACCTGGCGATCATCAGCTTTGCACCCGGCGAGGGCATCCTTTCGGGTTCAATCGTGACCGAGGATCGTGATGCGTTGTCAAGTGTCAGCGGCAAGACGATCAAGGTGGATGGAACCGAAGGCACACCACTCACAGCCACCATCCCGAGCACGGTCTCGATCGCCGACGGCGCACAGGTAGTGCTGACGGATCAGCCGTCGCAGCTCATCCTGAGGAGCCCCGACCTGATGGCAGGGCTCGACGCGATAGTGACGCTTGGGTTCCAAAACGCCGGTGAAGTGACCTTGCTTTTGCCGGTAGTCGATGGCAATGAAGGCCCGTACGTGTCACTCAAACCAACTCCGATCTGACGCGACGCGGCTCAGGCCTCGAACTTGTAGCCGAGGCCTCTCACGGTGATCAGATGTCGTGGATTTGCCGGATCCGGTTCGATCTTGGTCCGGAGCCGCTTGATGTGGACGTCCAGGGTCTTGGTGTCACCGACGTAATCTGCACCCCAGATCCGGTCGATCAGCTGGGCGCGGGTCAACACCCGGCCAGCGTTGCGAAGCAGCATCTCCAGTAGCTCGAACTCCTTGAGCGCCAGCTTGATCCGTTGACCATTGACTGATACTTCATGCCGTTCTACATCCATGCGAACCCCGGCCGCCTCGATGACGTCGGGTACCAGCTCGGTTTCGTGCCCGCGACGCAGCACCGCACGGATTCGCGCCACCAGTTCGCGGTGGCTGAACGGCTTGGTCACGTAATCGTCCGCGCCCAGCTCAAGGCCGACAACCTTGTCGACCTCGCTGTCGCGCGCAGTGAGCATGATCACTGGCACTGCGCTGCGCAGCCGCAGTTGCCGGCAGACCTCGGTCCCCGATAGACCCGGCATCATCAAGTCGAGCAATACGATGTCGGCACCGTGCCGATCAAACTGGGCGATGCCGGTGGCACCGTCCTGTGCCTCTATCACCTCGAAGCCCTCCTTGGAGAGCATGTAGGACAGGACTTCGCGGTACGACTCCTCGTCCTCGACCACAAGCACCCTGCTCATTTGCTGATCTCCTGACGCTCATTGCTGAGCTGATCCAGGGGCCGCTGGCTGTTGGGCGAGGTGGCGTAATCCGGCACGGCTGGCGCGACGTCATGGAGATGCGCGGGAATTCTGATGGTGAAGGTTGATCCCTGCCCGACTTGGCTCCATACGGATACTTCACCGCCGTGGATCGCCGCAATGTGCTTGACAATCGCAAGACCCAGTCCAGTTCCCCCGTTGGCCCGGCTTCGTGCGTAGTCGACGCGATAGAAGCGCTCGAAGATCCGTTCCAGCTCGGCCGGCGGAATGCCGATTCCGTTGTCAGAGACTGTGATCTCGACATAGTCATCGTCACTTCTGGCTTGCACGTGCGCCGCGACAACGACGCGTGCTCCGGAGTCGGAATAGACCATGGCATTCTCAACCAGGTTTCCAACCGCCACGCCGAGCTGGCGAGGGCTGCCCAGCACTCGGGTTCCAGCAACCCCTGCCACGGTCAGGGTGATCCGCTTCCGTTCCGCGTCCATACGTCGCCTTTCGACGGCGTCGGTCAGCACCTCATCAATGTCGACGACCTCCGGATGAACCAGCGGATCGTCAGCCTGGAGTCGCGACAGCTCAATGATCTGACTCACGAGATCGGTCAGCCGCGCCGACTCGATACCCATCCGGCTAGCGAACTTGCGCACCGCGTCAGGGTCCTCGGCCGCATCTTCAACCGCTTCGGCCAGTAGCGAAATCGCTCCGATCGGAGTCTTCAGCTCGTGGCTGATGTTGGCGACGAAGTCGCGACGGGTCTCCTCAATCCGCCGAGCGGCCGTTTGGTCGTCGGCCAGGATGAGGATCAAGTTCTCGTCCAGTGGTGCGATGCGAGCCGTGAGGTATGTAGATGCGACACGAGCCCCTCGGCTGATCTGAACGTCAACCATGCGGTCATCACCCTCACGCCGCACGCCGCGTACCTGCTGAAGCAGCTCCGGTATTGCAATCCGACTGCCTCGGACCAGACCAAGGGTCCTTGCGGTCGCAGTCGCCTCGAGCACTTCGTCGTGAGGGCCTACCACGACACCGGAAGAGGGCAGCACTGAAAGGACCTCCGCCACACCAGCCGGCACCACCGGCTCGGCGACGTCGAAGGTCGGACTTGGCTCCTCTCGTCGCGTGCGTAGGACAGCCCACGTGAGAAGCACACCGATCGCAAGGCCGACGACAAGCGCCGCGATAGCGACCCCAATCGGGTTCACACGAAGATAGTAGGGGGCTGACAAGCCCTATCGGTCGAGCTGACCAACAGGTATGCACGCGGGGCCTCAACCGTTTGGCACATGTTCACGATCCGTTAACCACCCGCACTATTCGGTGTAGCGGTGCGGAATATGGTTATTGGTGCCGATGCCCAAAGACAGATGGGGACTTAACTCATGCGAGACTCCTACCGGGAACAGTTGGACGATGTCCTCTCAGACCTCGTACACATGGCCCAGGTCGTCTCATCGGCGGTTCGCTCGGCAACAACTGCGCTGCTCGAAGCTGACATCCACCTGGCTGAACAGGTGATCAGCGAGGACGAGCTCATTGACGCCAAGCAAGCCGAGATCGAAGGCCGGGCATTCTCACTGCTGGCCCGCCAGGCGCCGGTGGCAGGCGAGCTGCGGACGATCGTCGCCACATTGCGGATGGTGACCGAGCTGGAGCGCATGGGTGATCTCGCTGCCCACATTGCCAAGATCGCCAGACTCCGTTATCCCGAGCCCGCTGTGCCGGAGACGCTGCGGCCCAACTTCGTACGGATGGGCGATGTCGCCGAGAAGATGGTGATCACGGCCGGGCAGACTCTGAACGATCGCAACATCCAAAGTGCGCAGGAGCTGCGAGCTCGCGACGAAGAAATGGATGAGCTGCGGCGCACGCAGTTCCGGGTGATGCTCAGCGACGACTGGGCCTACGGCGTCGAAGCCGCGGTAGACGTCGCACTGCTTGGGCGCTACTACGAGCGCATCGCCGATCACGCGGCATCGATGGGCCGACGGATCATCTACGTTGTGACTGGCCAGCTCCCCGAGGATCGGGCCTGGTCGCAGTCGTAGCGGCAAGCGCCGCGGTGGCGTTTCGCAGCACAGCCGTCAAAAGACCCAAGCGCAAGCCGCGGTAGAGGTCGTCTCGCAGCATGGTCGGCAGAACGTTCAGGCTCCGATGATGTGCCGCGTCCACTCTGTCTTGAAACGCCGGCGGACACCGGCCATGCCCCTGTCAATCAAGGCATCCCGAACGCGACGCAGGACCTCTTCCGGTGCCTCGTAGTAGTCCTGCCTGGTCACCACGATGATCCGCCATCCCATGCGGTCGAGCGCCTCGCGACGCTCCAGGTCATGCAGCCATTGCTCACTATCTTCGGCATGCCGCCTCCCGTCGTACTCGATGATCAACTTCAGCGACGGATAGCACAGGTCGAAGCGCATCCACCAGCTCCCGTCAGGGTGCAGCAGGATGAAGTTCACGTCGGGCGTCGGAAGACCTGCAAGCACAAGCAGCATGCGGAGCCGCGTCTCCATCGCGGAATCGACGCCGTCGCGGATATAGCCCGCCGCCCGGCGAGCCCGCTTGGCGCCACGGCTACGCCAGGCGAGCGCGGCATCGCGAAGAGCCGCGGCACTCGTTCGGCCGGCCTTGATGAGACTGTCACCGAGCACCACCAGCGCCACCATGTCCAGAGTCGCCGCCAGATCGAGGAAGGTCTGCTCAGGAGTGGTGACAGGTAGGCCGCGGAAACGGCTCACCGCCGTGCCGTTCACGCTGGCGTGAGCCTTCACACCCTGGCGCGAGGTCCGCCCGGCCGTTCCCGGCACGGTTACGTGAACGTCTGGTGCGGCTGGGATGATTCCGCCCCAGATCCGGGCGGCGGTCGTGTGACTGATGAAGGTGCCAGGTGGTGAGATTCCGAGCGCTGCCTTGGCTCGCAGTCTCGTGGTGAGCGGCACGGCGGATGAGACATAGCAGTCGTAGAAGACCTTGTGGAAGCGGCTGCTCAGCAGCGTCTTGAGTCCAATTCCTGCCGCTCGAGCCTCTGCCCGGCTGAATGGTTGCTTCGGGTCGAATGGGTGAGCTTCGCGTTCTGTGACAGCCATACGCGCGATGCTGAACGAACTGCCACCCGGAAGGCCAGAAGAATCTGTCTGAGCTGTGGATAGCTGTGGATAGCGGTTCGCCGATCAGACCCTGATCGTTTGCGCTGTTCTGCTGCGAAACGTCCCCCTGCAGACCGCTCCCTAGGTGCGTTGTGACGGCTGTGCTGCGAAACGACCCCCGACAGACCACTGCCCAGGTGCGTTGTGACGGCTGTGCTGCGAAACGACCCTCGGGCGAGCCAGCCAGCTACTTCTTGCCCTGCATCTTGACGGCTTCGATTGAGGCCGCGGCTGCCTCGGGATCCAGATAGCGGCCGCCGATTTCGATCGGCTTGAGATCATCGTCCAGGTCATACAGGAGCGGAATGCCGGTGGGAATGTTGAGGCCCACCACCGCTTCATCGCTCATGTTGTCCAGGTGCTTGACGATTGCGCGCAGGGAATTGCCGTGCGCCGCGATCAGCGTCACCTTCTCCGCCAACAGATCGGGCACGATTTCGTCATACCAGTACGGGAGCGCGCGAATCAGCACATCCTTCAGACACTCCGTGCTCGGCCGAGCCTCGCTGGGCAGGCCGGCATACTTCGCGTCGTTGAAGTTCGCGTACTGATCATCTTTGTCGATCGGCGGCGGCGGCACGTCGTACGAGCGTCGCCACAGCATGAACTGCTCCTCGCCGAACTCTGCCAGCGTCGCCGCCTTGTCCTTGCCCTGCAACGCACCGTAGTGGCGCTCGTTGAGCCGCCAGGAACGCTTCGTCTCAATCCACATCCGATCGGCGATGTCCAGCGAGATCTGCGCGGTCCGGATTGCCCTGCGGAGCACGGAGGTGTGTACCACATCAGGCAGCAGGTTGGTTTCCACCAGCAACTCGCCACCACGACTGGCCTCGGCCTCACCCTTGGCGTTCAGGTCGACATCGACCCAGCCGGTGAACAGGTTCTTGGCGTTCCACTCGCTCTCACCGTGCCGCAAGAGGATCAAAGCACCCGTCATGACACACGCTCCCGCCTCGTTTTCATGGCAGCGAGCCTAGTGGCCAACCGGCCCTGCCCGCCTCCTCCACATCAGCCTTTCGGACGCTCGCCCGGGTCCAGATGGGTAAAAGCTGCCAGGTTCGCCGTCGACTCTCCGCGCGAACGCCGCCAGGCCCACTCCTGCCGAATGCTCTCGGCGAAACCCAGTTCCAAGATCACATTGAAGCTGTCGTCGGCAGCCTCGGCCACTGCCCCCAGCAACCGGTCGACCTCGGCTCGGGTGACCAGCTCGACCGGCACGCTGCCCGTCAGATAGATGTCTCCAAGCGCGTCCAGGGCAAAGGCGACGCCGTGTAATTTAAGATTTCGCTCCAGCAGCCAGCGGTAGACGTCGGCATGGTTTTCATCGGGCTTCCGGGCGACAAACGCCCGCACGTGCACGGCGTGCTTGCCCACCTGGAGAGCACATTCGGTGATCAGCTTTCGGATCCCCGGCAAGCTGACGGAGAACAATCCGGGCGCCGACTCGGCCCAGTCGAGGTCGAGTTCGGAGATTTCAGCGCGTATCTCACTGATCGCGTTGTCGCGGACGATGCTCACGTCTGCTGCACGAACCAGCGCACCTGGTAGCCGGCCAGGATCAGCGGTCCATCTACCAGCGGGGTTTCCTCCGTGAGCGCATCCCACGCCCAATTGCCCAGTGGGATCACCCAACGCGGCAGCTTCTGCGACTCCACTGTCATGTTGTACACGCCGATCATCGTCTGGGTCTGGTACCGGCGTTGGAACACCAAAACCGCCGGGTTCACCGGATCGAGGATCTCACTCTCGACCGACGCGTCCAGACTGGGCAGCGATGATCGCACCGCGATGAGGTGCCGCAGGTTGTGCCAGACGCGATGCTCCACGGTGCCTGCTATGTGCCGGTTGTCCGCCAAGTCCCAAGGCATCGGTGGCCGATGAACCCAGCGGTTGTCGTCGGCATGATCTTGATCCTCGATGAAGTCGTAGTAATTCCGCAGTGCGAGCTCGTCGCCCATGTAGATCAGCGGTAACCCGCCGAAGCCCAGAATCAAGCTGTATGTCAGCAGATATCGACGCACCGCCAAGTCCAGATGGATCTCATCACCGCTGCTGAGCGCCGACTCGATACCGGCCAGTGACGCCGTGGTCCCACTGATCCGGCGGTCGCCGGTCGCGAGATTCTCCTGGAAGACCAGGCCGCGAGCATCGCTCATCGGATAGACGCCCGCGTAGTAGTCAGCAAGAAATCGCCGATGCTCATAACCGTTCAGCCCGACCGACGCCGCGTCACCGTCATCGATCGCCCACCCGATGTCGTCGTGGCAGCGCACATATGTGCCCCACACCGTCGTCGGCGGCTTGGCTGGGAACCTGTTCATGGCCGCGCAGAACAGCCGGGTGTCCTTGGCAGCCAGCGCAGACCAGATCTGCACCATCAAGGAGTTCTGGTACGCCATGTCACTGACTTTGCCGGCATGCTTACCCACACCTAGATACGGCGCGAGCTCCGAAGGGCCGACGATCGCCTCGGCCTTGAAGATCAACGCCGGCGCAGCGATCCGCGCCACAGTTCGCAGTGCCTGGGTGATGGCGTGTACCTCGGGCTGGTTCTGGCAGTTGGTGCCCATCCGTTTGTAGATGAAGGCGATCGCGTCGAGGCGGAGGCATTCCACACCCACGTTGGCCAGCCACAAGATCAAGTCAGCGAACTCGTAAAAGACATCAGGATTGTGCCAATTGAGATCCCATTGCCAGGTATTGAAGGTCGTCCACACCCACGAAGCCGACTCCTTGTCGTAGCTGAAGTTGCCGGGCGCGAAGTCGGGGAAGACTTCGGGCAGTGTCCGCTCGTACGCGTCCGGCAGCTCCCGATCAGCAAACATGTGGAAGTAATGACGGTAGAACGGATCGCCGGCTCGGGCGTTGATCGCCCACTGATGCTCGGCTGCTACGTGATTCAGGACGAGATCGAGAGTCAGGGAGATCCCACGGGAGCGGAGCACCGTGGCCAAGTCCCGCAGATCATCGATGCTGCCGAGCTCGGAGCGGACCGCGCGATAGTCCATGACCGCATAGCCGCCATCGTTCTGACCGGGCCGCGGTTTGAGCAGCGGCATCAGATGTAGATAGGTGACTCCAAGCTCGGCCAGGTAATCGACCCGATCCGCCACCCCTTTCAGGTCACCCGCGAAGAGATCGGTGTAGGTGGCGTAGCCGAGCATCCGCGGATGCTGAAACCACTGCGGATCGGCATGCCGGCGTAAGTCGAGAAGTCGCAAGTCGGCGGGCCGCTGCTGGAAGTTCTGCGCAGCGATCTCCACTACGCGGTAGGCCATCTCGGGCGCATGGTCTGGATAAGCGCCCGTCAGTCCGGTCAGCAGGTCCGGCCAATAGCGCTGCAATCGGGTGGCAAAAACAACTTGATCATGCGGCGGCTCGCCCGCGAGCAACGGCGCCACGTCCGGAACAGTCATTGCTGGCAGGCTATTGGAGCCGACGTCAGGTTGTCAGCAATTTTCTCCAGCAAGCGCCGCTTGATACGTGGCTCACCCGGCCGCTAACGGCGCTTGCTCGAATCAATCAGGTTGGGGCCCGGCTCTGAGCCGGTGCGAAGCTCCTTGCGTCCCATCTTGATCTGCTTCCGGAACTCCTCCATGAAGACATCCCGGAGCTGCTCGTTGTCGACCACGGTTCCCGCGGTACCCAACTTGCCCTTGACCACGCGTTGACAGAGGGTCAGCCAGGCCTGACCCATGGCGTAGGTAAATGTCGATGCGACCCCGGCCCCGATGACACCGCCCACGACCGTCCCGGCCCCAGGGATCAGCTTGATCAAGCTGGTGAAAGTCGCTCGTCCGAGCTGGGTCGCCGCCGTAGTGGACGCAATAGCCATCAACGCTGCGCGCTCGAACTTGATCTTGTAGATCTGGGCGATCCGGGCCATCATGCCAAGCTGAATCGGCACCAGCAGGGCGGCAGAGGAGAACGGGATCGGGGTGGCGGCCGCAGCGGCGGCACTCGCAACGGCAGCGGTTATGTACTTGTTCGCTTCCTGCGCCTTCCGCGTTTGATCGATGTCTTGCGCCGCAACGAGCGCTCCATGAACACCTTCGGGCGCAACGCGAAAGGTGGCATCGAGTAGTTCCTTGAGCCCATAAGCGGGCTGGCCGGCGAACTCGTCTGCCTTGGCGTACGTCATGAACGGCCGCCCCGCGACGATCGGCAACTGTTTGGCCATGATCTGCTCGGCCAGCAGCACCGCGTCGGGATGGAAGTAGCCGCCGCGCATAGGCACCTGGGTTAGTACCACGATCACCGGCAGCCCCATTCCATCGAGGCGACGGATGAAGTCGGCTTCAGCCTCCTCGAAGCGCCGGTCCATGCCGCGGAGGCAGTACCAGGCGACGTGGATCTGCTCTGACAACGGCAGTTGCCGCATCTGGGTCATTGCCTTGTCGAGATCGGACAAGATCTGCTTGTTGTCCTTGCCCACCTCCAGACCTTGGGTGTCGACGATGCCTAAGTGTCCGATCTTGTCCAGATACAGGTGACTACCGCGAGTGACGGGCTCGCCAATACCGGTACGCGCGACTTCCTCGCCGAAGATCGCGTTGATCAAGGTGGACTTGCCGACACCCGTCTTCCCGAAGATTGCGAGGTTGAACCGCCCAATGGCCGCGTTCTGCTTCTCGAATTCGGTGCGGAACGAGTCTCGAAACCAGTCTGTGCTGCCCGCCATAGGGCAAGGGTACGGGGAACAAAAGGCTGGGATGCTCCAGCGGACGCGATGGCAGCAGTCATTGAACAGTGTGGATCTGGGCAGTACGCCCTCCCGAACTCGAAATCAGGAACACCATGAACGTCACGGATACGGCCGAAATTGTCGAGGAAGGCAGCGGCGGAAATAGACCGGCCCAATTCAGGAAAATCGCACCGTTATCTGATCTGGCATACCGGTCTAGAGCAGAGCAAAATTCATGCTGTGGGGGCAGATGTTGCGTGCGGCGGTGATCACCGGCAGGCGGCTGAGCTACTAACTCAAGGTATTGCCAGCTCTGACCTCGGCCATTACACCCAAGCAGTCGCGTTGCTGGGCAAAGCAATGACCGCGCTGCATACTGCCGTGCCAGGCAATGGCGCCGACTTCAGGTTTTCGGACTGCTCGGTCGAGCACGACCGGCTCTCGGCCCGAATTCTGCTGAGTCTCAGCTATCCCACGCATCAGCTGGGCCACAGAGCACGAAGTCTCCGTCTCCTCGTCTACGCCGAGCAGCTGGCAAATCGGCGATCGCTCAGCCAGCTGACTGCCGTGACGCGAGCCCAGCAGGGTCTTTTGCTGCTTCAGGAGGGCCGCGTCGCGGATGCGATCAACCAGTTGGACGGCGCGGTGCGGCTGATCGATGATGCCGAGCCGGAAGACAAATGCAAGATCTTGATCAGTCGTGGCGAGGCCCACAATCAGCTGGGGCACATTCAATCGGCTATCGAGGATTTCGGTCACGCTGTTGACCTATCCCGGCGCTACGGTCTTACCGAACTCGAGTTTGCCGCCCGGCACAACTTGGGCTATATGCACTATCTGGCCGGTAATCTGCCGCGGTCACTTGAATTGATGCCGACGGTCGAGCAGGCGGCCTCCGATCACTACAAAGGCGTCGTAGGCATCGACCGGTCCCGGGTTCTGCTCAGCGCAGGTCTTGTCGCCGACGCCGACCGGACACTGCTCGAAGCATCGGCTGCTCTGGAACGAACCGAAATGCTGCCGCTGCTTGCGGAGGCAGAGTTAGCTCGCGCCGAAGTCGCCTTGGTAGCGGGCAATTACGCATTGGCTCAAGAGTTGAGCCGTACTGCCGTATCTCGGCTGCGGCAGCGACGCAATCCACGGGCGACCGCTCTCGGTGAGCTGGTCGTGCTGCGAGCCGATGCGGAGGCCGGAAATCGACCTGACAAGCTGGTGCGTACCGCAGACCGACTCGCGGCCACCCTCGGCCGGCTGGGCATGCGCGACCAGGCAAAGCTCGCGCGATTGATCGCCATCGAATATTCCGGGCCCAGCTGGCGAGGACGGCCGCGGCCGCTGCCAAGCATCTCTGCTGGACAACCACTCGATCTTCGGCTGTACGGCCGCCTGGTCCGAACCAAGCTGGCCTTCGCCCGAGGCAACCGAAGGGCGGGGCAACGGCAGGCGCGGGCCGGCATGGCCGAATTGATGAAACACCAGGCGCAGTTCGGCAGCCTGGACCTGCAGACATCCAGCGCCGCGCATGGTGTGAGCCTTGCAGCCTTGGCGGTGACTGAGGAGATTGCAGCCGACCAGCCGGTTGCTGTCCTTGCCTGGCTGGAGCGGGCGCGAGCGATCTCCAGTCGGATAACCCCGGTACGGCCGCCTGAAGACGAGATCACCGCGGATCTGTTGACCCAGCTTCGTTGGGTGATGAACCAACTGGAACCTGAGGATCCCGACAGCGAGAAAGTCGAACCGCTGCGCAAGCGTCGCCAGTCTCTGCAGCGAGAGATTCGAGCTCGCTCCTGGACCGTTCAGGGCAGCGGCGCTGTCGCTCAAGTCCCGCGGACCATCGACATCCAGGCTGCGCTCGGTGAAGCCGCGATGGTGACCACCTTCGGCATTGACGACGAAATACACGGCATTGTGCTGACCCGGCGCGGCTGCTGGATGCAGCGTTTGACCACAATGGCAGAAGCCGAACGGCTGGTCCGTCGAATCACCGCCGACTTCGACGCGTTGGCGCTGGCTCATGTTCCAGAACCCGTGCGCACCTCGGCGCGCAACTCTCTCGCCAGGGATCTACGAACCCTCGATGAGCTGCTGCTCAGACCCTTGAACCTGCCGGATGCGTCGATCGTGCTGGTGCCGCCCGGTCGACTGGCCGCATTGCCCTGGGGGGGTCTTCCGACTCTGAGAGGCCGGCCGCTGACCGTGGCTCCTTCCGCCGCCGCATGGCTTGGTGCCCACGCGAGATTCCACAGCAAAGCCGGACCCGTTGTGGCCGTTGCGGGTCCCGACCTCGCGCGCGCCAACCAAGAGGTGGCCGCCGTGGCGCAGAGCTGGCCGGGATGCGAAGCGCTGACAGGAGCAAAGGCTACGGGCGAAGCATTTCTCAGCGCGATCGACGGCGCCCATCTGGTCCACGTTGCTGCCCACGGCCGTCACGAGCGTGGGAGCCCTCTCTTCTCCTCCCTCAAGCTGGTCGACGGACCCCTCGTCGGCTACGACCTCGATCGGGTTTCTCAGCCACCGCGGCAGGTTGTGCTGTCGGCGTGCGAACTCGGCCAGGCCACCGTACGGGTTGGAGACGAAGCACTCGGGCTCACCCGCGCCCTGCTCCACAGCGGGACCTCGACCATCATCTCCGGCGTTGCCAAAGTGTCGGATGAGGGCGCGGCGGATCTTATGGTCGACTACCACCGCAGGCTTGCCGCGGGCGCCGCTCCGGCGTACGCGCTCGCCGAGGCGCTCCAGGACACTGCAGAGCCGATGCCGTTCGCCTGCTTCGGTGCGGGCTGGTAACGGAGGTGATATCGGCAACCTGCTGCCGATGATTCAGTTGGTTTGGCTGCCATAGACTCGCCGGGTTGTCCACCACCCCGTAGAGAGTGTTTTGCGTGCCCATCCGTTCTGACTTGCGGAACCTCGCGATCGTCGCCCACGTCGACCATGGCAAGACCACCCTTGTCGACGCGATGCTTTGGCAGTCGGGGGCATTTCGCGTCGGCCAAACCGTCCAGAAGCGGGTAATGGACTCGATGGACTTGGAGCGCGAGAAGGGCATTACCATCCTCGCCAAGAACACCGCCGTACGCCACCGGCTGCCGGACGGCTCGGCTGTCACCATCAACATCATTGATACCCCGGGCCACGCCGACTTCGGCGGGGAGGTCGAGCGCGGCCTGGAGATGGTCGACGGGGTTCTGCTGCTGGTGGATGCCTCCGAGGGACCGCTTCCTCAGACTCGCTTCGTGCTCCGTAAAGCCCTGGCCAAGAAGCTGCCGATCATTGTGGTTGTCAACAAGGTCGACCGCCACAATGCCCGGATAGCTGAAGTCGTGGAAGAGACCTACGACCTGTTCCTAGACCTGTTGGACGACGACAGCAGTGACGGCCTCGACTTCCCGGTGGTCTATGCCTCCGCCAAGGCGGGCCGCGCCTCGCTGACAGCTCCCGGCAACGGCGAGATGCCCGATAGTCCTGACCTCACCCCCTTGTTCGACGTGATCTTGCGGCACATCCCAGCGCCCAGCTACATCGAGGGAGCGACGCTGCAGGCGCACGTCACCAACCTCGACGCCTCGCCGTACCTGGGCCGCCTCGCGCTGTGCCGAGTGGTCGCCGGAACGTTGCGGCGCAATCAGAATGTCGCCTGGTGTCGGGCCGATGGCACGATCCGTACGGTCAGGCTCTCTGAACTCTTGATCACCAACGCATTGGATCGGGAGCCCGCGGAGTCAGCTGGGCCCGGCGACATCGTCGCCATCGCGGGTATCCCCGAGATCACCATCGGCGAAACACTCTCCGATCCAGACGACCCCAAACCGTTGCCACTGATCACCGTGGACGAACCGTCGATCTCGATGACCATTGGCATCAACACCTCCCCGCTGGCTGGACGTGCGGGTAAGAACCTTACTGCGCGGCTGCTGAAAGCGCGGTTGGACGCCGAGCTCGTGGGCAATGTCTCGATTCGGGTCTTTTCGACTGAACGGCCGGACACCTGGGAGGTACAGGGCCGCGGCGAACTCCAGCTGGCGATTCTGGTCGAGATGATGCGCCGGGAGTCCTTCGAGCTGACCGTGGGAAAGCCGCAAGTAGTGACCAGGGACATCGGCGGGAAGATTCACGAGCCGGTCGAGCGCTTGACTGTCGACATTCCCGAAGACTTCGTCGGCGTGGTCACTCAGTTGCTCGGATTGCGCCGCGGCAGATTAGAACAGATGGTCAACCATGGCACCGGATGGGTTCGCATGGAATATCTCGTTCCAGCACGCGGGCTGATTGGTTTCCGTACCGAGTTCCTGACCGAAACTCGTGGCACCGGACTGATGCACCACGTCTTCGAGCGGTACGAGCCGTGGGCCGGTGATCTGCGCACTCGGCTCACAGGCTCGCTGGTGGCCGACCGGTCGGGCCAGGTCACCTCATATGCGCTGTTCAACCTCCAAGAGCGCGGCACGATGTTCGTTGGTCCTGGCACCGATGTCTACGAGGGCATGATCATCGGCGAGAACCCTCGCGCCGAGGATATGGACGTCAACCCGACCAGGGAGAAGAAGCTCACGAACGTGCGCTCGTCGACCGGCGAGGAGCTGGAACGGCTGGTGCCGCCGCGGCTCATGAGCTTGGAGCAGGCGCTGGAGTTCTGCCGCATCGACGAGTGCCTGGAAGTGACGCCTGAAGCAGTGCGGATGCGAAAGGTTGTGCTGTCTGCGACCGCCCGAGGACGAAGCCGAGCGCGCGCCAAACAGGCCTGAGCGAGCTCACGGGCAAGGGTCTGAGGGCGCTCGTTCCCATTTCGTGACCTCAGACTCTGAGCTTCGACACAAGTCGGTCACGACCGCGGCACTAGCCAGCGGTTCGCCCGCCAATCGGTGAAGATATTTCCGTTGTCGCTCTACAACCTCGGCCCTTCCCCACCGTGGAAACGACACAACTCGCCAGCCATAAGGTTTTAGGTCAGCCCGGGGGGAGGCGAACTCACGCCCCACCTCACTGCTCGCGGGGGGCGCGAGCGTGAGGTGGGGCGTGAGGGGTCGTCCTCTTTAGTTATTGGCCTTCTTCGCGCTCGTCTTCTCGGTCGGGGCCCTGTTGGTCCCCAGCGACACTCCCAGAAGTGACAGGCCGCGTCGCCTTGCTGGAGCGATCCTGCGCCGACTTTCGCACCTCGTCGACTGCTTCCTTGCCACGTCCGGCGAAATCGCCATAGGTTGCGGATGCATGAGCGAGCAGCTCATTCGCCTGCTTCTGCAACTCGGCAATCCGGGCCTTCGTCGTTTCGGGCAGGTTCTTGAACTGCTCCGGCAGCGTGATCACAAAGGTTCGTAGCTCCTCAGCGCTTGCCTTGGCTTGCCGGCTCAGTTCAGGGCGCTTGCTCTGCAGTTCATCTAATCGCTTACCGGCCTTTTGCTGCGTGTCAGCAAGGGCGCCCTTGAGCGCGTCGGCCAGTGCATCTGTGAGGCCGGCAACCGCGTACAGTGCGGCGTAGTCGGACTCGAGGGCCGATTTACGAGCTTCAGCTGTGGTTTCCTTGTGCGCCATCGCTTTCTCCTTCTTGGTTGGGTTGGACGTGTTCAGGCGGCCTCTCGTTCGTGGCCTTGTCGTTTTCCTTGACGAATGAGGTGTAGACATCGATCAGGACACGCTTCTGCCGCTCGGTGATTGCCGTGTCTGCCAGCACAGCCATCTCCACCGATGCACCAGGATGATCATCAGGATCGAGGATCCCGGCGCGGACATACAGCGTCTCGGCAGAGACTCGCAACGCCTTGGATAGTTGCAGCAGTACTTCTGCCGAGGGCTTGCGCAGGCCGCGTTCAATCTGACTCAGGTAGGGGTTGGAAATGCCAGTCTGATCGGCGAGCTGACGCAGCGACAGCTGGGCCGTCTTGCGCTGGACCGCAATGAACTCGCCGAGCGAGCCGAGCTGCTCGCCAATTCTGTTGGTGCGGATTCTCACCATGTCCACCAGTGTGCTTGCAATTGCAAGCATTTGCAAGCAACAGCTAGCACTTTCGCGCGCGAGCGTCGGGTAGGGCGGGCGGCGCTGCTGTCTGGACGATCGAGCAGGCACGCTAGGTGATGACCAGGAGCGAGCGTGCGCTGTTGGGCTGCGCGCCTACGAGGGAGGAAGACAGCAGTTCTCAGCGCCCCGCTCGGGCGCGAGCGAACAAAGTCAGCGCCCCAACATGACGGCTTGCGGTACCGAAGCAGTGATCAGCGTCCCATCGGGTCGCCTATCGACTGTCCTGGAGGGAAGCGGACCATAGACAGATGGGCCCTGGTCGGCCAGTCGAACCCGTACCGGACTGCCAGCCGACACCGTGAAGCGGTCACCACGAACGGCCAGCTCGGCGCCTTCGCCCTCCACGACGGTGAAGGCGATCTCACGGCTCGTGACTTCGACCTTGACGCGTGTCCCGCGGAGCGTGATCTGGAACGTCAAGCCGGCCCACGACTCGGGCAGCCGCGGATCGAAGGTAACGATCCCGTTGTAGTCCCGCATACCGCCAAAACCGTAGGCAAGGATGTTCCAGATACCTCCGGTTGAAGCCACATGGACACCGTCGGTGGTGTTGCCATGAAGGTCGGCCAGGTCGACAAACAGCGCGTTGTAGAAATAGCGCAGCGCCAGCTCGCGATATCCGACTTCGGCAGCGATGATCGACTGCACAACGCCGGACAGTGTGGAATCGCCGGTAGTGATGGGGTCGTAGTACTCGAAGTTGTTCCGCTTCTGCGTCTTAGTGAAATGATCACCCTGCAGGAACAGCGCCAGCACCACATCTGCTTGCTTCAATACCTGGAACCGGTAGATCACCAGCGGGTGGTAATGCAGCAATAACGGACGTTTGTCGGCGGGTGTGTTCTTGAGGTCCCAGATCTCTCGATCAAGGAAATGCGCATCCTGCGGGTTGATCCCCGTGACCTCGTCGTACGGGATGGACATCGCTTCCGCGCAGGCGGCCCATTCGGTGATTTCCTCCGGGCCCAGCTCCAGCCGTTCTACGACCCGCTGGTAGGCGCGAGGAAAGTCACGCTCCAACTGCCTCAGCAACTCTGCCGCCTTGGCCAGATTGAACCGGGCCATGACGTTGGTGAAGAGGTTGTCGTTGACGACGGTGGTGTACTCGTCCGGTCCAGTCACCCCGTGAATGTGGAAGCTACGACGGCCGGAGCCGTTCTCACGCCAGAAGCCGAGATCGGCCCACAGCCGAGCGGTCTCGACGAGGATGTCAACGCCTTCGCGGTTCATGAAATCTTGATCACCGCTGGCGGCGACGTATTTGCAGAGCGCAAAGGCAATGTCGGCATCGATGTGATACTGCGCCGTGCCGGCAGCGTAGTAGGCCGAGGCCTCCTCGCCGTTGACGGTACGCCACGGAAAGAGCGCGCCGTGCTGGGCAAGCTCTTCCGCGCGACGCCGCGCCGCACCGAGCATGTTGTAACGAAAACGCAGTTCGCTGCGCGCCATCTGTGGTGAGGTGTAGGTCAGGAACGGAACCACGAATATCTCGGTGTCCCAGAAGTAGTGACCGCTGTAGCCAGTGCCGGTCACACCCTTGGCGGGTACGCCAGACTGCTCGGCACGCGCCGCAGCCTGGGCAACCTGGAACAGATTCCAGCGAATCGCCTGTTGCAGGGCCGGTTGACCGTGCACGACGACATCGGACCGCTGCCAATATTTGTCCAGCCAGTCCCGCTGGGCAGCGAATTCCAGTTCGACACCGTGCTCACGCACCCGATCAAGGGTCCGTCTGCAGCGATCGACAAGCTCGCGGGAAGGCACTCCACGTGAGGTGTGATAAGAGACGACTTTGGTGACCTTGATCGGCTGGCCGCGCTTGGCCTGCACCCGATAGACCATCTTGCCGGTGTCCTCGTCGGCGCTGGTGAAGATGCGATAGTCATTTTCGGTAGTGATGTCATGATCAACTCCAACGGCGAGCGTCATCTTGGAGTTGGCGCAGCGATACCCCAGGATGATCCGATGATCTTGCCACCAATGGCTCTGCGGTTCGAGCACCCGAGCCTCGAAAGCAACACCTTTACGCGGATCGACTCCGGTGCCCATCGCGTCGGATCGGACGTGGTATTCGTCCCGGCCGTCTTGCCTGTTCAAGGTTTGTGAGGAGATCACCACCGGAGCCTCGGCATCCAGCACGGTAACTTCCAAAGTCATGATTGCCAGGTGACGCTGCGTGAACGACACCATACGAGTCGAGGACACCCTGACTCGCTTGCCGCCTGGTGTTCGCCAGACGATGTTGCGACGCAGCACACCGTCACGAAAGTCCAGCGAACGCTCATAGGATTCAAAATCGGCAACCGATAGCAGCATCGGCTCGTCGTCGACGTACAGCTTGATCGTTTTGTTGTCCGGTACATTCACGATGGTTTGGCCGACGCGGGCAAAGCCAAAAGCTTCCTCGGCATGCCGGATGGGCCATGTTTCATGGAACCCATTGATGAAGGTGCCGTGAAAATAGGTCTCCCGGCCCTCTTCGACATTGCCTCGCATGCCCAGATATCCGTTCCCAACCGCGAACAGCGACTCTGTAACACCAAGATCATCCGTGCTGTACTCGGCTTCGGTGAACTTCCATTCGTCGACCGGAAAACGATTCCGGTTGAGCGGATCGGCCGCGCTGATCGGGTCGTCGGGGCTGCGACGGGTCATGATGTCGCCAGCTCGGCAAGATCAGCAACCACCATGTCGGCGCCGGACTCGGTCAGCCGCTGCGCACCGACGCCACGATCGACGCCGACCACCAGGCCGAAGCCGCCGGCGTGGCCTGCCTGAACCCCGGAGACTGCATCTTCGAAGACGGCTGCGCGCTCGACCGGGACGCCGAGCTGGTCAGCGGCAGCGACGAAGGTGTCCGGGGCCGGCTTACCCTTCAGACCCTTCTCCGCGGCGACATTGCCATCGACGATGACGTCGAATCGCGGCCGCAGGTCGGCGGCTTCCAGCACGGCGGACGCATTGCGCGATGACGTGACGACCGCGACCTTGGTTCCGTATTCCGCGAGATGATCAAGGAGCTGTACCGACCCGGCGTAGGGCTGGACACCCTCTTCCCGCAACAGAGCGTTGAAGAATTCGTTCTTGCGATTGGCGAGTCCGCAGACGGTCTCAACCTGGGGGCTGTCGCTGGGGTCGCCTTCCGGGAGCTGAAGGCCGCGCGATGCGAGGAATGCGCGGATGCCGTCGTAGCGCGGCTTGCCGTCGATGTAGTTGAAGTAGTCGCTGGCGACATAGGGCTCGGCGATGCCCCGCTTGCTGAGGAAGTCGACAAAGAGCTGCTGCCACGCCCGCATATGCACCTCGGCGGTCGGGGTCAGCACACCGTCCAGATCGAACAGGGCGGCGTCGTACTCGTGCCAGTTCACACCATGAAGATTAGAGCGTGGCGAGCCTCATTGCGGAATAACCAACAAGTGCGTTCGCCCACCGCAGAACGAAGGCGCTTGGCGGGTGATCGCAGCGTAGGGTCAGCTCGTGGGCAGCCCTTTCGAATCGGATCCCGTGCTGGTGGAGGTCGTCCGTAACGGCTTCGTTGAAAGCGTCCATCGGGGCCGCGTGGCCATCACCAATCCCGACGGAAGTCTGGCCTCTTCGGTCGGTGCCGATTTCGCCCCGATGTATCCGCGTAGCGCCAACAAACCGCTTCAGGCGGTAGGCATGTTGCGGGCCGGTCTTGATCTTGACGGGGAGCTGCTCGCGCTGGTTTGTGCCTCGCATTCCGGCGAGTCGTTCCACCTCGACGGCGTACGGCGCATCCTTGCCATGTCGGGGCTCGACGAGTCAGCGTTGCAGATGCCTGCCGAATGGCCGCTCGACCAAGACGCCAGGGAGGATGCCATTCGCAACGGTACGGCGAAGTCTTCGCTCGCGATGAACTGCTCGGGAAAGCATGCCGGCATGATCAGAACCACCGTTCTGAACGGCGGAGACGTCGCGACCTATCGCGATCCCGATCATCCGACGCAGCTGGCGATTGTGCAAGCAATCGATGATCTTGCTCACGAGCAAGCGATCAATCTGGCGATTGACGGCTGCGGCGCGCCGCTGTATGCGATCTCCCTCTATGCCCTGGCCGGTGCATTTGGGCGCATTGCCAGCGCATCCGAGGGCGACGAGCATCGCGTTGCGACCGCGATACGGGGTCATCCGGAATATGTGTCAGGTACCCACCGCGACGAGCTCGAGCTCCATCACGCGATTCCCGGCCTGATGGCGAAGGCGGGTGCTGAGTCGGTGTACGCGATCGGACTCCCCGACGGCCGCGGCGTAGCGATCAAGATCAGTGACGGCAACCCCAGGGCCCGCCCCGTCGCTATGGCCGGGGTACTCAAGCGCCTCGGATTTGATCATGAGACTCTGGACACCCATGCCAGCGGTCCAGTGCTGGGAGCGGGGGAACGGGTGGGTGAGATTCGCCCCTGCAAGGAAACCCTGGCCGAGCTCGGCGCCTAACGGCTCCTCCTGGCACATTCATGCGCCCCTACGGCTCCTCCTGGCACCTTCATGCGCCCTGAGCCTGTCGAAGGGCGCGCGCGCTTCGGCTCATCGACCTTCTTCGCTCCCTGGTCGGAAACCTACGTTCACGCAGGTTTCGCACGCTCTGCACAGGTAGGAACCCATGCAGACCATCTGCAACCTGGGTTAACCCAGGTTTCCGACTGACTGATGCGGTGGTTTGGCGTGTGGGAGGCCGGTGGTCAGAGGGGCAAGAGGTCAAAGGGCGGGGCGTACGTGGAGGCCGATCTCGGGATCTACCAGAGCCTCTTGTGCGGCCGCGATGCCATCGACGGTCAGCGAGGCCTCGACCGGCGTACCGCGCTTGATCAGGCCCAGCGCAATTGGGCCGAGTTCGAAGTGACGTGCCGACCCGCCGACGAAACCCACTGCGCGCCCATCGAGCACCAGCCCACTCCCCGGCGCCGGCAGCGCATCGACGCTGCCGTCCAGGTGCAGCCGGATTAGTCGCCGTGGCGGCCGTCCAAGATTGTGGACCCGCGCGACCGTCTCCTGGCCTCGATAGCAGCCTTTGTCCAGATCGACGGCGACGCCGAGGAGCCCGATCTCGTTCGGAATGGTGCGGTGATCGGTGTCGAGCCCGATCCTGGGTACGCCGGCCGCGATCCGGCGAGCCTCGAGTGCCCAGGTGCCAGCGCGTCGACCGCTGCTCATGAGGTCTCCAAGCCGATCACGCGCCACGAACAGCTCCCGGCCGCCAAGCGAGTCCGGACCGACTCGCGCAAGGTGATCGCCGGCAACCTGTCCAGCGGACCATACAACGGCGTAGTCGGCACTCCTGTCGGCTACCTCGACTCGCATCAAGAAACGCATGCTGTCGAGCCAGTTCACCAGCGCCGGTGCTGTGCTTGGTTCGGTGTGCGCCCAGAAGGTCTCTCCGTCGTCCACGCCGTACAGCACATGCTCTATGTGGCCATGCGGGGACAGCACCAACGCCGTGACGCCACGGCCGGCTTGGAGACCCTCGAGGTCTTGGGTTGTCAGGGAGTGCAGCCACGTCAGCCGATCCGGACCAGTCACAGCAACCACACCACGGTGTGACAGGTCAACCACACCTTCAGCACCGGTCAGCGTCCGCTGCTCGCGCATCGGGTCGCCGTAGTGCCACGGCACGCCGACATCTGGCCCGGTTTCGGCCACTACAGCGGTCATGTCCCTTCAGCACTCCCGTTCATGCTTTTCTTCCCTGATCAGCCGGTCTGACGAAATCAGACTCGGCGCAGCCGGCCCCACATATGGGTCTGCAGACTGTGGCCATGCGCGGCCTTGTCGAAGGTCCACAACAGATCGCCGGCGACGCTGCCGTACAGGCGCTGACCTGCTGCATACTCCTCTGCGGAGGCGGTACGTACCACCGCATCGGTCACCATTTCGATCTTTGGGCCGACGATCGATCCGTACCACACCTCGGCGTAGCCGGCCGGGTGACACATCACCACCTCCAGGTCGCCATCGCTCTGCGGTCGCCAAAAACCGGTTTCCATGCCCAGCGGCCGAACCGCCACGCCTTGATCATCGACTTCGAACATCTGTGACAGGTAGTGCAGGTAGTTCCCGCCATTGTGGGCAAAGTCGATCTGTTGTCCGAAATCGAAGTCCTCGGTGCCCGGATATGTCGCCTTACCACTGCCCTCCCAGCGACCGATCATCCAGGCAATGGGCGTCAGATCCGGATGCAGGTCCGCGGATAGCTCGAACGACATCTGCTCAACCGCCGGAACGTTCGGCCGAACCGAACATGAGCCGGACCAGCATGATCAGCAGCACTAGGCCGAACGCGGCGACTCCGCAGATCAGCAGCACCGCGAAGATGAAGGACAGCGACATGGCTCGGAGTTTAGTCGGCCACCGCATCCTGGCTTTGGAACTCCACCAGCCTGCGTTCCATGATCGTGCAAGCGGTCACGTAGGTTTTCCCCCCTGCTACCGGCCAGCTGTCCAACGTCGGCCACGCCTCCGAATAGCCCAAACGCTCGTAAAGAGCTCTGGCTCCCGGATTGTCGTGCTCAACGAGCATCCTGGCGAGCGGTCGATCATGATCGATGATCTTGCGCTCCAAGGCGGCGATCAGCTCAGCTCCAGCTCCCAGGGATTGGAACCGTTCGTGCACCGCCAGCATCCAGATACTTCCGGCATCCTCCGATGGCCGGAAGTCCACGCCACCAATGGCAATCAGCCTGTCGTTCGGTAGGCAACCCACCAGCAATGCGACCTCCCCGGCGTAGGAGGCCTCGAGCGCCTCAGCCACGGCACGGATGTGTTCCGGCCCGCCTGACCAGTCAAGATCGTTCAGGTCGGCCGGTTCAAGATCACGGAAACTCAGCTGGACGTCCATGAGCCACCACTGTGCCAGGTTACGGTGAGAAACATGCCTCGCTACATCATTCTGGGTGCAGGGGCGGTCGGCGGTACCCTCGGCGGTCGCCTGGGGCTCGCCGGACGTGCTGTCGCGCTAGTCGCCCGCGGCGACCACCTGGCAGCCTTGCGTCAGCATGGCCTACGGCTGCGTACGCCCGACGAAGACGTGACTCATTCTGCTCGTGCGATCGGCGGGCCCGGGGAGATCGAGCTCAGCGGTGAGGACATCCTGATTCTCGCGACGAAGACGCATCAGGCGAACGAGGCGCTCGTGACCTGGGCCGACGCTCCGGTGTATCAGAATGCTCGGCCGATTGGCACCGCAGGTGAACGTCTGCCGATCTTCATTGCACTGAATGGGGTAGCGGCTGAGGCAATGGCGCATCGCTATTTCGGGCGGGTCTACGGAATATGTGTCTGGATGCCGGTGGTGCACCTGCGGCCCGGCGAGGTGATTGTACGCAGCACTCCGCAATCAGGGATGCTCCATATCGGCCGGGTGCCCGCAACCGCGGACGATCATGATCAGACGCTGCGGCAGGTCGCCACCGATCTGGTGGCCGCCAACTTCGACGTTCCGCTGCCTGCGGATGTGATGCCGTGGAAGTACCGCAAGTTGATCAGCAATATCGGCAACGTCTTCCAGGCGTTGGTGGCCCGCAACGGAGATTGGCGCCCGCTGGTCGCCGACGCCGAAGCCGAGGCGCGTCGGGTACTCGATGCTGCCGGAATTGCCTACATCGGCGAGGAGGAAGAGGCCGCCGCCCGGGCTGCCGGCTTCACCATGAAGCCGGTGGCTGGAGTTGACGACTTCGTCGGCGGATCGACCTGGCAGTCCTTGCACCGGGGCACCGGGAACATCGAAACCGACTATCTCAACGGCGAGATCGTGATGATCGCGCACCGGATCGGGATGGAAGCGCCGATCAACGAGCGACTCGCCACATTGGCGCGGCAAGCGGCTGCTACCGGCGCCAGACCTGGCGACCTCAGCGTCGATCAGTTGGCCGATCTATTGCGGCGGCAATAATTGCGCCCTCTTGCTGCGGTATCCCACGCAGCATGGGACGTTCACGTTGCACCTGGCGTGCATGCCATGCGCAGCGTGAAGGCCCGGGTACGGGCTCGAGAGATCCTCGATGGACGTCAGATCGAGTCTCCTCGATGTGGGCGCTAGTAGACCAGCGCTCGCACGTTGTCGCCGAGCGCTGCTTCGACGAAGCTCGCGGCGCCCTGAATTCGTGCCGACTCGACTAGGTCAGCCTCGCCGAGCTCGCGCCGCGCTGCGCACTGGGTACAGACTGTGATCGCGCCGCCGAGCCTGACGGTTTCCACCAGATCGGCGACCGGCGTTGCGTACGGGAGCTCGAGATCCGGCTGTCTACCAGGCACGGCGAACCACACCGCTTCGCCCGTCAGCCAGACCGATACTGAGGCTCCGGCGGCGACGCCCATCGCGGCGACGGTCCACGCCTGGTTCGCCCGCTCGGCCGCTTCGGCACCGCAGGTGATCTTGATCAACAGCGAGCGTGATGTGATTTCGGTGGACATGGCCGACATTGTGACAGAAGGTATCGCTGTGGTGATCACAAGATTCGCTGGGTCGGCGCCTTGGGAGGACAGATACGGCTACTCGCGCGTGGTAGTCGCCGGAGACTGGGCCATCACCGCCGGCACGACAGCAACCGGTTTGGACGGAGTGCTGCATCCAGGCGACCCATACCGGCAGGCGCTGGCTGCTTTCACCATCGCGCTCGACGCTCTGAAGGCAGCGGGTGTGGCGCCGGAGCAGGTAGTGCGGACCCGAATGTTCGTCACCGACATCACCTCGCAAGCGGAGATCGGGCGCGCGCACCAAGAAATGCTCGGCCATATTCGGCCGGTAGCAACCATGGTCGAGGTGGCCCAGCTCGCCGATCCTGATCATCTCGTCGAGGTCGAAGTGGAGGCGTACCTCGGTCACTGAGATCTTGGCCGCGGCACAGTGAGAGACTGGCGGCCGTGTCTGAGCAGGTGCAGCGCTAGCCATGCGACTGGTGGTGCAGCGGGTAACGTCGGCGCGCGTCGAAGTCTCTGGCGAGATTGTCGCGGCAATCGACCGGCCTGGCCTATTGATCTTGGCGGGAGTCACCCACAACGACCAGCCCGCCGCCGCAGAGCGTTTGGCCGAGAAGGTCTGGACGCTTCGCATCCTCCACGGTGAGAAATCCGCTCAGGAGGAAAACGCGCCGATCTTGGTTGTCAGTCAGTTCACGCTCTACGCGGACGTCCGCAAGGGCCGCCGCCCGTCATGGAGCGCGGCAGCGCCGCGTGCCATCAGCGAGCCGCTGATCGAGGCATTCATCTCCTCACTGCGACTTTTGGGCGCGGAGGTCGCGACCGGCGTATTCGGCGCCGAGATGCAGGTCTCGTTGACCAATGACGGCCCCATAACTCTGATCCTCGACTCTGACGGTTAAGCGGGGCTTCCGAAGGCGACCTCGGAGATCAGTACGGCATCGCGACCCCTGGCGTTAGATCCAGGACCGGTGCTTGCCTCGATCGTCAGGGTCACCTGACCGCCTGGTTGGGAGGGAATGCTCAGCCTCTGCACGGTCTTCACTCCATCCTCCAGCGATTGCTGGATGGACGTGCCGTTCGCGAAAGTCCAGGTCGCCTTGGTAATCCGGCGGTACTCGCCATAACGCTTGGCGCCGTTGGCTGGATCGACCTTGGCGTAGCCATTGACCAGGCCGACCTCGGCGATGGTGGTCCCACTCGGAAACTCGAACGTGACGACCTGACCAACGCCATTGCCATTGCACCGCCAAGCGGTACTCATCTTCCCGTCAAACATTTGTTCAGGTACGTAGTAGACGGGATTGCCGCCGCCATCGGTGGTCTGCGGTGCCTGGCAACCGACCTTCGCCCGTATCGGCGTGGCTGACGTCACCCTTGCGGTGGACGACGGAGCGACGGCACCAGCCTTCTCCACACTCGGCTCCGTTGAGCTGGAGGCCGCGGGTCGCGAGCCGGGCTGCAGCAGCACGGCGATTCCGGCGACTGCTCCGACCGTCAAGCACAGCAAGATCACGATCATGATGATCATGGGATTACGGCCGCTCGGTGGGGCGGGTACCGGCTGGGCGCTGGGCAGCGGCTGGACGCTGGGCAGCGGCGACGGGGGCGGATCCAGTGGCAGCAGGAGTGTTCGCGGGTCGCCGACTGTTACCCCGGGAGCGTAGGAGTCCCGGCGATACAGCCAGGCAAAATCATCTCCGACAGCCTTTGGCTCCCCGGACGCCGACTCGTGCTGAGAAGGCTCGCCGCTTGATACCTGAGACATAGACCCTCACGGTAACGCCGAGGTGCGCGCCTCGAGACGTTTCCGCGAGGGTCCTGGGAACGTCACAAACCTCAGTGTCAGGAAGCTTCGATGTCGACGTCGATCTCATTGACGCTGCCGCGTGCACCAACGACCGCGTTATCGACAGTCTTCGCGCCCGGCGCCAGAGTCCGGAGCGTCCAGTTGCCGTCAGCGGCAAAGAACCGGAAGTGACCGGTCGCCGATGTCGGAACCTCTGCGGTGAACTCGCCACTCGAGTCGAGCAGCCTTACGTATGCCCCCGAGACTGGGTTCCCGCCGCGCAGTACGCGGCCCTGGATCACGGCCTCCTTGGTGACGTCGACACCGGCCAGACTGAGTCCGCCCTTGGTGGCTGCGCACATGATCTTCTCCTTATCGGACTAATGCGGGAATCGAATTGATGGTTGTGCCCTGGATAGTTAGGCGTTGCCGGGATCGTCACCAACGGCGACCGGCACACCGACGAGCGAGCCGTACTCGGTCCAAGAACCGTCGTAGTTCTTCACGTTCTGCTGGCCGAGAATCTGGTGCAGAACGAACCAGGTGTGCGCGCTCCGCTCTCCGATCCGGCAGTAGGCAATGATGTCCTTGTCCCAGGTCAGGCCCGCGTCGCTGTAGAGCTCCTTGAGCTCGCTATCGGACTTGAAGGTGCCGTCATCATTGGCTGCCTTGCTCCACGGCACGTTGACTGCGGTCGGAATGTGACCGCCGCGCTGCGCCTGCTCCTGCGGCAGGTGGGCCGGGGCGAGCAGCCGACCGGCGTACTCATCAGGACTGCGTACATCGACCAAGCTCTGGGTGCCGATCGCGGCCACTACCTCATCGCGGAAAGCCCGAATGTCGAGGTTCGGATCCGTAGCCGTGTAGCTGGTGGCTGGCCGGGTGACGGTTTCGCTGCTCAAGTCGCGCGCGTCCAGTTCCCATTTCTTGCGCCCACCGTCGAGTAGCAACACATTGTCGTGTCCGTAGAGCTTGAAGTACCAGTACGCGTACGCGGCGAACCAGTTGTTGTTACCGCCGTAGAGCACGACGGTGTCGTCATTGCTGATGCCACGCTCGGACAACAGCTTCTCGAACTGCTCCTTGTTGATGAAGTCACGCCGGACCGGATCCTGCAGATCCTTCTTCCAATCCAGCTTGATCGCGCCAGAGATGTGACCACCGTCGTATGCAGTGGTGTCTTCATCGACCTCGACAAGGACGATGTTCTCCTCGCCGGCATGCTCGGCGACCCAATCACCGTCGACGAGTACTTCTTGCCTGCTCATGTTGTGTCTTCTCCTGGTGTGTTGTGGCTATGCAGCCGAGGTTGGAGGGTACGGATGGCCGTACGAGATGGGGCGAGATGAGGCGTGGTCGATTGCGAGCCCAAACAGGTCAGACTCGAGACGACAAGGTGCGCCTCTACATTCGCCGAAGCTGACACAAAGACGAGCGCATCCGGCAGTGATCTACAGCACGCCGGCGGGTGAGCGGCAGCGCCCACGCGTTCATCGAGGTCACGAGCAGAAGAGTAGAGCCCGCGATCGACGCTTCCCAACAATGTGTTTCATATGGCGAGACGGCGTTCCAGAATATGGATGACTAGCTCCCGCCTGCGAAGGGCGGCAGGACCTCAACTCGTACCGGCGCGGTGAGCGGCCGTTCGAGATCCGCCTGGTGAGCTGTAAGTCCATCAATCAACACCGAACTTGCTTTGATCACCTTGTCGAAGCGGGGATCTGAACGCTTATCGCAGGCACATCCAAGTGCTTCCGCGACGGATCGGGCCTCGATTTGCTCCTCCGCGACCCCCGCTGCGGTCCTAGCCCCAGCCCAATAATGAAGGGAAACGGACACCATTGCGTTAGTCTCAAGCATGCGTTCAGGCCATTCCTCACGGTGGGCTGAAGGCTAGCACCGGCAATTCCCGAGGTGAGGAGACCGTATGGCCACCTTGCTGCTGCTTACCAATGATATGCATTCGTCCTCGGAGATCCTGCCCGCGTTGGAGCTCCTCCCCCACCAAGTCAAAGTTGCCCAGGCCGAAGCCACTGCGCTGCTGGATGCGCCGGCAGCCGATGTGATACTGCTCGATGCCCGGCGAGACCTGGTCGGCGCTCGATCGCTGTGCCGGCTCATCGAGACGACAGGAAAAGAAGCGCCCCTGCTCGTCATCGCCAACGAGGGCGGCCTGGCAGCCCTATCGGCAGACTGGGGCTTCGACGACCTGCTGCTCGCGACCGCCGGACCCGCCGAGGTGGACGTCCGGCTCCGGCTCGCGATGACGCCGACGGCCGCGGCCAACGCAGACCCCGTCATCCGGTCCGGCAACATCGTGATCGACGAAGCCGGCTACAGTGCGAAGCTCAACGGCGTTCAGCTGGATCTCACCTACACCGAGTTCGAGCTGCTGAAATACCTTGCACAACACCCGGGACGTGTGTTCAGCCGCCAGCAGCTGCTGAGCGACGTCTGGGGATATGACTACTACGGCGGCACCCGAACTGTCGACGTCCACGTGCGGCGGTTGCGCGCCAAACTGGGCCCCGAGTATGAGTCGGTCATTGGCACTGTTCGCAACGTTGGATACCGGTTTGTCACCCCTGCAGAAGACTCGGCTCGTCTCAGCGGGTAGTCATCGTATTCCGAGCTGCGAGCGCGGCAATCCCGCGCTGTCGCGGAGCCGGGCTCGCCGCCCGGTTTCTCAGAATCGCACCCCAGAGCAGGCTCGCTCCTGCACGCGCCGCTCAGATATGCCAGGCGCCTTCGCGCTAGGGGGAGATTCTGAGAATTCTGACCCGCACCAATGCGCGACCAGCTCCTAAAAGCTTGTCAATCGTTGCGGTAACGGGAAAGCCTGCTGAGGCGCCGAAAGTGCTCCGGGAGTGTTCCCGGAGGGCCGCTTGTCCGCAGGAACTGCACTCCGGCTATCACCTGGGCGGCAAGGACGAAAAGCAAGGTGACGGCGAGCAGCACAGCCGATGCAGATGTCCAGCCAGCTGCAGCGCTGCCCGCCATGGTCGTGAAGAGTGCCGCCAGGGTCACGGCGTACGACACCAAATGTGCGATCCACGAGAGTCGCTTCTCAGCATGCAGATCCTGTATCCGCTCCCCAAGCCAGGACGCCATGGCACGCCGCCAGACGGCAACTTGGATGACACAGATCGCCAGCATGAGTGCCGCCGAAGCGAGCGCTCCCACCGCCCAGATGAGCCCCGGTCCAGCACCGGCGAACGACGGGAACACCACGACTGCTGCAGCAGCGGCGATGACCGCGACGACAGCACACACTGCGCCGATCTCGGTGAGTCGAAGATGTGGCGCCATACGGGCCGCAATCGCCGGCTGTGCGGTGGCACCGTACGCAGCGACCTGCCTCGACGGATCCTGATCATCGCCCATAAAGGGAGCATAAACGGGGCATCGGCTGCGGGCGTTGGGGATCGCGCGCCCGCCGTGCTGAGGAGATGCGAGCAGACAGGCTTCATCGTCTGCGGGCGATGACGAGGTCGGCGGATTCTTGGCGAGCAGCTCCAAACCATGGGGCTAGCGTGGGGTCTATGTCCGAGGTGCTGACCATCGCCATGGCAGCTGAGCTGACCGAGACTGAGATCGCCGAGGTGCTGCAGTTGGTGGCCGATGCGGCGGCGGTTGACCAGATGAAGGCACTCAATGAAGCAGCAATGCTGCGGCTTCGACGTCTGCACCCGACGACGCAGCACCTGCTGGTCAGCGAAGGTGACCAGCTCGTGGGATATGCCCAACTGGAGTCCGGGATCGAATGGAGCGCTGGTCAGTTGCTGGTCTCCCCCAGCCATCGGGGGCGGGGCGTCGGGACCTTGCTGCTACAGCGGCTGATCATGGAGTCGGCCAGCCCGCTGCGGGTGTGGGCGATGGGTGACAGTCCCGCCGCCCGTGCCCTCGCCACGGCCGCTGGGATGACTGCCCATCGCGAGTTACTGATCATGGAACGACGACTCGATGAGGATTTGCCAGAACCACTGGTTCCGCCTGGCGTAGAGATCCGGAGCTTCGTGCCCGGACAGGATGAGCAGCAGTGGTTACGTGTCAACGCCGCCGCATTCGCGCATCACCCCGAACAGGCCCTGATCGACGGTGACGACCTCGCGGATCGAATGGCCGAGTCATGGTTCGACCCGAGAGGTTTCTTTGTCGCGACGATCGACAACACCATGGTCGGCTTCCATTGGACCAAGCAGCACCAAGATCAGCTTGGCGAGGTCTACGTGCTCGGCATCGAGCCGTCCGCGGCCGGCCGTGGACTCGGCAAGGCGCTGCTGTTGACTGGACTGCGATGGTTGCAGCAGCGAGGAAACACGCGCGTGGAGCTGTACGTCGAGGCAGATCACCGGGCCGCCATCGGACTCTATCTGTCCTATGGATTCGGCACAGTCAGCCGTGATGTGATGTACGCGCAGGGTTGAGCCTTCATCAGGTCCACCTGGACGCTAGAGCGAGATAACGGAGCACATCAGGAGATAGAGATGGAAGCAGTCGAAGTGTCAACCGTGATGGAGGACTTGCTTCCGGTTCCAGCACCAGGACTGCCGGCTGATCGCTTCCTGGACCGAGAGTTGTCCTGGCTTGCCTTCAACAACCGAGTCCTTGATCTGGCCAAGGACGCCCAACGAGTGCCGTTGCTGGAGCGCGCGAAGTTTCTCGCGATCTTCTCCTCGAACCTGGACGAGTTCTACATGGTCCGGGTCGCAGGTCTGAAACGCCGCATCGCTGCCGGCGTGGCGGTGCCGACCGTCAGTGGGTTGATGCCCCGCGAGGTGCATTCGGCGATCCTCAATCGCACCCGGGAGTTGGTCACTGAGCAAGCGCGGGTGTTCCAGGAGGACGTCCGGCCCGCCCTGGCCAAGGAAGGTATCGAAATCCTTCGCTGGGATGAGCTCACGTCTACCGAGAAGGATCGGATGGATGAGTTGTTCGCCGAGCGGATCTTCCCGGTGCTCACGCCGCTGGCTGTCGATCCGTCGCATCCATTCCCCTACATCTCGGGTTTGTCGATCAACCTTGCCGTCCTGGTCCGCAACCCGGAGACCGGCATTCGCCAGTTCGCGCGGGTCAAGGTGCCGACAATGCTCGCCCGATTCATCTCCCTCGCCGAAGGGCGCTACGTCGCGCTGGAAGACGTGATCGCGCATCATCTTGATCAGCTGTTCAGCGGCATGCATGTCGTGGGACACCACACGTTCCGGGTGACACGCAACGAAGATGTCGAGGTCGAGGAGGACGACGCCGAGAACCTACTACTTGCTCTGGAGAAGGAGCTGCTTCGTCGCAAGGTCGGTCGGCCGCCGGTTCGGCTCGAGGTCGAGGACGACATGGACCCCAAGATGCTCGAGCTGCTGATCAGCGAGCTGGACATCACTGAGAGGGAAGTCTTCCATCTGCCCGGGCCGCTCGATCTGACCGGGCTGTTCTCCCTGGCCGATATTGATCGAGCCGAGCTCAAATACCCTGCCTTCCTACCTGCAACCCATCCCCATCTCGCTGAGGTCGAGACCGCCAAGCCAGCCGACATGTTCGCCGCTCTCAAGCAGCGCGACGTGCTGCTGCACCACCCGTACGACTCGTTCGCCACGAGCGTGCAGCGCTTCATCGAGCAGGCCGCCGATGATCCACACGTATTGGCGATCAAGCAGACTCTTTACCGGACATCCGGTGACTCACCCATCATCGACGCGTTGATCGAGGCAGCCGAGGCGGGCAAACAGGTGCTGGCTCTTGTTGAGATCAAGGCGCGGTTCGATGAGCAGGCCAACATCGCGTGGGCCCGGCGGCTCGAGCAGCACGGCTGTCACGTGGTGTACGGGCTACTCGGGCTGAAGACCCACTGCAAGCTCTCGATGGTGGTACGCGACGAGCCCGATGGCCTGCGCCGCTACGCGCATATCGGAACCGGCAACTACAACCCCAAGACCGCGCGGCTGTACGAGGATATCGGGCTGCTCACCGCCAATCCGATCGTCACCGAAGACATCGGCCGGTTGTTCAACCATCTGTCGGGAATGGCTCAAGAAACTCAGTACAAGCGGCTGCTAGTCGCCCCGCACGGCATACGCAATGGGTTGATCGACCGGATCAACCACGAGATCGCCAACCACGAGGACGGCAAGCCGGCGGGCATCAAGATCAAAGTGAACTCTATCGTGGACGAGGCCACCTCCGATGCGCTCTACCATGCCTCGCGCGCCGGCGTTCCCGTCGACCTGTGGGTACGCGGAATTTGTACGATCCGGCCCGGTGTGCCGGGTGTCAGTGAGAACATCCGGGTGCGCAGCATCCTCGGCCGCTTCCTCGAGCACAGCCGGCTCTTCTGGTTCGCCAACGACGGATCGCCCTCAGTCGGCATCGGCTCCGCCGACCTGATGCACCGCAACCTCGACCGCCGCGTGGAGGTACTGGTCTCGATCACCAATCCAGCACATATCGGTGAGATCGAGGAGCTGTTCAAGATGGCGTTCGACGAGGGAACGGCGTCGTGGCAGCTACAGCCAGATGGTACGTGGATTCCACACACCATGGATGCGAGCGGTGAGCCGCTGCTCGACATGCAGGAGTACTTGATCAACACCACCAGCCGGCGCCGCGCCGGGGCGAAGTAGCCGTCCCGTGCCTTCGGTGAGCACCGCCCGTAGTCGAAAGGTCGCGGTGCCCTCTGCTCGGCGCCCGATTCTGGCAGGTGGCGCTGTGGTTACCCGTGAACACCCGCTTCGCGGTACCGAGGTAGTGATCGTCCATCGGAAGCGCTACGACGACTGGACGCTTCCGAAGGGAAAACTCGATGTTGGCGAGTCGCTGCCGGCATGTGCGGTGCGGGAAGTGCATGAAGAGACCGGAGTCACCATTCGGCTCAGCGTCCCGCTGGATTCGATCAGTTACCAAGCCGGAAGCGCCGGCCTCAAGAAGGTCGATTACTGGGGCGGCGTCGTTTTGGAGTCGGTACGCCGGGCGCCGGACGCGGAGGTCGACGTGGTCTCCTGGCTACCGGTGCGCGCCGCCCTCGGCCGCCTCACCTATTCTCATGATCATTTCCTGGTGCAGCAATACCTGGCCCAGCCGCCTACCACTCCGTTGATCATCTTGCGGCACGCCAAAGCAATGGACCGCAAAGACTGGTCACGAAGGGACACAACGCGGCCCATCAACTCCAGGGGGCGCCGGCAGTCCAGGATGCTGAGCCCGATGTTGGCGGCGTACGGCGTGACCAAACTGGTCAGCTCCACCGCGACACGGTGCACCTCCACATTGCTGCCGTACGCGCACCTGCGCGAGATGCCCGTCGATACCTACAGCTTGCTGACCGAGGAGGAAGGCGAAAACGATCCCAAAGGCGTCGGGAGCCTGGTACGCAAGGTCGAGGCCGCGACACTTGCCAGCGGTCAGCCAACTGCTATCTGCGTGCACCGCCCGGTGCTGCCGCACATTCTCGACGCCCTCGAGATTGCGCCGACCACGTTGGTGACGGGCGAATTCCTGGTCGCGCATCTGACCGCAAATGGCAGCGTGCACGCGCTCGAACGGCACCGACCCCAGGCTTGAACTGGCTTCGGCTCGCGCTACGCATCGCGGGTGACTTGCACGACGCTCGGTCGCGGGCCACGCCAGGCACCAGCTGCAGGTTTGGCACCGGGCGGGACGTAGTCGGGGAAATATGACAGCTGCTCGTCCCACGATCCCTCCTCACCCGGATGTTGCACCGAGATGAACACCGACACATCACGATCATGAATCACCGGGCCGCAGGTCTCGGCCTGGTACGGCACCGCGAGAAACTGCACTAGGTGACCTCGCTCGTCGCCCTCGAGTGGCACCCGGAACAACCCGTCGGCCTTGGAGATGGAAGCAGGCGCTCCATCGGTAGCGATCCAGAGATTTCCCACTGAGTCGAACGCCAGGTTGTCGGGACACGAGATCGGTGCGACAGGACCTTTCCAGCCTCCGAAGTAGGTGCCGGCTTGATCAGCATCACCGCAGACCAGGAACAGGTCCCATGAGAACGACGTTGCGCCGGCCCGATTGTTCCGCTCGGTGATCTCGATGATGTGCCCGTTCTTGTTGATCTCACGGGGATTCGCAGCATCAGGGCCCGGCTTGCCGTCCTCGCCTCGTTCCCGGTTGTTGGTGCAGGCCACGTAGATCTTGCCGGTACGGGGACTGGGCTGGACATCCTCGCAGCGGTCCATCGGCGTGGCCTTGACTCGATCAGCGGCCGCCCTTGTGAAGACCAGCACTTCCTCGTGTGTCATACCCGGCACCGCCGACTTGCCGTTCAGAGTGAGTGGAATCCAGGCACCTTGGCCAAGGTTGTCGTTCCCAGGCTGCTGGCTCCCACTGAAGCGGGCCACGTAGAGATCGCCCTCAGTGAGCAGCCGGAGGTTATGGCGCCGCGCCGCAGCCGAGGAACCTCGCCGGTACTTCTTCCTGGCCACGAACTTGTAGAGATACTCGAAACGCTCGTCGTCACCCATGTAGGCGGCGACGGTGCCATCGTCATCAACCCGGAGGTTCGCACCTTCGTGCTTGAACCGCCCAAGAGCGGTGTGCTTACGGGGAGTCGATTCTGGATCATGTGGGTCGATTTCGACGATGTAGCCGAACCGGTGCGGCTCTGCAGCGTAGTCCGGCTGGGTGGCGTCGAAACGCGGCTCGATGGCCTCCCAGCCGTAGACGCTTGGCTTGCTCTTCAGCCCATAGCGGCGGCTACCGAACGCGGCTGAGTCGGTGATGAAGTAGGCGTCGAAGTTTTCCTCACCGGACAAGACGGTGCCCCACGGCGTCGTACTGCCGGAGCAGTTGCCAAAGGTGCCGGATACTCGGCGTCCTGTCCGGTCCTTGGCGGTTTTGACAAGATCAGTGCCGGCGGCCGGCCCGGTCAAGGTGAACCGCGTGCGTGCCGTGATCCGCCGGTTCCGCGGCGCTCCTCGGACGTAGCGCCAGGGCTGGTGTAGACCTGAACGTTCCAGCTCGACGACGCTGAAGCCTTGCGCTGCCATCGTGGCCTGGAACGCTGCACGCTCCTCAGTCTCGGACGCTGCTGGCGGGAACATGATCGCTCGATTGGTGAACTCGTGGTTACAGCACAGCAGGGCTGAACGGCCGCGGCGGTCAATGTCCATGATCGCCAGGAAGTCGTTGTTATAGCCGAACTGAAGCTCCTGGGCTCGACCATCAGGTGCTTCAGGATCAAAGTCCGGCGAGTGGGCAAAGAGGGGGTCGCCCCAGCGCAGGATCGGTGTCCAGCGATATCCATTCGGCACGGTGAGGGCGTCGACCCCGTCCGGTACCGGTGCGATCGGATCGAAGTCCAGGCCCGCATGCTGGCCCGTGGAACTCTCCCGTCGGCCGGCGGAACCCTTCGGCTCGCTAGGCGTGCAGGCTGTCAAGAAGGTCGGGAGTCCTGCCGCAGCAGCAAGGGAGCCGGTGGCCGCAAGCAAAGAGCGCCGGCTGAGCTGCCGAGAAGCAATCTCAGCGAAGGAGGCCTCACTGCTGGTGTTGGAAGCAGGGTGAGCGCAAGCGCTGTCGCACTTCAGATGGCAGGTAACCGCGCTGCGGTTCCTGTGGGTGCGGCCGAGCATGGGAAGGGGCTGATGCGTTGATACCTGCGTGAGTCTAAGCCAGCGAGCTGCACCCGGATCCCAGATCGGAGTTCACTTGGCGTTCATCGCAGGCGGCATCTCCGGACACCAAGTCCTCATAGGTTCCCTGCTGACCATGAATGAGCAACTGTGCTGTGCGCCCTGAACCCGCAGCCGCAGTCTCCGCGACCGTTCGGGTGCTGGCTATTGCGGACACTGACTCCTACCTCAAGTGGAGGACCACCACACCGGATGCCCTCCCCAGCTTCTGGGACGCCACGCAGTTGCTTGTCGAGAACCCAGTCATGCGGTCCCAGGAACAAATTCGGGCGATCAGCGGCCGCCCAGTGGAATCTGTGTCGTTCGCTGCGCTCAGACGCCGAGTCCACCTCGAGCGTCCTGACGTGGTACTGCTGGCATGCATGTTGATCATGAGTCTCGAAAGAGATGATCAAGCTGGTATTCGAAGATCTGGCTGCCTGGGCACGCTGGATGATCTTCGCTCTGCCGCCGCTGCCAGCCAGATCCACGGTGGTTGACGGCCCGTCTTCTTCGGCTACGAATAGCCGTGTCGATCGTTCACCCGTTGTTCACCTTCGCAGGCCCATTACGACACCCGACACGCGTACGTTCGCGGCATCGGAAGGCGCACGGACGCGCCCTCTGAGTTACGCCCGGCGAGCACCGTGCCTCCGGGTTCACCCAGGGGGAAACTCCCCTCGTCTGTGAAGGACACGTATGACCATGAACCGCCTCGTGAGCTCGCGAGCCAGCAAGCTCGCCGCGCTGGCTGCTCTGGCCACCCTCAGTCTCACCTCGTGCGGCTCCGACCCGACAAGCGCCAGCGAGCCTGCCGGAGCTGAACCGGGCAGCAGCGCCGGCGCGTCAGGCCTCGCCTGCCCCGCGGGCAAACTCTCCGCCGAGGGCTCGAGCGCCCAGGCCAACGCCATCACCGAAGTTATCGTCGACTACAACGCCCAGTGCGGCGACAAGGCGACGATCGAATACAACCCGACTGGCTCAGGTGCCGGTATCAAGTCGTTCTACAACGGCCTGGTGGATTTCGCCGGCTCGGACTCCGCACTCAAGACCGAGGAGAAGGACGGCGTCATCGAGGCCGACAAAGCCAAGGAACGCTGCCAGAACAATCCGGCATGGAACCTGCCCATGGTGGTCGGACCGATTGCCTTTGCGTACAACGTCGAGGGCGTCGACAAGCTGGTAGTGAATGCCGAGGTTCTTGCTGAGATCTTCAATGGCACCATCAAGACCTGGAACGACCCGAAGATCGCCAAGCTCAACTCAGGCGTCCAGCTGCCCAGTGCGAACATCACGGTGTTCTTCCGCTCCGACGAGTCAGGCACCACTGAGAACACCACAAAGTTCCTCTCCAAGGCGGGCAACGGTGCTTGGACGGACGAGCCTGGCAAGGCCTGGACAGGAACCGGGGAGGGCAAGAACAAGTCCTCCGGCGTTGCTGAGGCCACTGCCAATACGAAGAACTCCATAACCTACATCGAGTGGAGTTATGCCAAGGACAACGAACTGAGCATGGCCCAGCTTGATAGCGGCAACGGCCCGGTAGAACTGACAGGTGACTCCGTGGCCAAGGCCGTATCTGAGGCGAAGGTCAAGGGCAGCGGTAA
>Ga0081455_10000955_pt1 | contig 36997 bp, 31 predicted proteins | sample TabmetS3T2R1_FD_70207 | JGI IMG/M metagenome (GOLD analysis project Ga0081455, IMG submission 70207) | Tabebuia heterophylla rhizosphere microbial communities from the University of Puerto Rico - S3T2R1 | ecosystem: Host-associated > Plants > Roots > Rhizosphere ...
CAGTGCGGGGCCTGTACGGTTCTGGTCGACGGACAGGCGACCCGCTCCTGTGTCACGCCGGTCGAAAGTGTAGCTGCGGCCGAGATCGTTACGATCGAGGCGATCAGCGACGACCCGACTGGACGCAAGATCGTGGATGCCTGGGTTTCCAATCAAGTGCCGCAATGCGGCTATTGCCAGTCCGGCCAGGTCATGGCTGCAACGGCGCTGCTGAAGCAGATCCCGCGGCCAACCGACGAAGAGATCGCCAACGCCATGGTCAATCTCTGTCGCTGCGGCACCTACAACGCAATCAAAGCCGCCGTCCGGCAGGCCGCAAGCGTTTGAGGGGAATGCGATGAACGACATGTCTGCCACCCCGAGCGAGATCGATCCGGCGGAAGGCTTACCGCTCAACCTGTCGCGGCGGGCCTTTCTCGGCGCGTCGCTGGGTGCCCTTGTGCTCGGCATCACGCTGCCTGTCGGTCGCGCCAGCGCCCAGGCAGCCGCCACACCCGCAACGCCCGGCACCCGTGTGCCCGCCTTCCTTGAAATCCGACCGGACAACACGGTGCTGTTTCGCTGCCCTTTCGCCGAAGGCGGGCAGGGAATCTTCACCGGGATGGCGCAGATCGTGGGCGAGGAACTCGATGCCGATCCGGCAAGCTTCCTGGTGGAGAACGCCCCGACCGGAGATGACTACAAAGTCCTGTCGATCGGAATGCGCATCACAGGCGGCAGCATGTCGGTCCGGCTGAGCTATCCAACGATGCGCCGCCTCGGGGCCCTGGCGCGAGCGATGCTTTTGCAGGCTGCATCCAGTCAACTCGGAGTGCCTGTCAGCGAACTTACCACCGAGCCAGGCAAGGTCATCCACGCGGCCTCGGGTCGCTCACTGAGCTATGGCGAGCTCGCACCGCACGCCATGGACCTGCCGGTGCCGAGCCCTGATAGCGTGACGCTCAAGGATCCGAGCCAGTTCCGCTGGATCGGTAAACCAGTCCAGCGTGTGGACGTTCACGACAAATCGACCGGCAAGGCGGTCTACACCATCGACGTGCGTGTCGAGGGCATGCTGCATGCGTCCGTGCAGCACGCGCCGAGACTGGGCATGACCGTGGCCGCGATCCGAAACGAGGACCAGGTCAAGGCGATGAAGGGCGTCCACTCCGTGCACCGCCTGCCAGGCGCCGTGGCGGTCGTCGCCGAGCGCTGGTGGAATGCCAAGCGCGGGGCCGAAGCCCTCCAGGTCGAGTGGCAGGAGCCGCGACCGGATTCGACAGTGCGCTCCATGCCGGCTGATTTCTCGACCGCTGCGTTCCGCGAACGACTCGCCAATGAACCTGGCGCCGGCGAGGACGCGGAAACAGCGGGTGATCTTGCCGGCGCGCTGAAGAGCGCGCAGACAACGATCAGCGCCACCTATCACAGCCAGTACCTTCACCACGCGCAGCTTGAACCTCCCTCGGCGCTGGCGCGTTTCAACGCCGACGGTACGCTCGAGTTGTGGATGCCCAACCAGGCCCCGGAAATGTTCCAGGCCGACGCTGCCCAACGCACCGGCCTCGATCCGAAGCAGATCATCATCCATTCGCCGCTGCTCGGCGGCTTCTTCGGGCGCCATTTCGTCTACGACACCGCCATGGTCTACCCGCAGGCGGTCCAGTTGGCAAAGGAGGTCGGCCGCCCCATAAAACTGATCTGGAGCCGAGAGGAGGAATTCCTGCGCGACACTATGCGTCCCATGGCGGTGGTGCGCTTCCGCGGCGGGCTCGATGCCAACGGCCTGCCGGTCGCCCTGGAGGCGGTGAGCGTGACCGAAGGCCCGACCGAGGGGATCAACAACAAGCGCGGCGAAAAGCTCGATGACGGAGCTGTCGAGGGGCTGACCGGGAAGGCCTACGCCATTCCCAATCGACGGATCGCACAGCTCTATGTCAAGACGCCGGTGATGATCGGCTACTGGCGCTCGGTCGGCAATTCCATGAACGACTTCTTCTACGAGACGTTTTTGGACGAGCTCGCCGACAGGGGCAAGCAGGACCCTTATGAACTGCGGTTGCGGCTGTTACGGGACAATGAGCGGCTGACGAACCTTTTGCGCGCGGTCGCGGAACTCTCCGGCGGATGGCAGCGTGGCCCCTTCACCGCCGAGGATGGCACGCGACGCGCCCGCGGAATCGGGATGGCCTCGCCCTTTGGAACCGAGTCTGCGGCGATTGCAGAGGTCTCGATCGCAAATGGAGAAGTCAGGGTCCACGACGTCTGGCAGGCGATCGATCCGGGCAGTGTCGTCAATCCGGCCATCATTGAGGCCCAGGTCAACGGCGCGGCCGCTCTTGGGCTGTCCCAGGTGCTGCTGGAAGAGGCCGTCTATGAGAACGGAGTGCCGCTGGCCCGCAACTACGATCTTTATCCCATCCTGCCGCCGGCCCGTATGGCGCGCGTGCATGTCCGCATCCTCGAGAGCGGGGCCAAGATGGGCGGCATCGGTGAGCCGCCGCTGCCCGCCGTTCCGCCAGCGGTTGCCAATGCGGTCTCAACGCTGACCGGGCAGCGCATCCGCAGCATGCCGCTGTCCCGATACAGCTTCGAGAGCTGACGGGAACACCTATTTATGCCGGACCAGGTTCTAGGCGCTAGCCGGCGCCGCCAAGCCGCAAGAGATCGCGATCCCCGTGTCTCATGCCTACTCCGAGGGCGACTTGCTCGCTGCACCAAGCTCCAGCGGCCGCTCTTGGCCATGAATTAGAGAATGGAAGACCGCTTGAGAAAGACCCTTGCAATCCTGTTGCCGGTGCTCGCTGTCGTTGCCGCCGGTCTGGCCTGGTTCGTGACGCGCACGCCGTCATCGCCTTTCGAAGGGACTAGCGAGCAATCGCCATCGCCCGAGCTTGTCCAGCGCGGCGAGTACGTCGCACGCCTCGGCGATTGCGTGGCATGCCACAGCACCCCAAGCAGCGCACCGTTCGCCGGCGGTCTCGAGATGGCCACGCCGATGGGCTCGATCTTCACGACCAACATCACTCCGGACAAGGAGACCGGCATCGGCAACTACAGCCTTGCTGATTTCGACCGGGCCGTTCGCCGCGGCGTCGCGGGTGATGGCCACCGGCTCTATCCTGCGATGCCCTATCCCTCCTATGCGAAGTTCACCGACGAGGATATGCGCGCGCTCTATGCATTCTTCCTGCATGGCGTGAAGCCCGTGCGACAGGCAAACAAGGAAAGCGAAATAGCGTGGCCGATGAGCATGCGCTGGCCGCTGGCACTCTGGAACGCGGTCTTCGCCGGTCACGGCGCCTATCAGCAGATCGCTTCGAACGATGCTGAGTGGAACCGCGGCGCCTATCTCGTGCAAGGCGCCGGCCACTGTGGTGCCTGTCATACGCCACGCAGCCTGGCCTTCAACGAAAAGGCGCTGGACGACAATAGCCCACTCTTCCTCTCCGGCGCGCTGCTGGACGGCTGGTATGCTCCGAGCCTGCGGGGTGATGCAAACACCGGGCTAGGCCGCTGGAGCGAGGGCGACATCCATCAATTCCTCAAAACCGGGCGCAACGGGCACGCGGTCGTCTTCGGCTCGATGGCGGAAGCGTTCAACAACTCGACGCAGTTCATGACCGATGATGATCTGAAGGCGATCGCCCACTATCTCAAATCGCTGCCGGGTGACCCAAGTCGGGACGGTGCCCCATGGAAATATGACGAGAGTTCCAACAGCGCCCTAGCCCTCGGCAATCGCCACAACGTGCCGGGCGCGCAGACCTTCATGGCCAAATGCAGTTTCTGCCATGGCGCGGACGGGCGAGGGCAGGGGCAGTGGATCCCGCCACTTGCGGGTTCGGCTTCGTCGATGTCCAAGGCGAATGCGTCTTCCATCAACGTGACCTTAAACGGCTCGGCGCGGATCGTGGCGGACGGCGTTCCCGACGGCTATCGCATGCCGCCATTCCGCGAGCAGCTTTCCGATCAGGAAATCGCGGACGTGCTTTCGTTCATCCGCTCTTCCTGGGGCAACAGGGGTGGAACGGTCGCGCCCAATGAAGTGAAGGCGCTCCGCGAGCGAACAAACCCGGCCAGCAGCGACGTCATTATCCTTCAGATGAGATGAACTCAACTTGGAGCATATCCTCCAAGTTGGGTTGGCCTCTTTGACAAGCGGCAGACTCGCCCAGCGGAACCCGGTGATAGCGTCGCGGGAGCAACGCCAGCTTCGGCTCAAAACGCTTTTGAACATGATGTTATCGAACGAGGGCGTCGCGGCAAAGGAGACAGCTTTTGTAGTGGATTTCCGATCTCGTACTGAGCCTCCCGATCAATGACGACGAAGGCTCAGTCCGCCGGCATCAACTTGAGGAGCCGGCCAGGACTGCTGTCCTCAATGACCCAGACGGCACCGTCCGGTGCTACGGCAACATCGCGGATGCGCGCGCCCATATCCCAGCGTTCAATTTCATCAGCCTGCCCGTCCGATCTGAAGCCCACGCGCACCAGCGCTCGGGCACGCAGGCCCCCGATCAATGCGGAATTTTGCCACTGCGCAAACAAGGCACCTTCGTAGAAGGCCAGTCCGGCCGGCGCGATGACCGGTGTCCAATAGACGGCAGGCGCAGCGAATTCGGGTCTGGTGTCGTGATCAGGAATGAACGAACCGTCGTAATTGTCGCCGTTGGAGACGACTGGCCAACCGTAGTTTTGGCCCGGCTCGATCAGGTTGAACTCGTCTCCTCCGCGCGGCCCCATCTCATGCGACCAGAGCCGCCCATCGGGTGCGAAGGTCAGACCATATGGATTGCGGTGCCCGGTCGTCCAGGTCTGTCCTCGAACGCCGCCGGCAGCGGCATCCGGGTTGTCGGGCGGGGTCGAACCGTCGAGATTGAGTCGAAGGATCTTGCCGCGGGCATTGTCGGGATCCTGCGCGCTGGCCGATTGCATTCGGTCGCCGACGCTCAGGAACAGATGTGCTCCCTGTCGGTCGAAGGCGATGATACCGCCCGGCTGGCCACCGCCGCCTGCCGGCACCTGCCTCCAGATGATCGTCCGATTCTTCAGCGCGGGGCTGGCATCAGAGATGGAAAGGGTCGCGCTTTCCAGAACGAGGCGGCTGCCGTTGTCCCCCGGCTCGACATAGCTGAAATACAGACGCGAACTGACTGCAAAGTCCGGAGCGATGGCGATGTCGAGCAAGCCGTTCTGGCCGGCTGCGACGACGGCCGGCACATTGCCGACCTGTGTCTTTCCTCCGGTCTGGCTTACCAGAAAAACCCGACCACGCTTTTCGGTGACAAGCATCCGTCCGTCGGGAAGGAACGCAATTGCCCAAGGGGTGTCGAATTCCGCCACGGCTTCGGAAGTGAAGGGGTGGGACGCGTTGAACGTCCTGTCGCCCGCATTGATGCTCTCTGCCCGCGCAACTGTGCAGATGAGAAGTGTCAATGCAACCGCGGCTGATGCGATCAATGTCATCCGTTCTGGCATGGACCTGCTCTGCGTTATGCATGTTCTGTCGAGCCCAATTCGGGCCGTTGATCGATCCTCCGACGCGGATCGGTTCGAAGCGGGCGCAATTGCTTGGCCGCCCCTCCAGAATAGCAGCGATGAAGTCAATCGATTAGCCTGCAACATCCGTTCGTCGTCATGAACGAACATCATCAATCGAGGCGGGCGCCGAACTCTGAGCACCCCTCGATTTATGAGCACAGTTGATAATCGCATGCGCTTTTGAGGCCCTAATTGAAAGTGCCTCCCGCGCCTACCTAAGCCGTGGATGCATCAACCCAGCACCTGCTCGATGCTGCCTCGGCTTCTCCAAGCCCATGACAGTTAGCCTGCTGGAGGGGGTCGCATCAAATGCAATGTAAATCAGATCGGACGCAGACTTTGCCGTCCGGCGAACGGCTGCTGTGCCCAGCCGGTACAGTTCGAGATGGAAAGAAATGTCTGCTCAAGTATCGTCGAAGACCGCCGAGATCGCAAGTCAACCGGCCGCATGGGGCGCCGTTTTGGCGCTGTCGCTGGGTGCCTTCGCCCTGGTGGCATCCGAATTCATGCCTGTGAGCCTGCTGACGCCGATCGCCTCGGACCTTCAGATCACCGAGGGCCAGGCCGGGCAGGCGATCTCGGTGTCCGGTGCATTTGCGGTGCTCACCAGTCTCAGCATCGCGTCTGCGGCGGGACGGCTCGATCGCAAGGTGCTGCTGCTGGTTCTGACCGGACTGATGATCATCTCCGGAACGATCGTGGCAGTCGCACCGAACTATGAAATCTTCATGGTTGGCCGGGCGCTGATCGGCGTTGCCATCGGCGGCTTCTGGTCGATGTCGGCCGCTACCGCCATGCGGCTCGTGCCGGACCATCAGGTGCCGAGGGCATTGGCGATCTTCAATGGCGGAAATGCGTTGGCGACCGTCATTGCCGCTCCGGCGGGCAGCTTCCTCGGCGGGCTGATCGGCTGGCGCGGGGCCTTCTTCTGCGTCGTGCCGATCACCGCAATCGTGTTCTTTTGGCAATTGGCGAGCCTGCCCTCGATGAAGGCCAAGCCCGGCGAGCGGCCCGGCCGTGTCTTCAGCCTGCTCGCCCGGCCGGTCGTTGCCTTCGGCATGAGCGCCTGCGCCCTCTTCTTCATGGGACAATTTACGCTCTTCACTTACCTGCGACCCTTCCTCGAGGGGGTGGCGAATGTCGGCGTCTCAGAGCTTTCGTTGCTGCTTTTGCTGATGGGCGTGACCGGTGTCATAGGCACGACCCTTATCGGACTGCTGCTGCAGCAAGGCCTCTATCGGACGCTCATCACAATTCCGCTGCTGATGGCGGCCATCGCCGTCTGCTTGATGGCATTCGGCGGCTGGCTTGCCGCGGCGGCGCTGCTGATCGGCCTGTGGGGCCTGTTCGCCACCTCGGCGCCGGTCGGCTGGTGGACCTGGCTGGCGCGCACGCTTCCAACTGAGGCCGAGGCCGCCGGCGGCCTGCTTGTGGCCGTCACCCAGCTTGCCATCACCTCGGGCGCAACCTTTGGAGGTATCCTATTCGATACGGGTGGCTACAGGGCAACCTTCGGGTCAAGTGCGGTGATCCTCGTCATCGCTGGCCTGGTAGCCGTGGCGGCATCACGATCGAGCCAATCTCGAGGCCCTTTTGCGGCGGCATCGCCAGCTGTGCGCCGTCCGAGCGCCACGACACCAGAAAAGCTTCCGCCGAGATGTCTTTAGACGACCACATTCGGCCAACCATCCGACGTCGAAGACCGCTAGAAAATGAAGGCGCCCTTGCCGCTCGCCTGGGCATCGAAGACGCGATAGGCCTCTTCAGCCTCTTCCAGGCGCCAGCGGTGAGTGAACATGCGATCAAGGTCGAGTTGGCGCTCAACGACAAAGTCCGCACAAGCCTTCTGGGCGACAGTCGACATCGTGTAGGACGTCATGACCGTAACCTGCCGGTCGAGCATTGCTTGCGTTTCGACGGTTACTTTTCCGCCGATGCCCACGAGGCACATCTTGCCCCAGACGGCGGTCGCACTCAGTCCCGCCGCTGCCGCTTGTGGCGAACCGGACGTCTCGACCACCATCTCGACACCCAGACCGCCGGTGAGTTCGCGCAGGCGATCAGCCACGTTGGTATCGCGCCCATTGATGGTGGTGTCGGCACCGAAATCCCTTGCCAGGGCAAGGCGTTCGCCGTCCAAGTCGATTGCGATCACACGCGCGCCGCGCTGAGACGCAAGAAGCGTCGCCGACAGACCGACCGGACCTTGACCGAAGACGGCGATCGTCTCCTTGCCGCTCGGTTGCAGGCGCTCCAGCGCGCCCCAGGCCGTCCCGGTGCCGCATGCGATTGCCGCTCCGGCCTCGAAACTCAACGCGTCATCGAGTGGTATCAATGTCGAAGCCGCAACCTTCATGAATGGTGCATGCGCGCCGTGGGCGTTCGCGCTGTAGGTCGTGCGCGTGACCGGCTCGCAAAGCTGGGGCCACCCGGTGCGGCAGTGACGACAAACAGTACAACCATGATAGTGGTGCACCATCACCCGGTCGCCTGGCTTGGCAACATGTTTTGGCACGCCAGGACCAACAGCGGCCACAATCCCCGATGGTTCGTGGCCGCCGATTACGCGGCTCTCCAATGGACGACTGCCGTCATGTGGCGCGCGATAGGGATGCAGGTCGCTGCCGCACATCCCAGATGCCTTGATCTCGACGATGACCTCGCCATGCTGTGGCGTCGGATCCTCGACGTCGACGAACCCAATGCGTCGGTCGCCCAGGAATACAAGCCCTTTCACGATCTGCTCTCCTTAACCGGTCAACTTATGTCGACCAAACATGGCTGTGCCCAGCCGACAAAATGCACCCGATTAAATCGCTCTCTTGCCCACCTCCGCCAGACCGCGGATGGGCTGAAGCGATGGCGAACGTTTGACACCGTGGGCGCTGTGATGGACAGTCGCGAGCCTTTCTGGCCGGCCTCAGGAGCCTTGTCCGGTACTGCCGCCGACCACGCTACCCTGCCGCACAGCCTCCTCCATGTTCACGCCGTTGAGCGCGCCGACATAATCGCTCAGCATCGGCACATAGTCGCTCGAGTTCCCGACGGCCTCCGCATGCGTGTAGTAGTGACTAGCCGCCGAGCCGATAATGCCCGCCACACCGGCCTCGCTGGCCATGCTGTTGATGTAGCGGAAATCCTTCGCGGCGTGCACGATCGCAAACTTGTGGGCATCCCGGTCGCGGTCCACCACGTAGCGCATGAAGGTATCGAAGAAGCCGTTGCCCATGCGGCTCGGCCCGATCACCTCGCGGATGGTCTGCGGCGAGATGCCGATCTTTGCCCCTAACACGACGGTTTCTGAAAAAAGCGCGCCGTAGGACAGGCCAATGAAGTTCATGAGGAGCTTCATCTTGTGGCCGCTGCCGATCGGCCCGATGCGGGTGATCTTTGCCGCCCAGCATTCAATGACCGGCCGCACGGTCTCAAACACCGCTTCGTCACACCCGACCATCGCGTCCAGTGTGCCTTCCTCAGCCTCTTTCGGGGTGCGCCCGAGCGCCGCGTCGACCATAATGGCGCCATGCGCGGCCAATTCCTTCGCCAGCCTTTCGGTGGAGCTCGGGTCCGACGTGGATGTGTCGATCACGATGAGACCGGGGCGTGCGCTGGCGAGGATACCGTCCTCGCCGCGCAGCACGTCCTCGACCTGCCTGGAGTTCGAAAGACTGAGGTGGATGAAGTCGCACCGGGCCGCCATGTCGGCCGGGCTCGCGGCCTCCTGCGCGCCTATCGCCAAGAGGCTCTCCACCGGCTTGCGGTTGAAGCGGTCCCTGACCCACAGGTCGTATCCATGTTTGCGGATATTCTTCGCCATGCCGTGGCCCATGAGCCCCAGGCCAATGAAGCCGACGATTGGTTTGCTGTTCATCTTCTTTACTCCCTTTCGCCTGCCCGCAGGCTCGATGTTGTTTTCCGATGCGTCCTACCGTTGCCGAGCCAACCAGGACATGTCGGGGTGCGCGCTGTTTGCAGCCAGATATTCGGCCCCAATTGGCCCACTCCACATTTCGGCAAGCCGCGACAGCACATAATCGTAGTTGAGCTCGCCGTGATCAGGTTCTGCCCGATCCGGCACGGACGCGATCTGGACATGCCCGATAAAGGGCAAAAGCGCCTCCACGCGCCGCGTAACGTCGCCCTCCATGATCTGGACATGGTAGCAGTCAAACATCAGGCGCAGGTTGGGCTTGCCGACTTCTCGAATGATGTCGAGTGCCTGCGCAGTGCCGCTCAGGAAGTAACCGGGCGCATTGTAGTGATTGAGCGGCTCCACCAGGATAGTGACCGCATCGCCTGCAGTCTCGCAGGCGTAAGCGAGGTTCTCGCACAAGGCCAGGCGAGCTCGCGGCCCGCTGGAGTTCCCGGCCATCACGTGCACCGCCGAAGCGGAGATCTCGGAAGCGTAAGCCAGCGCCTCATCGATCGCGGCGCGAGCATCCGCTTGCCGACCAGGAAGCGCGGCCAGACCGTTTTCTCCAATGGCGACGTTGCCGCGCCGCGTGTTCAGTCCGACCATCGAAAGGCCAGTCTCTTCCAGCGCCGCCCGGGTCAGGGCGGCCGGCACCTCGAACGGCCAATGGCATTCGACTGCATCGAAGCCCGCGGCTTTCGCCTCGCGGATGGCGTCGGGGAGGGGACGGTCGGCCCACAGGAAGCCTAGATTGGCCGAGAACTTCATGCATCCCACTCGATGTTGAAGCTGGTAACAACCTCGCGGACCTGCGCCTGGGTGAGCAGGCGTGGAGCAAGACCGCGCGTCAGCATCGCCAGCCGGGCTGTCGCCTCGAGTTCCTCAATGGCGTTGCATGCAGCCTCGACGTCCTTGCCCGCCACAACCGGCCCGTGGTTGGCCAGCATGACCGCGGAGCGCTTTCCCGCCAGTCCGCGTACCGCCTCTCCCATTGCCGGGTCACCGGGCCGGAAGAAGGGCAGGAGCTTCACGCGCCCGAGTTGCATGATCGCATAGGGCGTAAGCGGCGGCAGGAAATTGTCTTCGTCGGGATCTGTCACCATCGACCAGGCGACCGCATGACAGCTGTGCAGATGCACAACCGCACCGGTGCTGGCGCGACTGTCGTAGAACGCGCTATGGAGCGGCATTTCCTTGGTCGGCGCATCGCCGCCGATATGTCGGCCCTGCGCGTCGAAGCGGCTCAGACGCCCTGGGTCGAGCCGTCCAAAGCTGGTGCCGGTGGGGGACACCAAGAGCCCGCCGTCGCTTGTTCTTGCAGAAATATTGCCCGTGGAGCCATGCGTCAGGCCGCGCTCGAAGAGCGACCGGGCCAGCGTGCATACCTGCTCGCGAAGGCGGGCTTCCTCGCTCATGCCTCAAGCCTTTCCAGCGCTTGGTTGAAGAAGGTTTCGTTGCCGAAATTTCCCGATTTCAAGGTGATTGCGACCTGGTGTCCCCCCGTTCCGGCAAAGCACCACGGAACGCCTGGCGAGATCTCGGTCCCGACGTCCAGCTTTGTAATTCCCAGCGCCTTGGTTACCGCGCCCGACGTCTCTCCGCCGGCAACCACGAAGCGTCGGGCGCCAAGCTCGCGAGCCCGAACCGCGCAGGCGGCAAGGACATCTTCGACAAGCGCGCCTGCCGCCTCGGTGCCGAGCTTTTCCTGGGCTGCACGCACGCTTTCTGGTCCCGCCGTGGCATAGATGATGGGGGCTGCTTCGGGCGACTGCGAGCCAAGCCAATCGAAGACCGCGTCGGGACCATCTTGCGCAAGACCGAGCGGATCCAGGCGAAATCCTGGCTGGCCGCCGGCGAGATAAGCAGAAACCTGACGGTTGGTCATGGCCGAGCAACTGCCCGATAGGATGATGGCGGTTCCCTCTTCGGCCTGCGGCTTGCCGGCGGCATCCTGCCGCGAAAGAACATTCTCATCGAGCCACAGATGGGGCAGCGGCCTTGCGATGGCACTCCCGCCGGTCAGCAGCACCATGTCGCGACACGCATGCGCGATGGTGTTGAGGTCTTCCTCGGCCACCGCATCGACGATGACATGAGCTATCCCGTCCGAGCGCATCCTGGCTATCTTTTCACGCAGCGCTTCGGATCCTTTTGCCACGACAAGCCGGTTCGCGAGCCCAACCGGCCAACTCACCTGCGGCGCAAGCAGCCGCATGAGGTTGGAATCCCTCATCGGTGTCAGGGGATGGTCCTTCATGGGGCTTTCGGCGAGCGGCTGTTCGCCGACGAAGAGATTGCCCATGTAGATGGAGCGGCCATTTTCGGGAAAAGCCGGACAGTAGATGGTCTGGCTCGTGCCAAGCGCCTTCATCAGCGCCTCGGCGACAGGACCGATGTTGCCGCGCGGCGTCGAATCGAATGTGGAACAATACTTCCAGAAGAACCGCTGCGCGCCAGCTTTGCGCAACCACTCCAGCGCGGACAAAGTCTCGGCTACCGCCTCGCCCACTGGCGAGGTCCGGCATTTCAGCGCGATGATCTCGATCGGCGCGGGGTTTGCCGGTTCTTCAGTCGGTATGCCCATCCGCAGTGATACGCGCACGCCCGAGCGCGCGAGAAGGCCGGCCAGATCGGTCGCGCCGGTAAAATCGTCCGCAATTGCGCCGAAGAACGTGGTCATCGTTTCTCGTTGCCTTCTCGTTCGCGCTGAGCCGCGCGCTCACCCCATGCCAGGAAGGGTCAAGCCCGCATTGCGGGCGTAGACCTTGGCAACGGCGGCATCGTCTTCACGCCCCATGCCCATGCCCGCGGCGCTAACGAATTGCTGCAGGGCGGCCGCGGTGACCGGGGCTGCAAACTTCGACTTGCGCGCGACATCGAGCACGATGCCAAGGTCCTTGGGCCAAATGTCGATGGCCGAATGGGGCGTATAGTCCCCGGCGACGACGTGGGGAGCCCGGTTCTCCAGCATCCAGCTCGTTCCCGCACAGGCAGGGATGACCTTGAGAAAGGTTGCGGGGTCGATTCCTTGACCGACCGCGAAGGTGATGGCCTCGGCCATCGCCGCGATATGTATGCCAGCCAGCATCTGGTTGACCGCCTTCATCGCCGATCCGGCGCCGGCTTCGTTTCCCAACTCAAAAACCGTCTCGGCCATTGCGTCGAGAACAGGTCTGGCCGCGGCGAAGGCTTCCGGCGTACCGGACGCCATCACCGACAGCTTGCCCGCTGCGGCCTTGAGGGACCCTCCCGAGATCGGGGCGTCGAGGAACAGCACCCCGTGCTCTGCGCATCGCTTGAAGGCGCTTTGCGCATAGTCAGGCGCGACGGTGACGCAAAGGATGACGACGGCTCCTGGCTTGAGCCCAGCAACCAGTCCGTGCTCGCCGAAAAGGACCGTCTCTGATTGCGCCGAATTGAGGACGACGATCACGGCCGCCCCCAGCTCCGAGGCGGAGGAGACAATGTCAGCATCCGCCCCTCCGTCGGCGCGCAGACGCGCGACAGCCGCCGGGTTGATGTCGGACCCGTACACGGTGTGGCCCGAACGGATAAGGGATGCGGCAATGCCATATCCCATGGAGCCAAGTCCAATAACGCCGATTTTCATTCCGCTGGTCCGCCGTGTTCGTGGTTCATCAAAGGTTGGATCCGTGGATGGCCGCAACAACCGCGCCGGTGACGTCCTTGGTCGTCGCGCTGCCGCCAACGTCCGGCGTCAGCACACCAGCGGCGCAGACGCGCTCGATCGCTTTCATCAGCCGATCGGCAGCCTGCGTCTCGCCGAGGTGCTCCAGCATCTGGCAGGCCGACCAAAATGACGCCACCGGGTTGGCAATGCCTTTTCCCGCAATATCGAATGCCGAGCCGTGGATGGGTTCGAACATCGAGGGAAAACGCCGCTGCGGATCGATGTTGGCCGTTGGCGCGACGCCGAGGCTGCCGGCAAGGGCGCCGGCCAGGTCGGACAGTATGTCGGCATGGAGGTTCGTTGCCACGATCGTGTCGAGGCTTTCCGGGCGCAGTGTCATGCGGGCGGTCATGGCATCGACCAGCATCTTGTCCCATGTAACATCCGGGAACTCAAGCGCTACCTCGGCCGCTATCTCATCCCACATCACCATGCCGTGGCGCTGCGCGTTCGATTTGGTCACGACGGTCAGCAATTTGCGTGGACGCGATTGGGCCAGCAAAAACGCGTAGCGTATGATCCTGGTCACACCCACCCGGGTGAAGACGGCTACCTCCGTTGCCACCTCTTCGGGCAGACCGCGATGCACGCGCCCGCCGTGGCCGGAATATTCGCCTTCCGAGTTTTCGCGAACGATCACCCAATCGAGATCGCCCGGCCCCTTTCTACGCAGCGGGCCAGCTACTCCCGGCAGGATTCGCGTCGGGCGGACATTGGCATACTGATCGAAACCCTGGCAGATCGCCAAGCGCAATCCCCAAAGTGTGATGTGGTCGGGAACGTCAGGCGCGCCGACCGCTCCGAAGTAAATCGCATCGTACGCCCTGAGCTGGTCAAGCCCGTCGTCGGGCATCATCTTGCCGTGCACCTTGTAATGATCCGAACCCCAATCATAACAGGTGACATGGAAGCGGATATCGCCAGCTCTCTGGCTCAGCGCCTGTAGAACTTCGATCCCCGCACCGATGACTTCCGGTCCGATGCCGTCGGCTGGAATAGCTGCAATCGAATACTGGCGCATCAGTGCGAATGCCCGCCAAACGGAGGCAAGGTCCTGGCCTCTTGCTCGAAGCCGTAAACGGATTTCACCTCCAGGTACTCTTCCAATCCGAGCTCGCCCATCGAGCGTCCGATGCCGGATTGCTTGTATCCGCCCATCGGCGTCAGCGAGTTGGTCGCGGCCCCGTTGAAGGATATCCGCCCGGCGCGCAAGCCGGCCGCGAATTCGTAACCTCGCTTGCGGTCACTGCTGAACACATAGCCGCCAAGGCCGTACGGACTGTCATTGGCGATCCAGAGCGCTTCTTCCTCAGTGGAATAGGGTATGACGGCCAGTACCGGGCCGAAGATCTCCTCCTTCGCAACGGTCATCTCGGGCGCCACGTCGACCAGCACCGTCGGCTGTGTGAAGTAGCCCTTGTCCAAGCCCTTGGGGCGGCCCGCACCACCGCAGGCCACGCGCGCGCCTTCCTGGATGCCGATCTGAATATAGCGCTGGATGCTTTCAAATTGCGTCTGGTTGACCACGGGGCCCATGGTGGTCTCGGGATTGCGCGGATCGCCGAGCCGGAACTTGTTCACTTCATCGACCAGATAGGGGACGACACTGTCCAGTTGGCTCTTGTGCACGAGCATTCGGCTGGGCGCGTGACAGGACTGCCCGGCGTTGAAGAAGCAGCGCTGGATGTTCCAGCGCGCAGCCAATTCGAGGTCGGCGTCCTCAAGCACGATGTTTGCCGATTTTCCGCCGAGTTCGAGCGAGACACGCTTTACCGTCTTGGCTGCGGCTTCCCCGACCTTGATGCCGGCCTGGGTCGATCCGGTAAACGAGATCATGTCCACGTCAGGGTGAGCCGACATCGCATTGCCGACGATGCTGCCCTTGCCAAGCACAAGATTGAAAACGCCCGGGGGAACGCCGGCCTGATCAAACACACGCGCCAACATGATCGCGCTCACCGGGGAGGCATCGGATGGCTTGAGCACGACCGTGCAGCCCGCGGCGAGCCCGTAGATCGCTTTGATGGCGGGGGTCTGAACCGGCCAGTTCCAAGGCGAGATGAGCGCGCTGACACCAATAGGCTCGCGCCGGATTATGGTGTCGGCAAGCTGTGTTTCGAAGGCGTACGTCTTGAGAAGGTCGCGCGCCACTTTCATATGGCCGACCGGACCGGTCGCTTGCGCGCGCGCGCTGACCGGTATGCCCACCTCTCGAGCCATGACGTCGCTGATTTCGTCGACTTGCCGTTCATAGGCGGCGATGATGCGCTCGATGAGCTCGATCCGCTCTGCAAGCGTCGTCTTGGAAAAGCTCTCGAAGGCGTCTCGCGCGGCAGCAACCGCCTTGTCGACATCGAGGGGGCCGCTCCCGGTGGCGACAGTGGCAAACGGGGTTTCCGTGCTGGGATCAATCAGCACCTTGCGACCGCTATTGGCCGGCTCCACCCATGAACCGCCGATAAACTGTTTTCCGTAGTCGTCCATGGGTTGCTCCTTCGCGCGCAGCCGTCAAAAGCTATGGGTGTAGCCGCCGTCGCAGGCGATGGTCTGGCCGGTGACAAACGAAGCAGCCGGCGTACACAGGAACATGGCAAGGCCGGCAAGATCGGACGGCACGATGGTGCGCGGGATGCACTGCAGGTCGATGTTGCGCTGGCGAACCTCGGGCGTCAGGCTTGCAATGCGCTCCTCGACCTCGGTCTCGACCGTGCCCGGACGAATGCAGTTTACCGTGATCCCGTGCGGTCCCAGTTCACGGGCCAGCGAGTTGCTCATGCCAATGAGAGCGGATTTCGAGGTCACGTAGTGCAGGTAGTTCTTCGTTCCGCGATGGACCGAGTCCGAGGATATGTTGATGATGCGGCCAAAGCCCTGCCGCTTCATCGCTTCGGTGACGGCACGGGCGCAAAGGAAGACGCCGGTAATGTTGACGTCCATGACCCGGCGCCATTCGGCGAGCTGGATCTGCTCGAACGGGCGCTTCGCCAGGCTTGAAAAAAGCGAGGCATTGTTGATGAGCACATCGATCCGGCCGAATTCAGCCAGAGCCGAGCTCGCCATCGAAGCAACCGATTCTTCGTCGGAAACATCGACCGAAATCGGCATCGCCTTGCAGCCCTCGGCCTCGATTTCGGCGGCCACGGCTTTGGCGTTCGTGGTGTTCACGTCGGCTATGACGGCAGTTGCGCCGGCAGCGGCGAATTGCCAGGCAAGCTCGCGTCCGATCCCCTGGCCCGCGCCGGTGATGAGCACCACTCTATCCTTCACATTGAAGTCTCGTGCCTCTGGATTTGAGCCGGAGACCCACGGTCTCTCTTCGTTGCCAGTGTCCACCTGTCGTCCTCCCACCTGAAATCCAGCTCAAATGCCAACAGCGGCGGCTGGGGCCGATGAATGCTGCATGCCTGCAGCTTTGCTTGTTCGAATCGGCCTCGACGTCGGGGTCACCGAAATGACGCCGCCGCTGCCGTTGCGGCACTCATGAGAAATCCCGTATCGCTGCCGGCTGAAACGTATCGTCCGCCAATCGCAATCATCTCCCGCGCGACGTCAGGCCGAGAGTTCAGCCCTCCTACGCCGAGATGCTTGCCTTTCGACCGGCAAACGGCAGCCACATGTTCATAGGCCTCGCGAACGCTCGGATGATCGAGCTCACCTGGCAGGCCAAGCGACTTGCACAGGTCATTTGTCCCAACCAGCAGCATGTCCAGGCCATCGACCGAGGCAATGTCGGCGCAGTTCTCCACGGCCGCCATTGATTCAATCATGCCCACGACGAGCGTCGCTTCATTCATCTTTTGCATGACTTCCGCAGCCGGGCCGCCACGAAAGAGCGTGTGAGCGCTGGTCGCCAGGAGCGAGCGATCGCCTCTTGGAGGGAACAGCGCTGCCTCGACGATCATCTCCGCCTCGGCACGGGTTTCGAGATGCGGCACGATTACCCCTTGGGCACCGGTCTCAAGTGTGCGGCTTATGGAGGCCTGGTCCTTACCGGCGACCCGTACCAGCGGTGTCACGCCATACGCCGTCGCGGCCATTGAGATCTGGCTGACCGTTTCGAGGGAAAAGCTGCAATGCTCGAGGTCGATGTAGAGGCAGTCGAAGCCGGCGCTTTTGGCGATGGCTGCGATTTCGATACCCCGCATCAGGCGAACCACCATCCCGACGGCAAGTCCGCCGGAATCCATCTTGGCCTTCATCAGATTCTTGAAGGGAATTTGCAGATCGGTCATGAGCATTAACATTCCAAAACGCGCCACGCAGTCTGCGTGACGCCGCCGGCCGCTTCTCGGCTTCGGTCCAGATTTTGGGATCAACTCAGCCGCGTATCAAGGTGCCGCGGGACGAGAAGATCGCCGGCAATAACAAAACATTATAGCCGGTTGAGGTGCGGGATACCGCTCCGGGCCGGTTTTGTTTATTTGAAGTCAGCCGAGTAACTTTGATCGTGACAAACTTGAGAGGAAAAGAAGATGCGTATCTCAGAAGCGGCAACTTCAGAAGGCGGGCGCGTTGGCTCCATGCGAGAAGGGACGCTGGACCAGAAGTTCCTTCTGCAGGGTGAGGACGACTCGCCCAACAATTACCTGCTCAACGTGGGCCTCACCGGGTCTGGCGGCTGGGGTACGCCTCGCCACCGGCACAATTTCGATCAGATCCGCTACGTGCTGAAAGGCAAGTATCCGGCCGCTCCCCAAAAAGTCATGGAGGAAGGTTCGGTCGCCTATTTCCCGGAGAGCGTCCACTATGGACCGCAGGACCGGCCCGAAGGGCTGGAGATGATGGTCATCCAGTTCGGCGGCGCCAGCGGCGCCGGCTTCCTTAGCACCCCCAAGCGAGAAGCCGCCAATGAGGCTCTGAAGGCCAAGGGTGAATTCAAGAACGGCATCTTCACCTGGTATGATGAAAAGGGCCAAAAGCATAACCAGGACGGTTCGGCCGCCTGCTTCGAGCAAGCGACCGGCAAGAAGCTCGTCTTCGCCCCGCCGCGTTATGACGAAATCGTCATCATGCCCCCGGAGGCCTACGCCTGGATCGAGACCGGCGCTCCCGGCGTGTTCACCAAGTTGCTGGGCACGTTCACCGAGCGCGGCACCCGCATCGGCTTCATCCGGGTCGATGCCGGCGCCACCTACAACACCGGATCGCGTTCTTCGATCGAAGTGCTGTTCATGAGCAAGGGCAGCGTCACGGTGGACGGCAAGACGTATGGCGAAAAGACCGGTATCGAGCTGCTCCCGTCGGATGCTCCCGTCGACATCAAGGCGAACGAGGACTCGCTGTTCTTCACCGTGACCTTGCCCAAGTTCTGACAGGAAGGGCCGGCGCGAGCTTTCTCGCGTCGGCCTTTTGACCATGGGCCGTACTTTGCCGGCAGTTGCTAATCGTGCGTGTTGTTGCGGCAGAGTTCCAGCCCGATCTGCTCGACGCAGGAAACAAGGTCGCGGCGCGACTGGTCCATCTCATAGCCCTCGCGGAAGAACAGGGCGATGTCGCGGCTCAGCACCGGGTCGTCGAAGGGAAGCGCGCATAGCCGCTGTTCGGCGATTTCGACCTGCACGGCGTGCGCGGGAAGCAGCGCAAGGTGATTGGTTTCGGCGACCAGGGATTTCAATAGTGATACCGAGCCGCACACCGTCACCTGCTGCGGCGGTTCGACATTCATCGTCTTCATGATGTGTTCGAGCACGGTATGCGTTCGCCGCGACGTCGGACTGATCCACGGATACTGCACGAGCTGTTGCCAAGTGAGATCTGTGGCCTGCCTCAATGGGTGATTTGCGCCGGCAATAACGCGAAGCGTGTCACGAAAGAGGACACGCTGGCGAAGGCCGTCGAGCATGTCGAAGACCTCGGTGAAGCCGATCGCGAAATCGAAATCGCGACGCATCAATCCGACCAGCAGATCGATTTGTGCGTTCTCAACGACTTGCAGCCCGGTTCCCTCATGCGTTTCGCGCCAGCGTCCCAGCGCCAGCGGGATGATCCTGCTGGCCAGGCTCGGCAGGCTTCCGATCCGGATGGACTCGGCGCGGCCATCGTACGAATTGAGGAGGTCGCGCTCCGCCAATTCGATCTCCTCGCGGATGAGCTTCGCGTGACAGTAGAGGATATCCCCCTGTTTCGTCGTCACGACGCCCTTCGGTCCGCGATCCAGCAGGCGCATTCCAATCGAAGCCTCCAGCCGATCCATCGAGGTCGACAGGGCTGCTTGCGAGATTCCCAGCAATTTGGCCGCGCGATTGAGGCTACCGTGGTCGATGACGGCGGCAAAATAGAGGAGTTTTTTTGGATCGATCTCCAAGGTCATAAACAAGATTTATATCGAACGACGTGCAAAAGGGAGTCTCCCACCATCGGGATGGTCAGACCCGAACGCGCCGCTCTGCTATTGTCTTGGCGACCGTATAGCTCTGGTACATCTCGGGGCCACCCTCGCGCCCGATGCCGCTTTCGCGGTAACCGCCGAAGGGCGCGTCGGCGCCCGGGCTTGTAAAGACGTTGACGGCGACCGAACCAACGCTCAACTCGCGCGAAAGATGATCGGCCCGCTCCATTGAATTCGAGAAGACGAAAGCGGCCAGACCCATGCTCAAGCTGTTGCTGATGGTCAAGGCTTCATCCATCGAGGTAACGGCGGCACAGGGCGCAATCGGACCGAACGGTTCCTCGTTCATGATCTTCGCGCTCAACGGCACGTCAGCCAAAACCGTCGGCTGGTAGAACCAGCCGCGGTTGCCGATACGGCTGCCGCCCGCGGCGATCCGCGCTCCGTGAGCGACCGCATCATTGACAAAATCTGCCATGGCTGCGAGGCGGCGATTGTTGGCAAGCGGTCCCATCTGCACACCTTCACCAAATCCGTCGCCTACCTTCAGCGCGTTGGCCTTGGCTGCAAGACTGTCGACGAATTCGCCGTAGACGGCCTCGTGGACGAGGAAGCGCGAGGGGGCCGAGCAAAACTGGCCGGCCATCCTGAACTTCCAGTTGGTGGCGAGCTCGGCGACGCGGTCGGGATCAACGTCTGCGTCAACAAGGACGGGCGCATGACCGCCGAGCTCCATCAGCACCGGCTTCATTGTCTCGGCCGCCAGGCGCGTCAGATGCTTCCCGACCCCGATAGAACCAGTCAAGGTCACCAGGCGGGTGATCGGTGACAGCACAAGCGTGCGAGACACTTCATCGGGGTCTCCAAAGACCACATTCAAAACCCCCTTGGGCAAGCCGGCGTCGATAAAACATTGCGCAAACAGACAGGCAGTCGCCGGCGTCTCCTCGGCAGGCTTGAGGATGATTGAGCAGCCTGCGGCCAGCGAGGCACTGATCTTACGCGACGGCGCGCTCATGGGCACGTTCCAGGGCGTGAAAGCCGCCACCGGACCGATCGGCTCACGCACGACGAACTGCTGGATCGGTGGATCGGTCGGGACTATGCGGCCATAGAGCCGGCGGATTTCCTCCGCATCCCAATCGAGAAAGGTGGCGGACCTTTCAATTTCGGCCAGGGATTCACTCAGCGTCTTGCCTTGCTCCAACGTGAAGATCGGCGCGATGTCGGCCGCTCGTTCGCGGACCAGCGCGGCAGCCCGGCGCATGACAGCGGCGCGTTCCGATGGAGGTGTCTTGCGCCAGACCTCGAAACCCCTCGCTGACGACTTGAGCGCGTTGTCCAGGTCTTCCGGCGTGGCTCGCGGCACCGGGCCCAGAATGGACTCATCTGATGGATTTTCGACCTCGCAGACCGGCGGCCGATCGTAGATCCACGATCCATCGATAAAGAGTCCGATGCGAGGATAGGTAGCTCTTGGTTTGTCGTTCACGTTGCGGCCTTCTCGATAAGATCTATGAATTCTGCGCGCATGGAAAAACCCATCTGTGCGGTGCGCGGCGTTGCTGCATGTCTAGCCGTCAGACATTCAAAAAGGACAGCACGGCGTCCTCGGCGATGTTGGCGCCGCGCGCTCGCTGGCCCCAGGTCTGTGCGCCAATGTGCGGCGTCAATATCACGTTCTGCAACGCGGCCAGCCGTGCCGGCACCTCGGGCTCGTCCTCGAGCACATCGAGCGCCGCACCCACGATCGTGCGGCTTTCGAGCGCTTCGATGAGGGCGTCAGTGTCGACGAGGCTGCCGCGCGCCACATTGACGAGCCTGCCTTTGGATCCCAGGGCGGTGAGCTCCTTCGCCCCTATGACATGTCTGAGATCCGGAGTGGCTGGCAGCGCGAGCACCAGCACGTCGCTGGCGGCGGCAAGAGCTGCCCACCCGTCGTGAAGCGAGGCTCCCAAATTGGCGTTGGACGGTCGATCAAGCCCGGCGATCTTCATGCGCGAGGCGGCTGCCCGTGCTGCGATCGCCTGACCGATGCGACCGCTCAGCCCGGCAATGCCCATCGTCATGCCGACAAGGCTGTCACCAAGCACAAACCTCCCCTTGCGCCACTGGCCGCTCCGGGCGAACGCGTCGGCGCCAATGAGATTGCGGCACAACATATGGGTGAGCGCCATTGCCAGGTCGGCCACGTCGTCGGTCAAAGCCTCGCCGACGCAACGCACCTTGACGCCCCGCGACTCCAGGGCGGGCATGTCGATACGGTCCTGCCCCGCACCTTGGGAAACAACAAAAGCCAGGTCGGGCAATGCATCGGCGATCTCGGCGCTGCATCCTCGCGTCGCGCTGGTCATCAGAACCCGGACCCCGCCACGCTCGGCTTCCGGCAAACCAGGAATCTCCTCCGGACCGGACACGATCCGCATCAGATCCAGTTCTTCCAATCTGGGGTATGACATGCCCGCGAGTGCGGGAAACGCGATGACGGGATGCATTCGCTGTGCTCGACTGCCGCTTGTTAGGGGAGGCCAAACGCTACCATGCTTCGATTCAACAGCAACCGACCGGGATGCTCGTCATGAAGCTGCCTATAGGTTTTTGTTATATCGTCCAGCCAACGGCACGCACGTCGACGTCCGTCGTGAAGATTGCGCTCTTGCGCGCTCCGGCGACCAACTCCTCTTGCGTCCCGAGAAAGGCCGTCAGGTAAAGCGTGCGGCCCGCGGCGCCGCCCAACGTGCAGGAGATGCCCGAGCCTGCGAATTGCAGCCGGTGCGTGATTTCGCCACCCTCGAGCACGCGCACGAACTCACCGGTATTGTAGATACCGGCCCAGATGGCACCCTGGGCGTCGGCGCAAAGCCCATCCGGCTGTCGATGCCCCAGGTCTGCAAAAACCCGTCGGTTGCTGAGTGCTCCTGCTTCATCGAGATCGAATGCAGTGAGGCGCCCTTCCCAAGTCTCGGCGACGATCAGCGTTTTCCCGGCATTGACCACCACTGAACCGTTGGGAAAATCCACATTGTCCGCGACAGTTGCAATGGTCCCGTCCGGATCCACGCGATGGAGCGAGGTCGGTTTGCGTGCCTCGCCGGCGGCGAAGTCATAACCGAAATTGCCGACGAAAACACGGTCCGACGGATCGATTGCGAAATCGTTGACCCAGCCTGCTGCGTGCTTCGACAGATCAGCATAGTCCCGCAGTTGGTCGCCATCGAGGCGAAGCAGCCGGCGATCCTTGGCGGAGACGATGATCAACGTGCCGTCAGACAGGAATCCCAGCCCCGACGGACGATTGGGCACCTCGATGATCTGGCGCGGCGCACCGTCGGCCGAAAGGGCGTAAACCTTGTGATCGAAGACGTCAGACACCCACAGCAACCCCTGTCGCCATTTTGGCGCCTCCAGGAACATGAAGTTGTCAGCGAAAAGCTGTGCCTTCAGCTCGATCATCGCATTTCACCATCCCTCGGAAGCGATAGTGCTCACCAGCCTCCGTCGCAGTGGATATCCTGCCCCGTAATCAGATCGGCTTGGGCAGATGAAAGGAAGATGGCCAGGTTCGCAATGTCGACCGGCTCTATCCTGCGCTTGAGGCTTTGACGTTCAAGGATCCAGCGATGGTATTCCTCGCGCTTCTCGCCGAAATGCCGCCATTCGGCCTCGGACACGACGGCGCCTGGAGAGATGCCGTTGACGTTTATGCCATGGTGGCCAAGCTCACGGGCCATCGACTTGATGAGACCGTACATCGCGCCCTTGGAGGCTACATATGGCACGAACCCTTCCCAATGTCCGGTGAGCGTCAGCGAAGTCAGGTTGACGATCTTGCCATATCTCTTTTGCTTCATATGCGCGCTGCAGGCCCGCGACACCACGAAAGCGGCCGAAGAATTGATGCGGACCTCTTGCTCATATTCCTGGATGGAGAATTCCTCATGCGGCTTGTTCACGACAAAGGCCGCATTGTTGACCAGGATGTCTATCCCGCCCACTTCGTCGGCAAGTGCTGACACGGCTTTCTGAGTGCCTTCCAGATCGTTCAGATCGCATCCAAAATACCGGATGCCTCTACCAAGCTTGGCAAGCCTCGCCTCGACATCCTCCATCTCAGGACGATCCGACGCGATCACCGAGGCACCTTCCTCGCAATAGCGGGCGACAAGAGCCTGGCCGATCGTGCCCAACGCCCCGGTGATCAAAACGGTCTTGCCTGTCAAAATTGCCATAATTTCCTCTGTTGTCTGGCTATCGCACGGCTGCCCAATACGGTGCAAACCGTGCACGGCGGAGACGCCGCGCACAGTGCGCGGCGTTCGCATAACTGGCGCTCAGCTAGAAGGTTGATGTCACCATTCAGCTGGGCATTGGGCAAGCGTGTCCTTGGTGATGATCGGCAGGTCGACGGAGACCAACTGGCCTTTGGCTGCATTGGGGTTCGTCGCCGCTTCGTGAAGCGCCTTGAACATCAGCTCACCGAGCATCTTCGGCTTGACGCAAACCGAGCCGTCCAGCTCACCCGCAGCGATTGCCTCGTTGCCGAGTTTCGATCCGCCCGAGGTGGCGATCAGTTTCGCCTTGGAGCCCGCTGCTTCGATCGCGCGGGCACAGCCCAGAGCCATGTCGTCGGCCTGGCTGAAGATGAGGTCGATGTCGGGGGTGGCCGTCAGGAAGTTCTGGCAAACTGCCTCGCCCTTCTCCGGCGTCCAGTCGGTGGGTTGCGAGCCGACGATCTCATACTTGACGCCGGCCGCATCCAGCCCCTTCTTGAAACCTGCGGTCCTTTGGGTAACGGCCGAATATCCCGGGGCTCCTTCGATGATTGCGATCTTCGCAGGATGGTCCTTTGGCAGCAGCGTCAGTGCCAGCTTGGCAGCTTGTTCACCCGCAACGGAATCGTCTGGTGTGATCAGGGCGTTCAGCTTCGGATAGACGTCCTTGAGCGGGTGCTTTTTCGGATCACCCACCTGCACGGCGATGGCGGCGGACGGAATTTTCTTTTCGCTGATCTTGTCGACGAACGATTCCGCCACGACGGAGTCCAGTGGCAGGAAGCCGATCCCGTCGACACCCTGGGCAATCAGATCGTCGATGGCGTTGCCCTGCTTCTCGACATCGCCTTGCGGATCCAGAACAATCGCCTTGGCGCCGGCAGCGGCCGCCGCCTGCTTAAACCCGTCCGCGGTCGCCACGTTGTAAGGGTACTTCAGGCTGCCCGCGACATAACCGAATGTCAGGTCTTTGGCGAACGCCAGATTGCTCGAAAGAGCAAGCGCAGCGGAAAGCCCCAACAGCTTCAACTTCGCAATGTTTTTCATGTTTTCTCCTCCCATTTGGCAATCCGCTGCGCCACCGATGACGGCCAACGTGCCAACTCGACAAAAAATCTCATCTCTTGAGGATAATTGGAACGACAAAACACCCGCGGCGCCGGTGCTTATAATCTTGCGTTATAAGGGCCGGGCGTGCCGTCAGCGAAACGACGACAGGCGAAGCGGTCTATATGTAGAACGAATTCAAGCGTGGCCGGCGTTAGATAAGTCCGGCTGCTGCAACAGGACGAGGATGGCAGCAAACATGTCCTATGGCCGCGATCTTGTTCATCGCTTCGCCGAGTATGCGGCAGGCCTCAGCTACGACGATCTGCCCATCGAGGCGCGCGAAGCGGCAAAAAAGAGCATCCTCGACACACTGGGGGTTATTCTGGCCGCGAGCAGCCTCGAACCGGCAGTACGCGGCGTGATCGAGATCATCCAGGAAAGCGGCGGCAGCCCGACCTGCACGCTGCTTGGCTTCGGGGGCAGGGCCCCGGCGCTGATGGCTGCGCTCGGCAATGGCGCGCTCGCGCATTGCCTCGACTACGACGACCAGACGCCGTGGGGTCAGCATGCCGCAAGCTCGATCGTTCCGGCGGTCCTGGCATTGGCCGAGCGGCAAGGCGGCGTCTCAGGCAAGGATCTGATAGTGGCTGTGGCCATCGGCCAAGATGTCTTTGCGCGGCTGCGTTGCAATGTCGGCTGGAAAAAGGACTGGAACCTTTCCACCGTTCTTGGCGTCCTGGCCGCAAGCGTGTCCGCCGCCCGCATGATGTCGTTGCCCGCCGATGCGATCGCGCATGCGATGGGAATTGCGACAATGCAGTCTAGCGGCATCATGGAAATGGTGGCAGGTCGGGGTAGTGACCTGCGCGGTCTCTATGCTGGTTTTTCAGCCAAGGGCGCCGTCCTGGCGGCACTCATGGCCGAAAAAGGGATTAGCGGCATAGACAAGATGTTTGAGGGCCAATACGGTTTCTTCAACACCTATTTCGACGGGCGGTACGACCGCGACGCTATTTTGCGGAATCTGGGCACGGATTTCCTCGGGAGCCTGACGCTTTACAAGCGCTGGCCCTGCGTCGGCACCGCACACAGCCACATGAAAGCCGCCATCGATATCGTCTCGGACAACGGGCTGGATTCGGCCGACATTGCCGAAATCAAGCTTCATGTCGGCGATTACCACGATCTTATGTGCCAGCCCTTGGAAGAGCGGCGCGCCCCGTCGACCTTAGCGGATGCCAAATTCAGTTTGCCTTTCCTAGTCGCTGTCGCAATCGTCAGGCGCGGGATGAGCGTCACGGATTTCTCCGCTGCCGGCCTTGCTGACGCCGAGGTGCTGGAGGTTGGACGCAAGATCAGCCTCGTCGCCGATCCCGCGCTCGACTGGAAGCTCGACCTACCTCCCGGGCGCGTCGAGATCGTGGCCAGGAACGGCCGTTCCTGGTTCGAGCAAGGCAAGGGGGTGCCCGGAAATGCCGACAATCCGATGTCGTGGGCTGACGTGTGCGCCAAGTTCCGCGAATGCGCCTCGATCAGCATCAACCCGGTGTCCGATGACAAGATCGCGCACGCGCAAGCGCTCGCATATGCGCTGGATGACCTGCCCGATGCAGCGCAGTTGATCCGCGCCCTGGCATGAAGCGCTCTGCGTGATTCAGATTCCGGCGGTTTGCCCGCCGTCCACGACCATGGCGTGGCCGGTGACGAAGCCGCCCGCATCCGAGCAAAGCCAAAGAACCGTGCCGGCGATCTCTTCCGGCCGCCCCATGCGGCCCACCGGTTCCTGCTTGATGATGCGCGCTCGACCTTCCTCGGTATCGCCCGTATAGCGCGCGATCATCGGCGTATCGATGATACCGGGACAGATGGCATTCACACGGATGTTTTTGTCCGCATACTCAAGCGCCGCGACCTTGCTTGCCGCGGTGACGCCAAACTTTGAAGCGCAGTAGGCAGACTGCTGCCGGATGGCCAGCACGCCAGCACCCGAGGACGTGTTGACGATAGCGCCACCACCGTTCTGGAGCATGATCTCGATCTCATGCTTCATGCAGAGGAACACGCTCTTCAAATTCACCGCAATCACGCGATCCCACAACTCTTCCGATATGTCGGCGATCATCGTGCCCGGTTGTTCAATTCCGGCGTTGTTGAAGGCGGCGTCCAGACGCCCGAAGGTTTTGACCGTCAGGTCGAGCGCAGCCTTAATGTCGGACGCCTTGGTCACATCGCAAGTCACCGCGATGACCTTGCCGCCAAGGGCTTCGATCTCGGCGACTGTGCTGTCCAAGGCGGCCTTGTTGATGTCGGCGGCGGTAACAGCGGCGCCGGCACGGGCGAACGCAATGGCGGTCGCGCGGCCTATGCCGCTGCCGGCTCCCGTGACGAACGCTACTTTGCCGGCATAATTGACTGACGGTATAGCGGCCATCGTTTTTCCTCGCGTGTTTTGGTTGCTTAACCCGTCGCCGCCAACGAGGCGGCCGGGGGTCTCGTGAGTTGCTGAAGGCTGACTAGCCGCCGGTCTTGGACTTGGCCCGACCGCCGCCAACCGTGTAAATTGCAGCCGCTGTGACGACCACGATGCCTTCGATCAGGCCCTGCCAATTGGCGCCCAGGTTCATGATGTTGAAGCCGTTGGTCAGCGAGTAAAGCAGCAAGGCGCCTGCGAGCGTCTTCACGACGCTGCCCGCGCCGCCAAAAAGCGACGTGCCGCCCAGGATCGCCGCGGCGATAACCGTCAGTTCCGCGCCCTGCAGTCCCGCCGGGTTTATCGAACGCAGCCGGCTTGCAAACAGAATACCGGCGAATCCGGCAGCGGCGCTACAGAACACAAACGCCATCAGCTTGTAGCGAGTGACATTGATGCCCGACAGGCGAGCCGCTTCGGAATTGCCGCCGGAGGCGTAAAGGCGACGTCCCACCATCGTGAAGGTCAAGGTGAACCAAACGACAGCCGAGAAGACTCCCATATAGATGACGGGGTTGCGCACCAGCAGCTCACCGTCTGCGGCCCAGGCCAGAAGCAGTAGTGCAATTCCGCCGAGCGTCATTCCAAGAGGGGTTGGCCGCAACGCTGCCCCGGCACGGTATGATTTGAGAAACTCCGTCAGGCCATAGGCCAAAAGCGCAATTCCACCGGCGACAATCAACCAGAAGAAGTCGTGCCGGCCGCCCTCGAAATTCCTCATTGTCTCAACAACGCCAGGATCTGATGCCGACAAGGAGCGGCCGTCGGTGTAGATCAGAACCAGGCCGCGAACGGCCGTCATTGTGCCAAGTGTCACAATGAACGCATTGATCCCAACAAACTGGACGATAGCGCCGTTGAGTAGGCCGATCGCCATCGCAGCCGCCATGGCTATGCCTGCTGCCGGCCAGAAACCCAGCGTATCGGCATTGCCAATGAGCAGAGCCGCCGCAAGCGCTGCGACCGATGCGACGGACAGATCGAAGTTGCCGCTGATAAGGACCACAGTCATTGCAACCGCCATGATGGCGATCAGCGAGGACTGGTAGACGACATTCGATAGGTTCAAGACGCTGAGATAGTTCGCCCGGCCAAGATAGCCGGTGATGAACGCCAAAACGATAATCAACAGCAAAAGGGCGTAGTACACACCCATCTCGCGAAGGCCGAACAAGCGTCGCCAATCTGTCCGAGGTGCGGCTGGGGCACCAGTTTCGGATACGTTCTGGCGCTCGACTTTCAACTGAACATCCGTATTCATTGGTTTTTCTCGCTGTCGCTCGAAGGCCGATTAGTGGATTGCGACTTCAGGAGTGGCGCTTTGGCCGCCGGCAAGCAGCAGCAGCTCGTGCTCCGTCGTTTCGCTGGTCTTGCGCTCGGCAATGCAGCGCCCGTCGCGCATGACTAGAATGCGATCAGAAACCGCAATCAGCTCTTCGAATTCGGACGACACGATGATGACGCACTTGCCTTCGCCCGCAAGCTGGCGCACCAGCCGCAGGATCTCGGTCTTGGCGCCGATGTCGATACCGGCTGTAGGTTCGTCCAGAAGGAAAAGCCTCACGTCGCTGAAGAGCCATTTCGCGATGGTCACTTTCTGCGCGTTGCCGCCGCTCAGTTCCTTGACCAGGATTTCGGGAGAATCCGCCTTGATCGAAAGCAGGCGAATGGCTTGCCAGGCGCGTTCGCGCTCGCGCTCGGCAATGGGTAGTGAATTCAACGCCGACACGCCGTGCAGAGCGGGCAGCGATACGTTGCGCCAGATCTCGAAATCCGGAACCAAGCCCTGAGCCATGCGGTCTTCCGGTACCAGGCCGATCCCGGCCTTCACCGCCGCGCCGGTGCTGCGGCCGATCTGCTCACCGTTCACAGCAACCGTGCCGCTGGCATACCTGTCAGAGCCGTAGATTGCGTGAAGCAATTCGCTCCGGCCCGATCCCAGCAGTCCGGCGATGCCGACAACCTCACCAGGCGCGACAGCAAGCGAGATCGGGGCAAGTCCGCTGGGGGAGGTGAGGTTGCGCACTTCAAGAAGCGGCTTGCCCGTTGCTACCACAGGATCGCGGTGCTCGGCTTCTCGCTCAAGTGCAACAATCTGCTTGCCGACGATGGCTTCGGCAATCTGGTTCTCATCGAGATTGGCCGTCTCGGCGCGCAAGACGGCCTTGCCGTCCCGTAGCACCGTGACCTGATCGGTGAGGGCCATCACCTCATCGAGAAAATGCGAGACGAACAGGATTGCCTTGTTTTCGCCCTTGGACAGGCGCCGTACCGTCGCATAGACCAATTCGCGCTCATCCGAGGCCAGGGATGCCGTCGGCTCGTCCATCACGATCAAATCTGCGCCAGTGCCCAGGGCCTGGAAGATGGAAACCATTTGCCGTTGTCCGATCGACAACGAACTCACCAAGGCAGTCGGATCGAGCCAGTAGCCAACACGAGCACACAACTTATCAAACTGTTCCCGGGAGGCAGACGAGCGTCGCCAGCTTCCATTGTTTCCCAAAAAAATATTCTCAAGGACTGACAAGGTGGGAACCAACGGAATGTGTTGATGGATCGTCGCCACGCCCATGTCATTTGCCGCCTTGGGATTGTCCCAGGTGACAGGTTCGCCACGCCAGATTATTTTTCCCAAGGTCGCGCGGTAGGCTCCAGAGAGGATCTTGATGAGGGTTGACTTGCCGGCGCCGTTGGCGCCGAGCAAGCCGTGGACTTTGCCGGGCTCGATATCGAGATCGACCCCGCGCAGCGCCAAGGTTCCGTTGGGAAAGGCCTTTGTAACGCCTCTCAATTGCATGATTGGCTCTATAGGCTGCATCACATCGATCCTCCCAACCGTGTGGAGCTATATTTCACCACTGCTCGGGGCAGTCGTCGATCTTTTCCTTTGTGATCTGAGGCATGTCGTAGCTGACAAACCGCCCCTTCGGTGTTTCCGGCTTCGTCACCGCCTCATACATCGCCTTGAACATGAGCGTTCCAAGCAGTTTCGGACGGGTGCAGACGGAGCCAAACATCTCGCCGGCGAGGATCGCGTCATGACCGAGCTTCGATCCGCCTCCCGTGGCGATCAACTTCACCTTCGAGTTGGCGGCATCGATCGCACGGGCGCAACCGATCGCCATGTCGTCGGCATGGCTGAAGATCAGATCCAGATCGGGATGCGCCGTCAGGAAATTCTGACAGACCGCTTCGCCCTGGTCAGGCGTCCAATTTGTCGGCTGCTCGGCGACGATGTCATATTTCGCGCCAGCCTTGTCGAGCGCGGCGCGGAAACCTTCGGTGTCGAGCTTGACGATCGTGTAGGCGGGGTCGCCCATCACAATACCGATCTTCGCGGTGTGGTCCTTTGGCAGGAGTCCGGCGGCCATTTCACCCGAAACGTAGCCGGCCTGGTAATTGTCGGTCGCCACCAGCGCGGATAGGCCCGGATAAGGCTCGGTTAGCTTGCGCTTGGCCGAGTCGCCGACTTGAAGCGCGATCGCCACCACGGGGATCTTGGCGGCGTTGATCTTGTCCACGAAAGACTCGGCAACGACCGAATCCAGCGGCAGGAAACCGATGGCATCGACTTTCTGGGTGATCAGGTCGTCCAGCGCGTTACCCTGCTTTTCGACGCTGCCGCGCGGGTCAAGCACGACGGTCTTGACGCCAGCGGCGGCGGCCGCTTCCTCGAAGCCCTTGGCCGTCGAGACGTTGTAGGGATACTCCAGGCTGGCCGGAACGTATCCGAATGTCAGATCTTTGGCAGAGCCAGAATTCGCGGACAGCAAAGTCATCGCCGCTACAGCGGACGCTAGCATCAGACTGGGTACAGAATTTCTATCGAGCTTGGCCATGTTATCCTCCCTTTGGTCAGGCTTAAGGCGTCACTTCATCTGAGCGTTGTCGACCGTGACGCGAAGTCTAAACTGTCTCGCAATCGTGAAATGGCTTTCCACGATCACTCGAACGTCATCGAGAGAAAGCAACGCTCAGCTGTCCTCCCGAACACAAATTCCGTAACACGCTGGCAGGACTCAAGACAGTGCATGGAGCCCGGTCGCGAGGGGGTGTTATAATTTCTTATTATTAGCCGGGAAGTGGCTGCCCGCTCTCAATCGCTTGGCCGACAAGCGGTGAACATGACGAACATGCAGGCCGCGAGCCCAGGCAGATTCCTCAAATACGCCATTGCGCGGCAGGGCACGTGCGGCAGTCTCTGTGCTCTGCATCGTCTTCGTTGGCGACCGCCGTCGGTGAGTGGCCTTTTATCTCCACCTTTGCCGGCATTCATGAATTCCCTTCATAGCCGTATGCAGAACTGTGGCACTTACGGCGCTTAGCCCCAGTGCATAGATGCTCCTCGATGCTTCGGCATCATCTGATCGCGCGCTTGAGGGGCGTGCCGGCGGGCTTTGTCCGGCGATCATTCGAATCTGCCACCAGGGAGGAATGGATAGAAACACGAGCGAGGGCTCGCGTGCGAACGAAAGCGGTGAAAAAAAATGACTAGACGAACGTGGCGCGTGGCATTCGGATCGGCAATCGCCATCTTGGTGTTGGCAGCCGGCTACCAGATATTGCCGGAAGGCTCGACGTCGGTCCTTGCTGCGTCTAACGACGTCACCTTCCCAGCGCTCGACCAGCTCGAACAATATACGACGGTCGAGCGCGGGGTGACGAAGGAGCATATGCTCACAAGCCGCGCCGCGCTCGATGCGATCAGGGCGGGACGGCCAGTGCCGACCGGGACCCATGTCGTGCTGGTCGACTACCAGAGCGGTGTGCTCCATCGCTATCTGGTCTCGCAGAAGATGGGCGATGGCGCCGACAGCTGGCAGTATCAGTGGTTCTGGCCGGATCGCACCATCAAGGCCGACGAGAACACCTCCCGCTGCTACTCCTGCCACCAGACACGGCAGGACAAGCAGTTCATGTTCACCTTTGAGGAGGCGCTGGACAAATCCAGCAACGGCTCGTGAGTGCTCTTTCGAGGCATACTATGCTGAAACCGACCCTGATAGGCCGGCTCTTGGTGGCCGGGGCCATGGCGATCCTTCTGCTGACGGGTTTGGCTTACTGGTGGCTCGACAACCTGCCGCATGAACTCTTCGGCACAGCAATGTTCGCATTGCTGGCCCGGCACATCTTCGTCAACCGGCTATGGGTCAAGAACCTGTCTCGTGGCCGCTACGATGTCCGGCGCGGGATCGTCACGGCCCTTCATCTGCTGCTGATGATCAATATGGCTGTCTTGCTGGTGACCAGCATCGCCATCTCGAAGTCGATTTTCAGCCCTCTCCACATCCCGGCAAGCGTGAGCTTGCGTGAACTCCATTGGTTCTCTGCCTATTGGATTATGATCGCTGTGGGCGTGCACCTCGGACTTCATTGGTCACGCGTCATGGCGATCGTGCGCACAAGCCTCGAGCTGTCCCAGAAATCCGCCGCAAGAACGCTTCTCCTTCGCGCGGCCGCTGCTCTGTTAGGCCTTCTCGGCGCGTGGAGCTTCTTTGTTCTCGACGTCTGGACCAAGCTAACTTTCAACTACAGTTTGGATTTTTGGGATTTCAATGACTCGGTGACGCCGTTTTTTGTGCACTGGGCAGGTGTGGTCGCTCTTCCTGCCATCGTAGCCCACTACGGCATGACCTGGTCTCGTGCCCGCGCTCGCACCAATCCGGCTGGCGCTCGTCAAAAGGCGATCGCTGGTTCACCAAGCTAACCCGCGGGCATACTGCGGCCACGGCCTATCAAGACCGAGCCGGGAGCGCTCATGGCCTTTGCGGAGAGCACGGCCGATCAACTCGGCTGAACGTCATGATGATGCAGCTTTGCTTATCGAGCCGTGGTTTCCGGTTCAGCCCAAGCTGGCTACGCCCTATAACGGAGCGCCTCGACCAGGGCGACAAAGGCCGGCGAGGATTGGCGCCGGCTGGGATAATAGAGGTGGTATCCGTCCCAGAGCGGCGACCACTGCTCCAAGACGCGCACCAGCCGACCCGAAGCAATATGGGGGCGGACCACCTCCTCGGGGATGTACGATAGCCCGAAGCCGTCCAGCGTTGCCTGAAGCGCGTCGAAGGTGCTGTTGAATATGAGCTGGCCTTCGACACGGATCTTTATCTCGCGTCCATCCTCCTCGAACTCCCACGCGTAAAGCGCGCCCGAGGTTGGCAGGCGGAAATTGATACATGTGTGCTCAACGAGTTCCCTCGGGTGCATCGGCCTTGCGTGATTCGCGAAGTATGATTTGGATCCGACCACAGCGAGGCAGAAGTCAGGGCCGATCCGGGCGGAAATCATATCCTTTGCCAGATGCTCTCCCATGCGCACGCCGGCGTCGTAGCGCTCGGTGACAATGTCTGTCAGCCCATTGTCGAGCACCAGTTCGACCTTGATGTCCGGAAATTGCGGAAGGAACTTCCTCAGTTTGGGCCAAAGGACATATTTGATCGCATAGTCGGCGGCCGTTATTCGAATTGTGCCGGCAGGCTTGTCGCGCAACTCGCTCAGCGCTTCGACCTGGATGTCGATTTCATCGAAATGCGGGCCGATGCTTTTTGCCAGACGCTCGCCGGCCTCGGTCAACGATACCGCACGCGTGGTTCGGGTGAGCAGTCTAATGCCGAGCTGGCCCTCGAGCTGGCGGACGGTGTGGCTAACAGCCGATTGTGAGACACCCAACTTGGCGGCGGCCCTGGTGAAACTACGCTCCCGCGCCACCGCCAGGAACGCGACCAAGTTGTTGACGTTCTCGCGCGGCACCTCAGCGTCCTTCTCACGATATCCATCGAATTCCTGATGGGAATGTGGGACCGGATAGAAGCCAGCGATAGTGCCTTTATGAAGGCCATGACGTCGCACATGCGCAGTGCTTGCGGCGAGGGTTGGCAATGGCCACCGCTTTCAGGCCTGTCTGCCGAGCCTCGGCTCGCAAGCAGCTCATGATGGCTCGGCCACTGGACGGGTGCGCCCTTCGGCGTCCAAGGCGACGAAGGTGAAATCCGCTTCCGTCACCCGCTGGGTGGCTTCACAATGGCGTTCCCTGCGCCACGCCTCGACATGGATCAGCATGGATGTTCGTCCGATACGGACCATCTCGGCAAAAAGCGACACCTCGTCTCCGACCTTGACCGGCCTATGGAATTTCATCGCCTCGACAGCGATCGTTGCACATCGGCCTCGGGCTGCCAGGGCAGCGACGGTGCCCGCCGCCAGGTCCATCTGGCTCATCAGCCAGCCGCCGAAAATATCGCCGGCCGAGTTGGTATCAGCCGGCATCGCGATCGTCCGGATCGTCGGGCTCACGGACGGCGGCGTTTCGGACCGAGACATCGCGGATTATCCTTTCACCACCAGGGTTATCTTGCTTCGCGAAGGATACCCTGCGCCGGAATGCTTTTCTTTGGCCAGGCGCGACGGTTCACCAGTTGACCTCAGCTTGGCATTGTCGGGCAGCGAGCTGCGCTTTCGCGTGCCACCTCGGGCTGATTTCCCGGATGCGGACCGTTCGCTACTCAGCAAGCCAAGCCTATCAGGTCTGTCGAATCGGCACATGCCTCAAGTTCCCTGACGAGGTTCTGGATGCGAACGATGCGATCTGCCGCAATCGGCGAAGCCGCCGCCCGTGCGCAATCGCTGAATTTCCGGCAGAGCTGCTCCCAGGTCATCGGTCGATCCGCGGTTCCAGGAACATTCGAGCCAAGGCGCTCGATCCAGTGCCCGTCCCTCGTGCGGACCTCGACCTTGCCGTCGGGCAATCTCAGATTCCAGTTGAATGCCGGGTCCGGCACAGGCACGACCTTGCGCGCGAGCGCCAGCACTTCGGGGTCTTTCAGCGCAGTCGTCGAAAAGTCTGAAATGTTCATCTGTCCCTTGGCAAGCGCCAGCGCGACAAGAAACGGAAGGCTGAACTTCGCATCGACAAGCGTACCCGGCACTTGGCGCAGCTCGAGCGGGGCACACATGCGCTCGGCGAAATCGCCAACGTAGACGCGGATCTCCTCGATCTGATCGAGGGCGAGATCATGCTCCTTTCGCATCTCGATCGCGGCGTGGATGTAGGTGTGGGCATTGCCGACGGCGGGCCAGTATTTGTAAAGCATGCCGCCGCTGTTGAACTGCGTTCCCAGGCCTTCGACCATCTTGGCGCGATTGTATTCGCCCTTGAAGTAGACTTTGAAATGACCCGCTTCACCCTCGAAAAGGTTGCCGATACCGGTCATGCCGCGGCGTGCCAACTGGACAGCCTGGACCGCACCCTGAGAGCTGAAGCCGGCATACATGCCGCGCAGGTCGCTGCCGACTCCGAAGATCAGCTCCATCGTGCCGCTGGAATGCATGCTGGCGATACCAAGGGCATGGGCGATCTTATCGGCACCCAGCCCCATGATGCGCCCGCCGGCCACCGCCGCCGAAAAGATGCCCACCGCGGTCGAAAGGTTCCAGTCCATATGCCACCCGACATTCAGCCTTAGCCGGATGAACAGCTCCTGACCGATTGCGATGGCGGTGATCAGTTCCTTGCCGGATGCGCCGCCTTTGAGCTCCGCCAGCGCCAGCACCGTCGGCACCACCGAACTGTCGGGATGGGCACCCCAAGGCGTCTGGTCGTCAAAATCTAGGCAATGCGCCAGCGCGCCGTTGGCCAGCGCCGCCCTCGAAGCCGGCACACGCCCGCCGAAGCCGAATATGGCGCAGTCCTGCCTACCGCCTTCCTCGCGGACCAGCTCGACCAATGGCCGCACAGCCGGCTCCACGCCGCTGGCTGCCAGCATCACGCCCAGCGTGTCAAGCAGGCTCTTCTTTGCCGCCTCGACGGCATCCGGCGGCAGATCGTCATAGCGCAGTTCGGCTGCGAAGCGCGCGAATTCGTAAGAGACATCGGGATCGGCGGGCATCTGGGCTCCGGAAAGTTCGGTTGAAGATGACGAGGCGGCTTGCGTCCGCCTCGTCCAATGCAATGCTAACGAGGGATGAAGTTGTTGGCCGGCGCGCCCTTTGCCGTCGAGATCATGATGCTCTTGGTTTCGAGGAATTCTTCGATACCCTCGATGCCCCATTCGCGACCGATGCCCGATCGCTTCATGCCGCCGAATGGCATCGTGACGCTGTAGGTGCGATAGGTGTTGCACCATACCGTTCCAACCTTGAGGTCCTTGCAGACACGCATCATGCGGCCGACATCCTTGGTCCACACGCCCGCCGCCAGGCCGAAGGCAATATCATTGGCGATGGTGACCGCGTCGGTTTCATCCTCGAATCCGATGACCGACAGGACCGGCCCGAAAACCTCTTCCTGCGCTATGCGCATCTTGTTCGACACGTCCGTGAAGATCGTCGGCTCAATGAACTGTCCGCCGAGATCGGAGCGCTTGCCGCCAAGTACGCAGCGCGCACCCTCGGACTTGGCGATGTCGATGTAGCTCAAAGTCTTGTCGAACTGCGGACCGGTCGAGATCGGACCCATCTGGGTGGCCGGGTCCATCGGGTCTCCGACCTTGACGGAGCGTGCAGCCGCAAGGAGGCGTTCGGTGAATTGCTCCTTGATCGAATTCTGGACGAGCAGCCGCGAACCGGCCGTGCACATCTGGCCTGCTGCGCCAAAGATGCCTGCGACGGCTCCGACGACCGCGGCGTCCAAGTCGGCATCCTCAAACACGATGTTGGGCGATTTGCCGCCAAGCTCCATCGACACGCGCTTCATGTGGCGGGCCGCCGCCTCGTATACCTTGGCACCGGTGACGTCGGAGCCGGTGAAGGT
>Ga0081455_10000956_pt1 | contig 36930 bp, 42 predicted proteins | sample TabmetS3T2R1_FD_70207 | JGI IMG/M metagenome (GOLD analysis project Ga0081455, IMG submission 70207) | Tabebuia heterophylla rhizosphere microbial communities from the University of Puerto Rico - S3T2R1 | ecosystem: Host-associated > Plants > Roots > Rhizosphere ...
GAGCGCGGCCGTAGAGCCCGAGAAAATAGTTCTTGGTTTCGGTCGTGATGACCTTGTACCGCTCGCCCGTCAGCACGTTCAGGGTCGCCTGGGTGCCGACGATCTGGCTCGTCGGAGTGACCAGCGGAGGATATCCCATATCCTTCCGCACTCTCGGCACTTCATCGAGCACTTCCTTCATACGGTCGAGAGCATTCTGTTCCGTGAGCTGCGCCGCCAGGTTCGAGAGCATGCCCCCGGGAATTTGGGAGGTCAAAATCTCGGCATCCACGCCGGTGAAATCGCTTTCAAACTGGCGGTAGCGGCGGCGGACGGTCCGAAAGTGATCGGTGATCGGCAGGAGAGAGTCAAGCGTCAGGCCGGTATCGTAAGGCGTGCCGTGCAGCGAGGCCACCATGGTTTCGGTCGCCGGATGCGACGTGCCTCCGGCCAATGGCGACATCGCCGTATCCAGCATGTCGAGCCCACCGAGGATGGCCATCAGGGCAGACATCGAGGCCATGCCGGACGTGTAATGGGAATGGAGGTGGATCGGTACTTTCACCGCGGATTTAAGGCGGCGTACGAGGTGATATGCATCGAGAGGGGCCAACAGACCGGCCATGTCCTTGATGCAAAGCGTGTCGGTGCCGAGGTCCTCGAGTTGTTTGGCCAAATCGACGTAGCGGTCGATGCTGTGAACAGGGCTGACCGTGTAACTGATCGCCGCCTCCGCATGCTTGCCGCAGGCCTTCACTTCCCGAATCGATCGGTCGACGTTTCGAACGTCGTTCAGCGCATCGAAGATGCGAAACACATCAATCCCGTTTGCCGCGGACCGTTCGATGAACCGCTCCAGCACATCGTCGGCATAGTGGCGATAGCCCACGAGGTTTTGGCCCCGGAGGAGCATCTGCATCTTGGTGTGCGGCATTGCGGCGCGAAGGGCGCGCAGCCGTTCCCAGGGATCTTCTTTCAGAAAACGCAGACAGGTGTCGAACGTCGCCCCGCCCCAGACCTCCAATGACCAAAAGCCGACGGCGTCGAGCTTCTGGGCGATCGGCAGCATGTCTTCCGTTCGCATGCGGGTGGCTAAGAGGGACTGGTGGCCGTCGCGCAGAGCGACATCGGTGATCAGGATCGGCTTTCCGGGAGCCGGTTGAATGGCGAGCTCGCGAGGACGAGACGATGGCTTCGAAACTGCACCCGAAGGACGCTTCTTTACCGCTGGCCTTTTAACGGATCGTTTTGTCGCCATGATTCGTCTCAGAGGATGAGCCGCCGTCCGGTGTTACAACCCTTCGTAAGCCGCGATTGCGGCGGAAATCGCCACTACCAGATCTTCCGGCTGCTCGAATTCGTCATACGTGAAAAGGTCGGGGTGAGTCTCCAGATAAGAGGTGTCGAAACGCCCGGCGAGGAAATCCTGGTCTTGCATGATGGTTTTCATAAACGGAATCGTGGTTTTGACCCCCCGGAGGACATACTCTTCGAGCGATCGGCGCATGCGGCTGACCGTTTCTTCCCAGCTCCTCCCGCGTACAGTCAGCTTGGCCAGCAAGGCATCGTAGTAGGGGGGCACGGCGTAGTCTTTGTAAACGGCGCCGTCGATCCGGACGCCGATGCCGCCCGGCGACAGGTAGGCGGTGATCGTGCCCGTACAGGGCAGGAAATTATTCTTCGGGTCCTCGGCGTTGATCCGGCATTGGATCGCGTGACCCTGCAGGATGACATCCTCTTGATCAATGTCGAGCGGTTTGCCGGCCGCGATCGAGATCTGATTGCGGACGATATCAATCGCTGTGATCTGCTCGGTTACCGTATGTTCAACCTGCAGCCGGGGGTTCATTTCGATGAAGTAAAACCGGCCTTCCTGGTCGAGCAGGAACTCGACAGTTCCGGCGTTGTCATAGTTAACGGCTCGGGCAATCGTGATCGCCGCTTCGCCCATTTCCTTTCGGAGCTTCGGGGTCAAAATGAGCGAAGGCGCGATTTCGATCAGCTTTTGATGCCGACGCTGAATCGAGCAATCCCGTTCTCCCAGATGAATGATGTGGCCATGACGGTCGGCCAGAATCTGAAACTCGATATGATGCGGCCGCTCGATGTACTTTTCGAGAAAGACGCTGCCATCTCCGAAGGCCGCCTGAGCTTCCCGGGCAGCCACTTCCATGTTCTCGCGCAGTTCAGCATCCGATCGGACGACGCGAAGTCCTCGACCGCCGCCTCCGGCATCCGCTTTGATGATGATCGGGTAGCCGACCTTGTTCGCAAAGGCCAGGGCCTCCTTGGCCGTGCCGACTCCGCTCTTGGTACCGGGCACGATTGGGACGCCGACCGATTCAGCCAGTTCACGGGCCTTCACCTTGCTGCCCATCAGCGTAATGGCGGCCGGAGAGGGGCCGATAAACGTAATGCTGCCGGCCTGGCACTGAGCAGCGAACTCAGCATTTTCAGAGAGAAACCCGTAGCCGGGGTGAATGGCGTCAGCACCAATGCGGAGGGCAAGGTCGACGATCTGCTGGCCATCCAGGAATCCTTTCACCGGCCCGGGGCCAACGACATAGGCCTCGTCCGCCTTTTTGACGTAGATCCCGGTCGAGTCGGCTTCGGAGTAGATGGCGGCGGTCGCAATGTTCAATTCGCGGCAGGCGCGGATGATCCGCATGGCGATTTCACCGCGATTGGCAACGAGGATTTTCTTGAACATCTCGCGTTCCTGCTCCGGAATTGCCACGCTCTGCTCCGGTACAAACGGGCGCAAAGGAGGCGTAAGTTAGCATAAGATCAGGAAGAATGTCGAGGGAAGACCAGGAGAGAAACGGAGTGACGCGAGGCACTGCTGCCACGGAGGGACCGGCTTCTGTCCCTCCATGGAACTGACGGTTACTTGGCCTGAACCAAAAATCCCTTGGACCGGGCGTTACCGCCACCAGCCACGACATCGATAAAGGACATCCCGGCTTTGACGTCGGGAACCGTGGCTTCGATCGTCGTGTCGTTCACGAATTTGTAGTCAATTTTCGACGGGCCTGCCGCACTGAAAGCGACTCCATGGAAGCATTCTTTCGTACCGAAGTTCTCACCTTTGATAGTCACTTTTTGGCCCGGCTTTGCTTCATCGGGTTCCACTTTGTGAATCTTTGGCCGTTTGGATCGATCGCAGACCGGATCGCGTTCCACCCGTTCTGCATCAAATCCCTTGATGGATTCCATGTCGAAGAGCGTGAAGCCGGCGCCTTCGACGACGGAGCCCTTATCACCGGATTGTGGTTCTTCCGCACCGGAATTTGGGGCCGCGAAGAGGCACAGCCCGACCAGCCCCATAAAGTACACTGATGATCGCCAGGTCTGCATAACGCCCTCCTTAAACGATAAGGCAGGATTATTTCCGCTCGAACGGAATATAGGTGTCTGAAATGATTTGCCGCCCGGCAGCTGATTGTGCAAATTGGACGAAGGCATCGACTAATGGATTGGGATCTTTTTTGGCCAGCAGTAAGACTGGCCGCCTGAGGGGATATCGCCCGTCTTTCACGGTAGGAACCTCCGGCTCGACTTTGTCGACGGGTAGCAGCCGGACGGCGACACCGCTCGTCACGACGGCCAGGCCCTGATTGAGCGAGATATACGCGACCGCTGACATGGGAGGCAATGTACCGACCACGGTCTTGATCACCTTGTCATCCTTCGCGATGACTTTGGCATTATCGGGAATTTTGCCGTTGATGCCAAGCTGGCGTTCGAACGCATCGCGGATGTTTTGGTTTTTCGGCCGGTCGATCAACAGAATCTTGGTTTCCGGACCGCCCAGCTCAGACCATTCCTTGACCTTGCCCGAATAGATGTCAGCTACCTGTTGCTTGGTCACTTCTTTTGTAAAATTCGAGAGATGGACCAGAATGCCGATACCATCCCAGGCAATCTGGGCGGCCGCTAAGGCGGGGTCTTCCCATCCGGTCACCGCCACATGGGCCTCTCCGGTCTTGACCATCTCCACTGGCTTGGAATGGTCGTCCCACACGATGTCGACGTAGGCCCGGGGATTTGTCTTCTCGAACGCCCGTGCGAGGGCCTCGATGGTCGTCTGTTCAGGTCCGTTTCCGACGACCACGAGGTTGCCTGATGCCTGAGCCTGAGTCTGCGCGGGAAAGGTGGTGGCAGCAGTGACTGCGACGCAAGCAATCCATAGCAGGAACAGGTACGGGAAAACACCTGAACGGTGGCCGGACGGAATTGCCGTGAACGAGAGCGCGTGAAGGTCCATGCGAGAGAGTTCAGTTTCCCGTCTTGTCCGGAGTCTGGGGCTGCGAAGGCTCCGAACCGGAAAAGACATCCTGGATGGCTGGTGGCGCGCTCCTGGCACCGAACATAGGCGGGAGCTTTGAGAAACCGGCCTTACGGCTGTTCAACATGTCATACGCCTTCATCTCCTTGAAGCCGGGTTTGCGGTCGCCCTTCACCGTTGAAGTGAAGGATGAGAGCACACGCGTCGCGTCCTGAGCCTGACAGAAGGGGCACACGGTATCCTCGACACGAGCATGGACGGATTGCGTGACATCGAACTGCTTTTCACAACGCCGGCAACGGTATTCGTACAGTGGCATGTATCCCTCGCCATGTGTCGGCGGTCGTTCGAGCGCGACGAGCGCCCTTGACCATCCGTTAAAGTTTGCCTTATTGTAACACACCTGCCTGGTTCGAAGACTAGGGGATATCGGCGGCGTATTGAGGAGGACGTGCGATGGCGGTGCTGATTCGACGTTACAAAGGTCATAATGGCATGATGCAGGAAGAGCGAATCGACGACGATGATCGCATCGAGCGCTATTTCCGGCTTTTCGAGAAAGACGACATCAAGAAATTGGAAACCGGTGTGAAAGTCTTCATCGAAAAAGATGAATGGCAGCTCCTCCCTTAGTAGCCGGAAGGACCTCATCACGCTCCAGCCGTTACGATTCATTCATGACGTATTGGATACACGTTGCCCATTCGATCGACCGGGTGACGTTGCACAGGGACCGCTGTTCGGAAGTGCCCTCCGCGCAGACCTCGACGGACTATTGGGGGGGCGGCTGGTACGATTACCCGGACAAGGAACGCGCGCTCGCCGCCATGGAACAGGCGGGGCCGAGCGATCTCCGGCGCTGCCCCCTCTGTAAACCTTAGCCTCAAGACTCTTTCCCGTCCATGCCTCGTCTCGCACTCCTCCTAACCACCTTCATTTGGGGCGCGACGTTTCCGGCGACCAAAGCCGCCCTCGAGCAGATACCGCCTTTGTCCTTCTTGGGGCTACGATTCTTGATCGGCACCTTGCTGATCGTGGCCTGGTTTGTCACGACGGGCTATCGTCTTAGACGAGAACGAGCCGTGTTGGCTGCCAGCGCGGTCGCGACCGTGTTTCTGTTCTTTGGCTACGCTCTGCAAACGGTCGGCTTGTACTACACGAGCGCCTCCAACAGCGCCTTCCTGACGGCCCTCTATGTGATCTTTGTGCCGCTCATCCTGCGTCGGTTCGATGCTCGTGTGATCACCGCGACGGCTATCGCCACCGCGGGGCTGTGGCTCCTCGTCAAGCCCAGTGCGACCATGAATCTCGGCGATGTGATGACAATTGGCTGTGCCGTGGCCTTTGCGGGGCATATCGTGTGTCTTGAACGTTACACGCGCCAGTTCGACGCACCGAGTTTGCTCCTCTGGCAGATGAGCGCGATGACGTTGCTGTTTCTTCCGTTGATGACCTGGGAACAGGCTCCGGCTCAGGCTTTTGCTCCCACGGCGGCACTGCTCATCGGGCTGACGGTGACGGGGGTCTTCGCCACCGGCGCCTTTGCCGTGCAGATGTGGGCCCAGCAATTGATTCCGGCCCAGCAGGTCGCGCTCATTTTTGCGTCCGAACCTGCCTATGCCGCCTGGCTGTCGTGGTACTTTTTGGGCGAGACGATGGATCTTCAAGGATGGATCGGGAGCGGATTGATCCTCACGGCTGTGCTGATCGGTGCCTTTGTGTCCCCTTCGTCGCAAGTGGTCGCCGGTGCCACAGAGCCGGCATGATCGGAACAGATCAAGATGGCACAAAAGTTCGGAAACGGTCGGTGGGTTCGAGAAGGGTTCCTGGACAATCGCGTCGAGGGGATTGTCGTCGGTCGGATCATCTTCGCCGCCGTGGGCCCGGTGGATCTCTATTTGAAGGGCGATTTCAAACCCGACATTGCCGGCCAGGTGATTCAGTTTCGCAATAGTCGTTTTGAAGACGATGAGCTTGCCGGACAGGTAATCGGCGACCTGGAGAACCCTCAGATCGGTACCGTGAACCTGATTTCATTCGATCCACATCCGAACCTGGTTCCGCATCCCTATGTCGAATGGTTTTCCGGATCGAATCATTATCGGTTCGAGTTACAACCGAACGATGCATGGATTGCGCAGCCCAACGAATGTGGCTCGATCGAGGAAGAGAGCCGGCAGATTCGATTGAGATTGGCCGGACGGGCTCTCGAGCGTCCGGAGCGAGAGGAGTCTGATTGGGTCTGAGCGGAAAGCCTCTCTAGCCTTCCGCTGCGCTGAGAGTTCCCGTGATGGTCTCTTCTTTGCTTTTCTGCTCTCGCACATAGACAGGCACGCCTCGAACGTCCCATACCAGCCCTAGCCATTCCATAAGCTTGAGGCAGTAGTAGGTCATGTCGATTTCCCACCAGTAGAATCCCTGTCGCGTCGAAGCGGGATAGAAATGATGGTTGTTGTGCCAGCCTTCGCCCATCGTAATCAGGGCGAGTAGAAAGTTATTGCGGCTGTCGTCGCCAGTGTCATAGCGCTGCGATCCGTAGACATGCGAAAGGGAATTGATGGTGCACGTGCCGTGAATCAGGGCAACGGTGGAAATGAAGAATCCCCAGATGAGCATTTGCGGTCCATTCGTTCCGAGCTGCGGTGCATAGATCTCCAGCAGTTTGCCGAGCCCGAACATAGCAAACCCCGCGATCGTGGGAACGAGGATGTCGAACCGGTCGAGAAAACGCAGCTCAGGATACCTGGCAAAGTCGGCGATGCCTTTCAAACGAGGGGCAAAATGCGTCTGCGACGTAAACCATCCGATATGCGACCACAGGAACCCGCCTTGAGCCGGGGAATGCACATCGTCCTTCGTGTCGGACGCAATATGGTGGTGACGATGATGCCCGGCCCACCACAACGGCCCGCGCTGAGCGCAGGATCCGCCGAGCACCGCGAACACAAACTGGACGATACGGGAAGTCTTGAACGTGCGATGCGAGAAATAGCGGTGATACCAGCCTGTGATCGCAAACATCCGTACGAAATAGAATGCAACCGCGACCGCCACAGCGGTCCAACTGGTTCCCACCCAGATGACGCCTAGACACATGGCATGGACGGCGATAATGGGGATGCATCGGAACCAGTCCATCTTGGGAACGCCGTCGGTTTTCATATACTCGAGGCCGGCCCAGGAGTCGAACCATCGCAAAAACGTAAACCACAGGTCTTGCGCCTTGGTCGGTTGAAGAGTACGCACGTCGGACATTCGGATTACCTCCAATTAACCCGGTTTTGGCCGGGCACACACACGGCAGCTCAATCTCAGTAAGGCCTCGGCACTTGATGGTGGTTCACGAGGCGGGCTTCAGAATCCAAGGCTATTTTAGAAGCTCCCTCACCGGCCCTGGATGACGGAGCTGCATTATACATCAAATTTCTCCGATTGGTATAGGCGGAAAGCTTTTTCAATTGTACCGGATCATAACCTACTGTCTACACAAGCGAAAAGTCGAAGAAGTTTCCGCTTTCACCAGGGCAAACGCCTTCATCCGAAGGCGCCAGAAAGGTGATCGAAGTGCCGTCGCGTCGGACACGCGCACCCAACGATGCCGTGCAACGCCTCCCAACATCCTGCTAGAATGCGCGACCTATGAACGACCGCTTCCTCAAGGCCTGTCGGCGCGAACCGGTGGATTGCACGCCGGTCTGGTTCATGCGTCAGGCAGGACGATATATGGCCGAATATCGCTCGTTGCGGGCCAAACATTCCATGCTGGCGCTCTGTAAAACACCGGAGCTGGCGGCTCAGGTGACCTTGCAGCCGATCGACCGATTCCCCTTGGATGCTGCCATTATCTTTGCCGATATCCTCCTGCCGCTGGAGGCTATGGGATTGAACCTTGAATTTGCCGAAGGGGAGGGACCGGTCATTCACAATCCCGTGCGTGAGCGGGCGGATGTCGAGCGACTCAAGGCGATCGATGGGACGGAATTGGACTATGTCGCCGAGGCGATACGGCAGTCGCGTCAGGCTTTGCACGGGCGCGTGCCGCTGATTGGATTTGCCGGCGCACCTTTCACTCTGGCCAGCTATGCGATCGAGGGCGGCGGCTCCCGCAATTATGTGCTGACGAAGTCCATGATGTATCGTGAGCCGGAAGCCTGGCATCGGTTCATGGATAAGCTGGCACGCGTCGTGACCGGCTATCTCCGCCGGCAGATCCGGGCCGGCGCACAAGCGATTCAACTGTTCGATAGTTGGGTGGGTTGCCTTTCTGTGGGCGACTACACCGAATACGTCAAGCCTCATGTGCAACTGATCTTTGAGGGATTGAAGCGTGAAGGCGTGCCGATGATCCATTTTGGCACCGGCACGACAGCGCTCTTACGCGAGATGCGCGAAGCGGGAGGCGATGTGATCGGGGTCGATTGGCGGGTTCATCTCGATGACGCGTGGGCCATGATCGGCGACGATCGCGCCGTGCAGGGAAATCTGGATCCGGTCGCGCTGTACGCCCCTCTCCATGAAATTGAACGAAGGGTCGAAGACATCCTCCGTCGGGCCGCCGGGCGCAATGGACATATTTTCAACCTAGGCCACGGCATTCTCCCGACGACGCCGATCGGGCATGTCGAGGCTGCCATTAATATGATCCATAAGTTAAGTCAGCGGTAGCGCTCGACATTCTCCATGACATCAAACTCAAGGCCAATCGCCGTACTCCTCATGGCCATGGGAGGACCGGATTGTCTCGAGAACGTGGAGCCATTCCTGCTCGATGTGCGCGGGGGCCGTCCCACGCCTCCCGAGCTGGTCGCTGAGATCCAAGCGCGCTATCGGGCGACCGGCGGAAAATCTCCCGCGGTCGGCATGACGATGAGCGTGGCGAAGAAACTCGAGACGCGGTTGAATGAGCCCGGCCAGGGGCGCTACCGGGTCTATGTCGGTCTACGACATTGGCATCCGTTCATCAAGGACGCGCTGGCGCAGCTGCTTCAGGACGACCCCGAACATATCATTGGCTTCTGCATGGCGCCCCAGCAGTCTTCGTTGAGCACAGGCGCCTATCGAAAGAAGGTCGAGGAAGCCCAAGCGCTCATGAACGATCACCGCTCCGTCAGTTACATCGGGAATTGGAACCGGCACCCGAGGTTCATTGCTGCGATCGTCGACAACGTTCAGCAAGGGCTTCGTAAGTTTCCTGCCGCTGCCATCTCAGATGTGACTGTCCTGTTCACCGCCCACAGTCTACCCGAACGGATCGTGGCGATGAACGATCCGTATCCCGACGAGGTGAAAGGCACGATGGCCGCAGTAACTACCTTCCTCGGCCGGCAACCGACGGCGTTCGCCTATCAGAGTCAGGGGCGCACTTCGGAGCGGTGGCTTGGTCCGACGGTGGAGGCCACTATCGACGAATTGGCGCGTGCCGGGAAACGGCACGTGCTGGTCGCGCCGATCGGATTTCTCTGCGATCACGTAGAGACGCTCTACGACATCGACATCGAGTTGAAACAGCTGGCGATTGTCCGCGGGATCCAACTCGAGCGCATCGCCATGCTGAACGACTCATCCAACTTCATTGAGACGCTGGTCGATGTCATCGCTGCCCACGAAGCTTCGCTGTCGATTCCGTCGTGATCTCCCCCTCTACAGTTGTGGTGATCGGTGGAGGCATATCCGGCTTGGCGACGGCTCTTGCCCTGACGGAGCAGGCCGAAGCGAGCGGATTGACGCTGCGTTGTACAGTTGTCGAGGCCGGACCAGCGTGGGGTGGGAAAATCGTGACTCACAAGATCGGCGACCTAATCACGGAAGCGGGTCCTGATTCGTTCCTGTCCACCAAACCCGCCGGACTCGAACTCGTCGCGAAGCTTGGTCTGACCGATGAACTGATCAACACCAACGAAACCGGCAAGAAGGCCTTCGTCTATTCAGGCGGACGCCTTCGTGAACTGCCCGAAGGGCTCATTGCGATTACCCCAGGACAAATCGGCCCATTTCTAAAGAGCGGTCTGTTGTCCTTCGCCGGTGTCGCACGCATGGGGCTGGATTTTGTCCTCCCGGCCAATCGATCAACGGTCGACGAGTCACTCGCTTCATTCGTCCGTCGACGGTTTGGTCGGCAGGCTTTCGAGCGCATGATGGAGCCGCTGATGGCCGGGATCTATGCCGGCGATGCCGAACAGATGAGCGTCCGAGCGACGTTCCCGCGCTTTGTTGAGTTGGAGCAGTCGTATGGCAGCGTCCTGCGAGGAATGCTGGCCGCAAAATCGACCCGTAACGGATCGGCTCGAGGGGCGGCCCGGCGGACGATGTTCGTCAGTCTCAGGCCAGGCCTCGAAACGCTGGTGACTGCGCTCGTCCGCCGGTTGACGGCGGTAGGCGTAACGTTGAGAAACGGTACGCCCGTGGAATCCTTGCGGGTGCGTTCCCACCAACTCGGGAAATGGACCTACGACGTCATGCTCGAAGATGGATCGGCGGTTTCCGCTGACAGCCTCGTACTCGCGTTGCCGTCATTCGTCACGGCGGAACTCTTGCGGCCACTCACACCGATTGCGGCCGGGTTGCTCGAGATGATTCCATACGCCTCTACGGCGACGATTGCACTTGCCTATCCGGCTTCAGCTATCGGCGGTTCCGTCCAGGGGTTTGGGTTTGTCGTGCCTCGCGTTGAACAACGCGATCTGATCGCCGCCACGTGGACGTCTCTGAAGTGGCCGCACCGCGCGCCGGCGGGCCAGTTGCTGGCGCGCTGTTATGTCGGTGGAGCGGGGCGCGAATCCATCCTCACGCTCGATGATGAAGCCCTGGTGGCCCGGGTCAGGGCAGAATTGAAGGAACTCTGTGGGCTTACAGCAGAGCCCACGTATACGGAAGTCAATCGTTGGATGAAGGCCATGCCGCAATATCAGCTGGGACACCTGGAACGAGTCGAGCAAGCTGAGGTAGCATTGGGCCGATACGGCGGCGTGGTGCTCACCGGTTCGGCCTATCGAGGCGTCGGAATTCCAGATTGCATTCGTGAGGGAGGCGTGGCAGCGGACAAAGTCATTCGATACTTGTCAGGCGATCGGCATTAGTCCAGAGGAAACCGATGACGACAAACAGCATGAAAATTATTGGCGTGGCTGGGCCGTTTCGTGAGCCGCGGGAGCTTGCATTTTCCTATGACTATTCCATTCAGCGACCGCATTGGCCGATGCCCCATGCCGTCCGTGTGAAAGTTGCCATTGCCGATGAACTCGACGTGCTGAGAGGCAGGATCCTTGGTCCTGTAAACGGCTCGCCCGGTCAGCAACTGCTGGTGTCTCAGTTGCTCACGAGAAGGATTGCCGACGAAAAACTGCGAATAGCCGACCAGGATGGGATGCTTTCCGGACGGTCCGACGTAGTCATCGCGCCCTTCACGGGTTCGATGGGGCATTTATTTGCGAGGCTCGAATCCTGGTTGGAGCAGCAGCAGGAGACGTTGCGGACGGAAATCAAGGACCGCGTCAAGCTTTGACCCTGCGACCGGATCAAAAGATCTTTCGATAGTGCTTCGAGTGAACTCCAGATTCATCTGCAAAGCCGATAGATCCCGTGTCAGGCGCTCCGGTATTGTTCAAATCAATCCGGTAGTGTCCGCGGATTTCTTCCATCGCCACTTCAAACGGTACCCGATCTGGATAGAGTCCGCCCGGTGCATGGGCGCCGCGGGAGAGCGTTCTGATGACATCTGCCTCCGCATATTTCGGGTCGGATAGGACATAAATGTCGGCCACGGCATGATCACCGAGCTTGTGGCCGGGCGTTGTGGCTGGAACGAGATCGGTCAGCGTGCCGGCGAGGCGTTCCTTCTTGAGGCGCTTCAATAGACCCACCACCTGGCTCTCCGTGGCTTGTGAGGGGACGACGACGCTGATCGCATTCATCTCGGGAACCGTCGATTGGACCTTGAAAATGACCGCCGCGGCTTCGGGATCCTCAATGACTGGTCCCGCCGGTCCTTCCGTGCCCGTCGCCTGCTTGTTGCGCGAGCTCGGCACAATGAGTGCGACGAACAGCCACAGGCCGAGCAGAACTCCAAAGACCACGACGAGCGGATGCAGCCCGGCCCGCTTGCCTTCTTGATAGGGACCCTGGTCTTCTCCCATTATGACCTCAGATTGCTCGCCGGCGGCTGACGCTTCGCATCTTCCCAGAGTTGATTCATCTCATCGACCGACAGTTCGCCGACCGCACGTCCGCTTTGCGCCGCCTGCCGTTCAATATACTGAAACCTGGAGATGAAGCGGTTGACGGTCCGGCGCAATGCATCTTCCGGATTCACCTTGACGAAGCGGGCCAGATTGACGAGGGAGAAGAGGACGTCGCCGAACTCCGATTCGATTTCACGCTGTTTTGGATCGCCCGACGGAGGCTGCCGCAGCGCCGTTCTCAATTCACGAATCTCTTCCTCGATCTTCATCAAGACCTGATCGAAGCCGGCCTGGTCATGGCTCCAATCGAAACCCACCCGTGACGCGCGGGCTTGAATCTGGTAAGCGCGCAGCAGTGCGGGCAGTGTCTGCGGGACGCCATCGAGCACTGATTCAGCCCGTCCATCCGCTTGACGCTCCGCCCGTTTGATGTCTTCCCATCTCGCCAAGACCTGGTCGGCATTGGTTGGAACAGGGTCTTCAGAACCATTTGGAAAGACGTGGGGGTGACGTCGCACGAGCTTGTCGGCGAGTTGCGCAAGCACGTCGTCGACCGTAAAGGTGCCGGCTTCGGCGGCGATCTGACTATGAAATAGGACCTGGAGCAGGACGTCGCCGAGCTCTTCAGCAAGCTTACGATCGTCCTGCTGATCAATCGTTTCCAGCACCTCGTAGGTTTCTTCAAGCAGATAAGGCTTCAATGAGTCGTGGGTCTGGTTGCGATCCCAGGGGCATCCGTTGGGTGCTCGCAACGCGGCCATCAGGTCGATTAATTTCTGAAAGCGCTGGGACAATTTCGAGGCTCCAGACGTGGTCAAAGCCGCTATTATACCTGGTTCCGACGGCCCTTCAACGAGTTGCGCCCGTTGGGGCCCTATGGTACGCTGCCTCGCAGTAGGCCTGCCATCCCGTTGACACATCCCACGGAGGCATTCGTGCCCGGAGAACAGGAAGAAGGATTCATTATCCGGGACCGGAGAGGCAGCAGCCCCGGCGCCGATCGTCCGAGCCCGGGTTCTTCCCCGCCCCAGGCGGCCGAGAAAGAGGCGCAGCCTAGCTCGGCGGGTGCAGAAACGGCGGGCGGGCTGCCCGTGACCTTTGCCTCGTTTGTAATCTCGCTGGGCAGTTCCTCTCTCATGCTGATGGGTGAACAGTTGGACCCTCAGCAGCCCGCAATGCCGGTCAACCTGCCGCAAGCCAAAGAGATCATCGATCTGCTCTCCGTTCTAGATGTGAAGACTAAGGGGAATCTTACGACGGAAGAACAAGCGGTGTTGCGCGATATGCTCTATGCGCTGCGCATGAAGTACGTCAGTTTAACTTCGAAATAATCCTGCTAGCCGTGTATGGCCTCCTGCTCCTCCATGGAGCGTAGCAACCTTTGAGCCAGGCTTCCATTTCCGCTATAGTGAAGACCTTGCCCGCCGTTGGTCCGTGTTATGAGAAGGAGTCCGGGCAGTGAGTGAACCCCGCCCAAATATTGCCTCTCCCGTCTGGACCGGCCCGGAGCGTCGGGCGGCGCCCGAGGGAGCCGAAGTTCCCCATTCTTCAGACCGGACCCTTCCGCCGCTTCAGGAGCCGGAGCGTCGCAAGCGGCATCTGAGGCCGGTTTGGATTCTGCTGCTGTTTCTCATCCCGTGTCTGGCGTTGACGTTTTACTATGGGCAAGTCGTTGTCCCCGGCAGCGATGATCCGGATTCGTTTTTCCCGACCACAAGCTATGCGCTCGTCCTCTTGCTCATCAATCTCGATCTGATCGGCTTTGTCGTCCTGCTGCTTCTCCTTTCGCGAAATCTCATCAAGGCCTATTTCGAGCGACGTCACCGGTTGATTGGATCAGGGTTCCGCACCAAGCTTGTGGCGGCCTTCATTGGCTTTTCGTTGATTCCGACTGTGCTGCTTGCGTTCGTCGCCAGCGGCTTGGTGAACAAGGCCGTGGACGTATGGTTCAGCGATCAAATCGACCGGGTCATGCGTGACTCCTACGAGGTTGCGAAGATGCAACATGCGGGGCACATCACGTTGGCGGTGAACAGTGCCCGCGCGATCAGCCACGAAATTTTTAGAGAGGACATGTTGTTGCCGGAGCAGCGAGACCTGTTGGTTGCTGCAATGGCCCGCAAGCGGGTGGAGTTCGGCGTGGCAGGCATTGAGGTGTATTCCGCCAAGATGGAGACATTGACCAAATCGCTTGATGCAGAGGTCCCCGCCGGGGTTTTGGATTTGCCGATCGGGCAGCTCGTCCTCCAGGCGATCAACGGGAAACAAGAGGCGAACACGGTTCAGGAGGCGCAGACCGGACGGCTGGTCCGTGCGGCCGCACCAGTGGCAGCGAGCGGACGCGGCAATGAGGTTGGAGGGGTGGTAGTGGTCGATGCCTACGTGCCCGAATCCCTGCTGGCCAAGATGGACGGCATTGGTCGCCAATACGAAGAGTACAAGCAGATCAAAGCCATGAAGAATCCGATCAAGGCCGGCGCCTATTTATTCGTCGCCGTGATCACGATGTTGATTCTGTTTGGAGCGACCTGGTTCGGATTCTACGTCGCACGCAGCATCACCGTTCCAATACAAAGACTGGCGGAAGCGACGGATGCCATCGCACAAGGCGATCTCTCCGTACGCATTGACGCAAAAGCCACCGACGAAATCGGAACACTCATCGACTCTTTCAATCGCATGACGTCCGACTTGCAGGGCAGCAAGTCCACCATTGAAGCCGCCAACCTGTCACTGCGCCGGAACAATCTCGAACTCGACCGCCGCCGTGCCTACATCGAAACCGTGGTGGATACGATCGCCGCCGGCCTGCTGTCCATCGACAAGAACGGCATGGTGACGAATTTCAATCCATCCGGTGAGCGAATTCTCGGCCTGTCTGCCGGACGCATGCAAGGACGGCCCGCCAACGAAGCATTCAAAGAGTTCGGACTGACGTTGTTCCAGACGATTTACGATCGCATGCTCCAGGATCAACGCGACGACTTGACGCTCGACGGCACGATTGAGGTTGACGGGAAGTTCTTGACGGTCGCGTTGCATGCGTCGAGGATGAAGGACGAGCAGGGCCAGGACCTCGGTGTTGTGCTGGTATTCGAGGACCTGACGGAACTCCTCAAGGCGCAAAAAGTGGCGGCCTGGCAGGAAGTGGCCCGCCGAGTGGCGCATGAAATCAAGAACCCGCTCACTCCCATCCAGCTGTCAGCCCAGCGCATGCGGAAGAAATTTTTGGAGAAGTCGCCCGACTTCGACCGCGTGTTCGACGAATCCACCAACGTCATCGTGAACGAGGTGGCCAGCCTCAAGCACATGGTCGACGAATTTTCGAAATTTGCCCGCCTGCCGGCTCCGCAGCTCGCACTCCAGTCGCTGCATAACGTCGTCGACGAGGTCATTGCGTTGTACCGCGGCGCGCACAAAGACATCGAGCTGATTGTATCGCTGGATGAAGATTTGCCCCAACTGAAGTTCGACTGGGAGCAGATGAAACGCGTGCTCGTCAATCTCCTGGATAATGCGATCCAGGCGATGAATCAGAAAGGGCGGGTGTGGGTGACGACGCAGTACGACACGAAGCGCCGTCGGGCGGTCGTGTCCATTGCAGATGAGGGCACGGGGATTGCGCCCGAAGACCAGGAGAAGCTATTTGTGCCCTATTTCACCAGAAAGAAAACAGGTACCGGTCTGGGGCTGGCCATCGTTCGGCGGATCATTACGGACCACGAAGGCCAGATCACGGCCGGCAACAACCAACCCCGCGGCGCCTTATTTACGTTTGAGCTGCCGGTGTAGCAGCGGCGGTATGCACGGAGCCTCATGTCAGCCTCCATTTTAGTTGTCGACGATGAAGAAGCCATCGTCTCGTCGCTGAGCAGCATCCTGCAGGACGAGGGCTACGAGGTCTCGGTGGCGAAAAGCGGTGCCGAGGCGTTGAAGATTTACATGGGCGACCCGCCTGATCTCATGCTTCTCGATATCTGGATGCCCGATATGGACGGCCTCGAAACTTTGCGCCGTATCAGAGAAGTGGTGCCGACGGCTCAGGTCATGGTGATGTCCGGCCACGGCTCCATCGAAACTGCCGTGAAGGCCATCAAGTTGGGTGCGTACGACTACATCGAGAAGCCCCTCTCGCTGGAAAATGTCACCTTACGCGTCAAGCATGCCTTGGAACAGTACCGGTTGGAGGAAGAGAACCGGTCACTGCGCACAAAGGTTCAGCGCAAATTTGAACTGGTCGGGCAATCTCCTGTCATGCAACAGCTTCGTCAGTTGATCGATACGGCCGGCCCGACGAACAGCCGGGTGCTTGTCGGAGGAGAAAATGGGACAGGGAAGGAACTGGTCGCGCGCGCGATTCATCTCCAGAGCGCCAGGGTGGATCGGCCGTTCGTGGCCGTGAATTGCGCCGCTATTCCAGAAACGCTGATTGAAAGCGAATTGTTCGGTCACGAGAAAGGGTCATTCAGCGGTGCGACCTCAATGAAACGAGGACAATTCGAGCAGGCTGACGGTGGCACGCTGTTTCTCGATGAAATCGGAGATATGAGCCTGAACACGCAGGCCAAGGTGCTGCGCGCGCTTCAGGAACAACAGTTCACCAGAGTCGGCGGAACCAAGTTGCTGAAGGTCGATGTACGTGTGTTGGCCGCGTCGAACAAGGACCTCATGAAGGAGATCGAGAAAGGGACCTTTCGGGAAGACCTCTACTACCGTCTGAACGTCGTCCCTATCGTGGTCCCTCCGCTTCGAGAGCGTCGCGATGACATTCCGCTTCTCATTCGTCATTTCATGAAGGTGCATGCGGAAGAGCAGGGACTTCGTATCAAGGAGGTCACTCCCGAAGCGATGAATGTCTTTCAGCAGTATGAGTGGCCCGGGAATATCCGGGAACTCAGGAACCTGATTGAACGGTTGATGATCATGGTTCCGGGTAACGTCATCGATGTCTCGCAGGCCACGACCTCGCTGCAAGTAAAGCCCCCCGGAGCCGTCCCCGCCACAGTTAATTCGACCGTCCAACCGGCTGCGAGCCCGCTGTTTACGCAGCCTTACGACTCGCTTCGTGATGCGCGTAATGCGTTTGAAAAGGAATATATCGGACGAAAATTACGCGAGCATCACTGGAATATTTCGCGGACGGCGGAAGACTTGAAAATCGAGCGCAGCCACCTTCACAGGAAGATCAAGCTGTTGGATGTGGAAATGCGGCCGGAAACCTGAAGGTATTTTGGTCGGGGCGAAAGGATTTGAACCTTCGACCCCTGCGTCCCGAACGCAGTGCGCTACCGGGCTGCGCTACGCCCCGACCGGGTGAGTCTCTCGGAAAGGAGTCGGGATTGTCTTACATCAGAGGGTCGAAACGCAAGCCGTGCGCCTCGGCGACGCCGCGACAGGTCACTTTGCCCTGCGTGAGGTTCACGCCTTTTGCCAAACCGGCATCGGCGCGGATGGCTGCCTCCACACCGGACGACGCCAGGGTCAAGAGATAGGGTAACGTCGCGTTGGTCAGTGCCTGAGTCGACGTGCGCGGCACAATGCCCGGCATGTTCGCGACACAATAATGAAGAACGCCTTCCATTCTATAAGTCGGATCCGAATGCGTGGTGGGTCGGCTGGTTTCGACACAACCGCCTTGATCGACTGCCACATCCACGATGACCGAGTGAGGCTTCATTTTCCCGACGAGCGTGCGTGAGACGAGCTTTGGCGCTCGAGCGCCCGGCACGAGCACGGCGCCGATCAGTAAATCCGCCATGGCGACGCACTCCTCAATCGCCGCTTGCGTCGATGCGCGTGTCACGATCCGGCCCTGATAGAGATCGTCGAGGTAGCGTAAACGCTCGATATCGAGATTGATCACCGTGACCTGCGCGCCCATGCCGACGGCGATTCTCGTGGCCGCACTCCCAACGGTTCCCGCGCCCAATATTACGACCTTGGCCGGTTCAACGCCCGGCACGCCGCCCAATAACAATCCCAGCCCGCCCTGAGTCACTTCCAAGTAGCGGGCTCCGACCTGCACCGACATGCGCCCGGCGATCTCACTCATTGGCTTCAACATTGGCAACGTGCCGTCCTTGGCCTCGATCGTTTCGTAGGCGATGGCCGTAATGCCGGCTTCCAGGAGGGCTTTGGTGAGTTCCGAGGAGGAGGCCAAGTGCAGGTAGGTGAACAGCACCTGGCCGGGCCGAAAGAGTGGACATTCGGACAACTGCGGTTCCTTCACTTTCACAATCAGCGATGCCGCATGGAAGACTTGCTCTTTGGAATCTGCGATCTTCGCACCCGCTTGCCGATACTCCTCATCCGAATAGCCGCTCCCGACTCCAGCTGATGGTTCCACAACCACTTCATGACCGGCGTGGACGAGCGCTCTAACTCCATCAGGAATGACACTGACCCGGTATTCGTGGTCTTTAATCTCTTTGGGAACACCAATGATCATGAGAGCTACCCCTTTACCTTCTTGCACTGCTACCATCTATTGTATCGACAGAATGCCCGAAAGAGAATCACTTTCACTTGAAGGAACCGGAATCGCTCGGTGGACACTGTTCCGAAGGCTGGTGTAAGATTTGCCGCTCAATCCGAAGTTACCTGCCAGAGGAGGAACTCATGGATGCAGCGGCTGGATCGTGTAACGCCTGTGGCGCCACCGGAACCGCGCTCATGAAATTGTCTCTCGGAAAAGATTTCTTTGGCCGAGCCTATGATCGGCTTTCTCCCTCAACCGATCAAAGTCCCAAATGGTATTGCGAACAGTGCTCGATGCAGAAGAACCTTCAACGGGACTTCCGCGACATCCGGGCCGAATTCGAGAAACTGAGCGCGGGTCAAACCTCCGAGCTGTCGAAGACCGAGACGTTTCAGCGTGCAGCGATTCGGTTGCGGGAAATCGCCGCCATCCTTGGGGCGACGAACAGCCAGTCTCCGTTTCTCGCTGCTCCCGACGTAACCCAACTGATCGAGCGCTTTCAGACCACCACCATGCAAGCCTGACAACACCGGAATCACCTTGCCGCCGTTCAAACGTCATATTTTCATTTGCATCAATCAACGCCCGAAAGACGACCCACGCGGCTGCTGTGCCGACCGGGGATCAGAAAAGCTCCACGCCCATTTCAAGAGCGAAACGAAACGCCTGAATCTGAAGGGGTTGGTGCGCGCAAACAAAGCCGGGTGCCTCGACCATTGCGACTTGGGTCCTAGCGTCGTGATCTATCCTGAAGGAGTCTGGTACTGGGTGGGCAACGAAGCCGATGTCACGGAAATCATGGAACGACACGTGATGAAGGGTGAAATCGTCACCCGGTTGCTCATGCCGGACCATCCGGTACCGGAAAAACTGGAGCCACTCAAGAGGAGTTAGCTGCTCCACCCCCGCAACCACAATGCAACCCGAAGACAAATGGAAGGCCAACATGGAGAAGGTGGCCTTCATGAAGCAGTTTCCTGGATTACTCGGGTCCTGGGACGCCTTGAAAGGAAAAACAATCGAGGCGGTGATTCCGCTCAAAGGCAAGCAGGGCGCTGCCGCCATCGTGTGTAGCGACGGGTCGTTCACCGTGGCACCGCCGATGGCGACCGAACCGTATGAACTCGGCGAGACTCTCACCGTCGGACGCTCGCTCCTGGAACCCAAACATGGCAATGCCTATCGGGAATACGACCGGCTGGCGAAGAAAGACAAGGACGCGCTCAAGCAGGCCCGTCTCGAGAAGATCATCGGGGCCATTGAAAATAATCTAGAGCAGATTCCCGAACTGAAAGAACGACTGAAAGCCCTGGTCAAGGAGTGGCCGTGAGCAGCATCCCCAAAAGGAACATGTTCGAGATCTTCTCGCAAGGTCTCTTTGAAGGAGTCAAACCCATGATGATCGTTCGCGACCACCTGGTTCGCCATACCGACCGCTGCACACACAACGCGGTCTGCGTTCCGATTTGTCCGACGGGAGCCTGGCTGTCCACGCCGCCCTATAAGTTCGACGCTGCTCGCTGCCTGGAAAGTTGCCGCCTTTGTTTGGACGCCTGCCCGTCGCACGCAATCTTCGGCGTCTTCAGGAAAGGCGATAAGTTACTCGAGCCGCAAAAGAAGGCCTAGCCCTCCGTTCGTTCCCTTCGAAGGCAGCCGGCATATTCGCCGGCTGCCTCTCCGGTGCTCTACTACGGTACTAACGTGAAATTTTGGGTTTGGTCTGCTGCGGAGATATCCTTATTGAAGGATTGAGTCGCGTAGCCCGCCGCAGAGGCTTCTACTGCATACTGGCTGGCAACCGCAGGCTGTGCCGTGAACGTGATCGGCAAGGGTGTGCTGTATGGTCCAAGTAATGGAGCGGCGGTTGGCAAGGTCAGGGCGTAGGAGGAATCACCGGTTGGCGGACCGTCGACCAGCGAGCCGGGCTGTGATTTTACGGTCACCGTTGGACCGCCGCCAAACGTTTGCTTGGCTGCCACAAAGACAGTTTCCTCGTCCGTCGGCGGATTCAATGTCACCGTGCCGCTGATTGTATGCGTTGGAGAGGTTCCTAACGTAATTGGCGCCCCGGTGGTGCTGACGTCGGTGATGCTGGTTTCGCTCGGCACCGGAACAGCAGTAATCACTTTCGTCACATGAGCGTTTGCGGTGAATACAACTGTGTATTGAGAAGGTGCATTGAGACGGGCAAGGAAGAACTTTCCCGTTGTCGAGTTCGGCCTCGTCGCCCGAACGATATTTCCATCCGACTGAGCCGAAACAACCACGTTGTTGCCCAGTAGCGAGGTATCCACAAAACCTTCGATGCCGTTCAGGACGAAAGGAATGACCTTGATGACCGGCTTGAGTTTGAATTTGCCATTGCCCGTCTGCACGATGGAATCGCAGGCGTTGAAGTCCAGCAACAAATCCACTCGTTGTCCCGGCGGCACATCGAACTGATGGACGAGCTTGACTCCGCTTTGAATGGCACTAGGTGTGTCGAGCGGAATCTCATTGGTTGTGCCGGATAGGACGACGGAATTTGCAGGAGGGGAGCTGCCATGGTTGGGGATCAGCACCAGGCGCAACTGTGTGTAGTGACCAGAGGGCAGCGACGTTTCGCCAAGGTGTTCGAGTGCGAAGTTCGGTTGCGTGGGATCGTTGAGATCCAGAAGGTTAATTTTTCTCGGAGGATTGAGCGTGATGTCAGTCCAGCCGGCGTCCTTATCGTCGGCAGAACTGCTTTGGTGGATTCGCACTTTGCTTACGGTCACGTTGACAGCGTCGAAGCCACAGGCCGGTGCGTCGGTCAGGGACACACTGGCTGTACCAGGTCCGCTTGCGCCATCGTCGCTGCTACCGCATCCTGCCACGAAAGCTGTCATTAGCAACGCCAGACACCACAGAGAGCGCTTCAAAGAAATACGAATGCGAGGCTTGTTCATCTCTTCACCATTTGTTGATGTGAATATTGCCCTTCCAATCGTGGACCATGGACTGGTGATTCGGTCATGCCACTTTGGGGAGGCTCCCAGTGAGCTAGCAAGTTCCGTGCTCTCTTTCCAGAGGACGTTTGCTTGAAACAGTCCTGAACGAAAACAGCGGTTCCCGGCGCAAATTGGCTTCCTCCTTGGGTTTCTCACTTCATCACGCACTCTGCCTTTCATTTACAATCACCCTTTCGTAGGTGCAGCTTCGCCTGCACCTTCCTACAGGTCACCTATGATTTCCCCTAGAGACAACTTCAAACCAGTGATTGTTCAGGGAAAAAGTTTTTTTGAACCGTCGATATAGTGATGAGCCGTAGGTGGCGAAGCCTAGCCAGGCAGGCCTACTGGAAACGTCGCCTTCAGCGGAAAGGTGGTCACTACACGAGTTGCTTTCGCAATCGTCCCCAATACGCTGTGCCCGTATAGGCGCAGGCACCGGTCAGGATCGTCATGGCCATCATCCCATAGACTTTTGCGCGAGAAATCTTGATCTTGACGGAAGGATTCAGCAGCTCAGGAGACGAGCGAACCAGTATCAACGATTCACCGGCTGAGAGAATGGGCCACATGCAGGACAATCGCAATCTGGTTTCATAGCGCGGGATGGCTATCGTATAGAGCCACCCTTGGTCGAGATGTTCGACGGCCATCCGAACGAGTTGAGTGAGCACTGGACGAAACCGAGGAAGATTTCGTGGATCGAGCAAGTCAGGAGGCCTCAATCCCTGTTCGGCGAGCATCGGTTCCGGCACATAACAACGTCCCCGCTGCAAATCGTGGGCGATATCCTTCACGACGTTCGTCAGTTGCAGCCCTTTGCCGAAGCGTACGCCGACATCGGCCATGGTCCTGACGTTCCAGGATCGGAGGCCTCGTCGGTACGCGCACATGAGATCGGTCCAGAATTCGCCGACGCAGCCGGCCACATAGTAGGTGTACCGGTCGAGTGCATCGAGCGTCTTCAACGCTGTCAGATGAGCGGCAGAGCTGCCCGGGAAGACCGTCAGATCCATTTCCATCCCCTGCACAAGCGTCGTCATGAGCCGCTGCACGCGACGCCGGTCTTCCGGTGAGAACGCTTGAAGCACCGCGAAGCACTCTTCTAATCGCTCAAGCAACTGCCGCTCAGCGGAATCCTGCTGGACCGTGCCAACCGCCTGCTGAATCTCGCGGATTTGTGCAACAGACACTTGATCGCTGACAAACTGCGCTTTCAACTGGCCGAGGTAATCCAGTCGCCGCGGACGGTCGACCAATTCGGTATCGGCAATCGTATCGGCTGCGCGTGCGAAGAGATAAGCCAGACTCACCTGATCACGCACGTCCGCCGGCACCACGACTAATGTCGTGTAGAACAGGCGTGAGACCCGCTTGAGGAGATCGCGCAGAAGGGCTCGTTTGGAATCAGGGGTGTTCGTGATCCACCTCTCGAAAATGCTGAGCCGCGCCGACGCCCGCTGTTGTCAGCGGACTTCCAGCTTACCTTCCATGCCTTTATCTCGATGGCTCGGCAACGGCCACAGCCGCTTATCACAGTAGATTGGGAAGGTACCGGGTTGCATTGGAGTGAACTTCAAGAGCGCCGTCTTGCCGGCACTCACATCTTGTTCGACGGAGAGACTGCCAGCCGGGTCTTTGATGATGAAGTTGTGCGGTGTGAGAGTCGTGACACTTTTCAGCGTCAGCTCGACGGGCTTTCCCTTTTCAACAATGAGATGGGCAGGTTGATAGGAATAACTGTCGAGGACAACGGTGGTTCGCTGGATGCCATCGGAATCGGTGGGAACGCTAAACGGTGGTCCCATCGAACCAGGTTCCGCACCAAAGGCGACGGCTGCCAATGCAAGCGAGAGCCAGAGACTCCCCGGCATGTCCAGTGGTCGCATAGGGCCCTCCTTAGATGAGAGGTTTCTAACAGGAAGGCCTGGAATCGGTCAATGTTCGCCAAGGGTTAGGCGACCGGGCCACATCTTGACCTTGTCCAGGAGAGACTTATTCTAGAATTCCGCGTGTGGCGATTTGTATTATAATGAGTTTCCAGATTGAGAGGAGAGCGGTTCAAGAACACCGCTGTGAAGGAGGAATCGATGAAGTGGATTAAGGGTATCGTGCTGCTGCTCATTTCCAACGTGTTGTTCATGGTCGCGATCAACGTGATCGTGAACGTGGTGTTGCCCGTGTTCGGCGTCAATTTGGGCGGTGATACGGCTTCGCTCCTGACGTTGGCCGCCATCTATGGCTTCACAGGCGCCTTCCTCAGTTTGGCGTTTTCCAAGCAGATGGCGCGCGCTATGCTGAGCAATTCTCAGCAAATCACCCAGCCGCGCGCTCATGCGGAGCAGGTGATTTACGGATCGGTTCAGGACATCGCACGCCGATTGAACATCACCATGCCGGAGGTCTGGGTCTACGAATCTCCCGACCCCAACGCGTTTGCCACCGGTCCCAGCAAGAACAATTCGATGGTGGCCGTGTCGACCGGCTTGCTGCAAAACCTGAAAGAAGATGAGGTGCGGGCGGTCCTGGCTCACGAGATGGGCCATGTCTACAACGGTGACATGTTTACGACGACGGTGCTCGCTGGCCTGATGAACACGTTCGTGTACTTCGTTTCTATGTTGGTCAGGCGCTTCTTTGCCGAGCGGGACCAGGAAGGATTGGGTTTTGCGTTATCGCTGGCCGTCCAGATCGTCCTGGGCTTCCTTGCGATGATTCCCATCATGTGGCATTCACGACGCCGCGAGTTTGGCGCCGACGCCTTTTCGGCCAAGGTATACGGCAAGGGCGCGATGATCTCGGCGTTGCAGGGGATCGACCGCTGGGTCTCTCGCGCGCAGATGGAGCCAAGCAGCACGGCGGATCCGCTGGTGACGTTCAAAATCGCCGGCCCAAGCCGTGTCATGCGCCTATTTGCGTCGCATCCAACGATCGATGTGCGCATTGCCGCACTGGAACGGCTGTAATAAAGTCGGGAGGCTCTCATGAAAAAACTCATCTTTGCGCTGTCAATGCTCGCGCTGGGCAGTGGACTCATGAGCGGCCTCCCCGCACAAGCGGAACAGGAAGGACTTCTCATGGCGGCCAAGACCACGAGTCTCTACGATTTCACCATGGACGACATCGACGGGAAGGCAGTGAATCTCGGCGCCTATAAAGGCAAGGTGCTGTTATTGGTGAACACAGCGAGTCTGTGCGGGAATACGCCCCAATACACGGATCTTGAACGCGTTTACGAGCAGTATCACGATCAGGGCTTCGAAGTACTGGCTTTCCCGGCCAATAACTTCGGTCAGCAGGAGCCGGGAACGAACGCCGAAATCAAAGGTTTTTGCCTCACGAAGTATAGCGTCAGCTTTCCGCTGTTCAGCAAAATCAGCGTCAAGGGATCAGATAAGCACCCGCTCTATCAATATCTCACCGAACAGAGTCCGTTCCCCGGCGAGGTCGAATGGAATTTTCAGAAATACTTGGTCGACCGGTCCGGTCAGGTGGTGGGACGCTTTCACCATCGCACGAAGCCCCTCGCTCCTGAAGTGGTCAATGAGATTGAGCGGGTGTTGGCGGCGAAATAACGGCGCTCAGGTCCTTCTATAGAACGCGATGTGCTGGCGGTATTCCTGGATTGCCGCGCCGAGCGCCGCGGTGCCTCTCGGGATATTTGCTGCCAGCGTGTCCTCGACGCCCTGATCGTCAATCTCCACATCATAGCGGTCCTGGACGTTCGTCCGTACTGGGCCCGCGGTCACGTCGCGCGGCATGAAGATCTCCTTCCACACTTCTTTTTCCACGAGACAGACGTCCCGGAACCGTTCATAGAGCAAGGCGAGCTTGTCCGGTTCAGTGACTTGGATTCGTGCACCCATAGATGTCCTCTTGAATAGAAGCAACTACTTCTGTGCGGATGAGGGGGTAGGAGGCACCGTGTCGACGATCGAGAACCGCATGGTCCCAACCTGATTGGCCGCATGGAAGGGTTGTTGTCCTAAGGGGGTGATGAACAGCTTGACTTGGTATTTCCCAATCGGCCACTTTTCTTCTTTCCGTTTCAGTTCCAGGAAACCATAGCGTTCATGGCCTGGAACTTCAAGACTGTCTTTCCCCATCGGCGCATCGGGGAGTTTGCCTTCGGTGCTCTCCAGGAACCACTGGGCACTGAATTGGGCCGGATCTTCCAGTGGTGCCACTTCGAACACGATGTAAATTGCGGGTGTGTCGGGAGTAAAGACGGAAGTGGGCTCGATCGGCTTCAGTCTGGGATCTTGGGTGTACCAGCCTTTGCGTCCGAAGCTATCCCACTCGACGTCATAGCCTTTGGCCATCTTGATCCAGGTGAAGAGCGACTGCGGGATACCCTTTTTCTGCTCATCGAAGGAAGGGCTCTGGGTCGGATCGATCTCGGTGGTCGATTGTTCTTTAGGAGCGACGAGGTCTCTGGCCTCGGCGTCCTGAGAAGCAATGCCGAACAGGCTGGCAATTCCTAAGAGACAGGCGAGTGGCCAGTGGTACCGGAAGCGTGTGGGTATTCCCGTTAGCTTCATAAAAGCCCCGCTACCCTCCTTCATTCAACACCTATTCGATACCAGACGCAAGCCGTCTGTGATAGGTTGAACACGTACCTTTAACCCACGGGTTTTCGCAGCGTGAGCCTTCCGAAGTCCGTCGAGCAAGACCTCAGAGAACCGAGTCGCCGGTACGGCCTTCGAGATGGCGCCTGTCAAGCCATTACCCAAGGCAGCGGCGAACAGTATCTTTCCGCCTTTGCGCTCCTGCTCGGAGCCGGCCCGTTTCAACTGAGTGTGCTATCCGCCCTTCCCCAACTGATCGGAACCGGCGCTCAATTAGCATCGGTCAAGCTCCTTCGATGGTTTCCCGACCGCAAGGCGCTGATCCGCATGGGTACCGCCGGCCAAGCCTTGTCCTGGCTACCCATTCTTGTGCTGCCGTTCCTGTTTCCGGAGTCCGGCCCCTGGTTCCTGATCATAGGCACCGCCTTGTACTTCGCCTGTACTCAGTTCACGACGCCCAGTTGGAACAGCTTTATTGCGGACCATCTCGATGAACATGAGCGAGGAGCGTACTTCGCTCGGCGGGCCACCATCATGGCCAGTTTGAGCTTCGCCGCGCTTTGTGCCGCAGGGTGGCTGCTCAGTCTTTGGCAAGATCACGCGCGCTCATGGATCGGGTTTGCCTTGATCTTTACCGTCGCTGCTGTCGCACGATGGATCTCCGCTGTTGCTCTTGCGAGCGTCGACGACATTCACGCGATGCCAAATCTCGACACGTCGCCTAGTTTCCGACGGTTCCTTGCCGGCACGAGTCTCAGTTTCCGGCGGTTTCTTCTCTTCTCTGGTGCCATGCACGCGGCCGTGCTGATTGCCGGACCGTTTTTTGTCTTGTACATGCTGCGGGATCTGCACCTGGCTTATTGGGGCTACGGCACCTGGCTGGCGGCCGGAATTCTCGGGCAACTTGTCACGTTAGGGGCATGGGGGCGATTCGGAGATCGATTTGGCAACAAAGCCCTTCTCACAGTCACCGGCTTCATGGTCCCGTTTCTTCCCATGCTGTATCTGGCCGGAACGAATCTGCTGTTCTTGCTGCTCGTGAACTTCCTCGGCGGTGTGATATGGGGTGGGTTGGCCTTGGGCCTGCAAAATTACGTCTTTGATGCCGTGCGCCCTGAAGATCGTGCCAAAGCAGTTGCCACGTATAGCACGATCAATGCCTTGGGATGGTGCCTCGGCGCTTTCATGGGCAGCTGGTTGGTCAATACATTGCCGTCGCACATCGATATTGGACGGTACTCCCTCGAGCTCGCGTCGAACCTACCCTTGGTATTTTTTGTGTCGGGAGTGCTGCGACTGGCGGTCTCCGGAAGTTTTTTGCGGAGCTTCCATGAAGCCAGGGCCGTTGAGCAGGTACCCTTCGGACAACTCGTATGGGAACTGCCCCTGCTGAAACCCCTCGCGCAGTTTTTGGTCGGTCCGCTCCGAGCGAGCAAATAGCGGAGCGATGATTACTGCGGTGCGGTGGGCTGAACGCCGCGTTCTTTCTCCTCGTGCTTCAGGTTGTCGAACCCCCGGTCGGCATGGCCACGAACTTGATCAGGTGTCGGCTGTGCCATAGGCTTGGGCTCATGGCTCGAACAGGCAGCCAGCATGAGAAAGGCCGCTACCCCCACGACGATGCCGGTAGTTCTCTCGATGGCTCTCCGCTGAAACGTCATACGCCCCTCCCTCCAATATCATGCCCTTTTGCGCATCATACTCTCCCCGGGTGAGCAAAACCACCGCATGGCTTGATTGACTGGGCCAGGATGACGCGCTATCCTCCGAGAATTGCGCAAACTGCGGGGAATTTCATGTCCTTACGCGACCGCCTGACCGAAGATCTGAAGTTGGCCACGAAGGCACGAGATCAATTGCGGATGGATGTCATCCGCATGATCAAAGCCGCGGTGCTCAACAAAGAAGTCGAGATGAAAAAAGATCTCGACGATGCAGAAATGAGCCGCATCATGACCACCATGATCAAGCAGCGCAGGGAATCGGTCGAACAGTACGAAAAGGGCCAGCGTGCTGAACTAGCTGAGAAAGAACGGCAGGAAATCTCCATCATCGAAGCCTACCTTCCCAAGGCTCTCTCGCCGGAAGAACTCGACCGGACCGTCGATGCCGTGATCCGGGAGACCGGAGCCAACTCCGCCAAGGACATGGGTGCTGTCATGAAAGCCGTGATGGCTCGGCTTGCCGGCCAACCGGTTGATGGCAAACACGTCAGCGACCTCGTGCGTTCCAAGCTGAAATAGGCCGTCAGCTCGTCTGCTATACTTGAGAGCAAGCTGACGCGACTCAAGGATTAGTCATCCCACGTAGGATTTCTGTGAGCATCCTGATCGTTGACGATTCACCGGATCAGCAGGCGCTTCTTCGCTCAATCCTCGGCAAAGCCGGCCATACCAATGTGCTGGGCGCCGATTCGGCCAAGTCTGCCGCTCGGGTGCTGAATCTGGACGGCGAGTCAGCCAGCGAGAAGATCGACCTCATCCTCATGGATGTGCTCATGCCTGAGCAGGACGGCGTGGAAACCTGCCGTCAAATCAAACGCTGCGCGCACCTTGAAGACATTCCCGTCATCATGGTCACGGCCAAGTCCGACCTCAGCAATCTTCAGGAGGCGTTTGCCGCCGGGGCCATGGACTTTATCAGCAAGCCGGTCAACAGCATTGAACTGCTGGCCCGCGTCTCCTCAGCCTTGCTGTTGAAGCAGGAAATGGATCGGCGCAAGAATCGTGAACTCGAGCTTCGACGCAGCAACGAGGAGCTGCAAAAGGCCCTCAAGGAAGTGAAGGTCCTCCGTGGCCTGATTCCCATCTGCGCATCCTGCAAAAAGATTCGAAATGACGGCGGTTTCTGGCAGCAATTAGAAGAGTATTTGGGTGAACATTCCGAGGCCGAATTCAGCCATGGCCTCTGTCAGCCCTGTATCAAAAAGCTTTATCCTGGTGTTTACCAGGATTAGCTGCTAGGATTTCTTCACTTTACTGCTCCATTTCAGCCAGGCCGAGGCAGCACCCCATGAGCATACTGATCGTTGACGATTCTCCAGACGACCGGACCCTCCTACAGTCGATTCTGACCGCAGCCGGCTACGAACATATCCTGGTGGCGGATTCCGCCGTAACGGCCTTTCGGCTCCTGGGTCTCGAGGGCGGGAAGCAGGGCGCCGCGCGTGTCGACCTGATTCTCATGGACATCATCATGCCCGAGATGAACGGCATCGAGGCCTGCCGGCAGATCAAAGCGGTAGAGCGATTCCGCGAAACGCCGATCATGATGGTGACCGTAAAAACCGATCCGGTCGATCTCCAGCTGGCCTTTGCGGCAGGGGCGTTGGACTATATCGGGAAACCCATCAATAAAATTGAGCTGTTAACCAGAGTGCGGTCCGTGTTGCGGCTCGTGCACGAGATCGAGCGGCGACGCGCCCGTGAGCAGGAGTTGCTGGAAGTCATGCGTCAGTTGCAGGAAGCCAATCAAATGTTGTTGCGGCTTTCCTCCCTGGACGGCTTGACGGGCATCACTAATCGCCGTCAGTTCGACGATTTCCTGGACCAGGAATGGCGGAGGGCCGTCCGCGAGTCCACACCGCTGTCGCTCATCATGCTCGATATCGACCGCTTCAAACTCTACAACGACAGCAATGGGCATACGGCAGGCGACGAGTGCTTGCGGCAAGTCGCCAATGCGATTTCCGGAGCGGTCAACCGACCGGGAGACCTCGTGGCCCGTTACGGTGGTGACGAATTTGTTGTGGTGCTTCCCGGCACGGCGACGGACGGGGCGGCGCAGGTGGCGGAAACGTTGAGGAAGCGGATTGAATCCCTCGATATTACGCACTCGGAAGGCGATCACATTACCATCAGCGTCGGCTATGCCAGCACAATCCCAAACCGGAATGCTTCGCCGACCGATCTGATCAAAGCGGCGGACCAGGCCCTGTATCAAGCGAAGCAAGAGGGCCGCAACCGGGCGAAGCAGGCCGGCATCCTCACCCTCGTTCCCCACTCTGACGACGACTAGGCCGGGCCGCGCTCCTGCGCATCACCATGCCCCAACGTCACGCGCCATCTCGGACCAAAACCGCCCGAACATCTCTCACACGCGTACTCGCTCAAACCAAAGCTGCTCTGCGTCGTGAACGCGCTGCACGCCGGCGTGAAGCGGTTGAGCACGCGGCGACTGAGCAGGCGCTGGTCGTTGCGAAGGAAGCGGCGGAAGTGGCCAGCAAGGCTAAGAGTGAGTTCCTCGCCACCATCAGTCATGAAATCCGCACCCCGATGAATGCCATCATCGGGATGGCCGATCTGCTCTGGGATACGCAACTGGCCCCTGAGCAGCGCAAGTACCTCCGTATCTTTCGGCGTGCCGGCAGCAGTCTCCTCCAATTGATCAATGGCATTTTGGACCTTTCGAAAATGGAAGCCGGACACATTGAACTGGAGTCGATCGAGTTCGACCTCAGCGATCTCATCGAGAAAGCCATCGAAATTCTCGCAATGCGGGCGAATGAGAAAGGTCTCGAACTGGCGTGCCATCTCGCTCCTGATGTGGCCTGCTCGTTAATTGGCGATCCGAACCGCCTTCATCAAATTCTGGTCAATCTCATCAGCAATGCGATTAAGTTCACGGAGCAGGGATCCGTGACGCTCGAAGCCACGAATAACACACTGGGGGCACCGGGTACCATTCACTTTACGGTCAGGGACACAGGAATAGGGATCGCGAAGGATAAGCTGTCGGCGATCTTTGAGCGCTTCACGCAAGCAGATGCGTCGATCGCCCGACGATTCGGCGGCACGGGACTCGGGCTCACGATCAGCAAGCAATTGGCGGAGCTCATGCGGGGAAAGATCTGGGCGGACAGTACGGTAGGGGAAGGCAGCACCTTTCACTGTGTGGTCCGGCTCGGCCTAAAGTCTGGCGAGAAGATGCCGTGCGCGCCAGGCCTGATCGATCTGCAGGGCCTTCGGTGTTTGGCCGTCGACGATCATCCCATCAACCGCACGATCCTCATGGAGACGTTGTCGTCCTGGAAAGCGAAGGTCACGGCAGTCGGCGATGGAGAAGAGGCATTAAGAGAATTGCGAAAAGCGGCGGAATCGTCGCATCCCTATGGTCTGCTGCTCATCGATTGCCGCATGCCGAACATGGACGGATTTCAGGTTGTGGAAGCGATTCGCCGTTCAGGCTTGGCTGCAGATCTGACCATCGTCATGATGGCATCGGACCACTGGGCTGACGATATTGCCCGCACGTACGACATGGGGTTGGGTGGGTACCTGACGAAGCCTATTCGCCGGTCTGATCTGCTGCAAACGCTCAGTATTGCCATCGATCGTGCTCGCGGGGTGCCGGTGAGCCAGCCCGTCAACCGGCCGTCTCTGCCTGTGGCCGCGAGGCCGCTTCAGATTTTGCTGGTGGAGGATTCCCCCGATAATCAGGTCTTGGTTCGATCGTATCTGAAGTCGACACCCTATCAGCTCGATGTGGCCGAACACGGCGGCGTCGCCGTGGAACAATTCAAGCACAGACAATACGATGTGATCCTGATGGACATGAATATGCCGGTGATGGACGGCTACGAAGCGACGAGAGCCATCCGCACCTGGGAGCAAAAAAACGATATGGCCAAGACGCAGATCATTGCCTTGACGGCGCTCGTGCTCAAAGAGGAAGGCGAGAAAATTCTCGAGGCCGGCTGTAATGCGCATATGACCAAGCCCATCAAACGACAAACGCTGCTCGAAGTGTTGCAAGCCTGTGAGGGATATCGACGAAGATGACGCCATCCTCAAACGGTAACCATTCACGACGAATCACTGTCTTGATCGACCCCGACCTTGAACAACTTGTACCCGGTTTCCTCGAGAACCGGCGCAAGGATGTGGCGGCGCTCACGAATGCCATCCAAACGCGCGATGTGAAGACCGCGCGTCTTCTCGGCCACCGGATGAAGGGCGATGGGGGAGGGTATGGTTTTCAGGAGATCAGCCAGATAGGGGAGGGACTGGAACAAGCCGCGATCAAGGAAGATTGGAAGTTGATCGCGGTAAAAACCGAGGCGTTAATGGCATTTCTGGATCAGGTTGATGTGGTGTTTCGCAGGTAATCCCTTCTACTTCTTTGCTGGCACCACCGTTCTCGCGTAAATAGCGAATTCGTTATCCTTTCCTTCCGGATTCCGTACGACCGTTGAGGGGGCTTCCATGGTTCCCTCCACGATGACCTTTGTTCCCTCGTTGAGAAACGTTGCCTTCTCCTCGCCAACCTGACAGCGCTGGCGAAACGACACGTCGATCGTGCCGGTCTCGTCTCTGACTTTGAAGCGTGCCCCGCAGACTGACGTCAGATCATAGAGATGGTAGGGTCGGACTTCTTCGGCGATGCCCTCAATCTTAAGCAATTTTCGATGGAAGGCATTCGGATTCACCAACAACATGCTGATGGGCGTGATGAGTTCCTCGGCTCGCACAATGACTGCAAATTCGCAGCCGATGATACCTGACAACCCTTGTTTGACCTCCTTCCGAGCCCTCCGCTAAGATGCCTCCCCTGCCATGACCACCTATCGGGAAGCCGGTGTCGACATCGACGCCGGAGATGAATTCGTCGACCGCATCAAGCCACTTGTCCGTTCGACCTTCCGCCCGGAAGTGTTGACGGATCTCGGTGGATTTGGCGGACTGTTTCGCCTGCAGACGAAACAGTTTGAAGATCCTGTGCTGGTCTCGGGCACCGACGGTGTCGGCACCAAGTTGAAAATCGCCTTTCTCATGGACCGCCACGATACAGTCGGCATCGATCTCGTTGCGATGTGTGTAAACGATATCGCGGTCAGCGGGGCCGAACCGTTGTTCTTTTTAGATTACTTCGCGACCGGCAAACTCGCCGTTGAAAAAGCCCAACAAGTGGTGACTGGGATCGCCGAGGGTTGCCGTCAGGCTGGTTGCGCCCTGATCGGCGGTGAGACGGCTGAGATGCCGTCGATGTATCCGGAGGGAGAATACGATCTCGCAGGTTTCGCAGTCGGTGTCGTCGATAAGCCCAAAATCATCGACGGAAAAACCATCAAGCCCGGCGATGTGATTCTTGGCTTGGCCTCTTCCGGGTTGCATAGCAACGGCTATTCATTGGCTCGGCGCGTGTTCTTCGACAAGGCCAAATTGACTGTCGGTTCGACCTTGCCGGAGTTGGATCGGCCGCTCGGTGAGGTGCTGCTGACACCCACGCGAATCTATGCGAAACAGATTCTGGCGCTGGTGAAGGACTTTCCGGTCAAAGGCATCGCGCACATCACTGGGGGCGGCATCACCGAAAACCTGCCGCGCATCTTTCCACAGGGTGTGTGCGCGCGCATCGACCGCAAAGCTTGGGTGGTTCCGCCTCTCTTTCAGGCCTTGAGCAGGTTGGGGCAGGTCGAGCGCGAGGAGATGTATCGTGTGTTCAACATGGGCATCGGATTGATTCTCGTCGTGCCGGCGCAGCAGGCCACTGCTGTTCTCAAAAAAGCGGCAGAGCTTGGGGAGCACGGTTGGCAAATCGGAGAAATTGTCGCGTCCTCGGGGACGGAACCGGAGGTCGAGTATGCCGGCTAAGCCGTTACGCGTCGCCGTCTTGGCCTCAGGCCGTGGCTCCAACTTGCAAGCGATCATTGATGCCATCGAGACCGGCCAGGTTCAGGCCCAGATCGTCGCCGTGATCAGTAATAAGAGAGATGCCATGGCCTTGGAACGCGCACGCAAGCACGGACTTCCGGATCTCTTCGTTGACCCCAAACCGTTTGCGGGACAGCCTGACAGCCGTGAGGCGTACGACCGCGCGCTTCTCGAAGTGCTGGAGCAACGCAAGGTGGAATTGGTGTTGTTGGCTGGCTATATGAAGATTGTCACGGCGGTGTTGGTCAACGCGTTTGCCAACCGGATGATGAACATTCATCCATCGCTGCTTCCCTCGTTTCCCGGCTTAGAGGTCCAAAAAAAGGCGATCGATTGGGGTTGCAAATTAGCGGGCTGTACTGTCCATTTCGTCACGGAGGGCGTCGATGAAGGCCCGATCATCCTGCAAGCGGCAGTACCAGTTCTGGATAACGATACACCGGAAGAGCTGGCAGCACGCATTCTTGAGCAGGAGCACAAAATCTATCCGCGGGCGGTGCAGCTCTTTGCGGAAGGCCGTCTCCGCGTCGATGGGCGTCGAGTATTGATCCAGGATGGAAAACCAGTGGGCGACGCCATTATCAGTCCCTCCTAACATCGCTCATGCAATCGCTTCCCGCTAGAGACTCCGGCGCCCGTTGTGTATAATGCCCTTCCACGGGGACGCGAGCCATCTCCTCCCCGTTCTTCTACCGCAGCCTTTCTGTCTGCACACTGATGTGCGACATCACCCTGCGGGATCCTCGGCTCGCGTCGCCGTTCCCTCGGGTGGGGGGCTAGCTCAGTTGGGAGAGCACTACGTTCGCAACGTAGGGGTCGCGGGTTCAACTCCCGTGCCCTCCACCACCTTTATTCTTCTCGACCAGTTGCAGCAATCCGGCATAGCTCCCTGACAGTTCTGCGGTCAAAAAGCGCTCTGCCCCATCGGCGCAGGGATGCAGCCTGATCTCAGGCCCGAGCAGGGTCTTGAGGATCGCTCGGGCCTGCTCGACCTGCTGCTGCCCGAGGGTGGCGAGATTCGCCACCGCGCGCTCGAAGCGTGCTTTGAGATTGGGCAAGAGGCGCGAGACATGCTCAGCGGGGGAGGTCTGCGCCTTGAGATCAGACCGGAGGCGATCACGCTCGGCTTCGGCTTGTTGCAGCTCGGCCTTCGTCGAGGGCGTCACAATCCCCTGTCGAATGGCCGACATGATATTCGCCAGCTCGCGTTCGACTTGATCGAGTCGGCGCTTCGCGCTCTCGGTCAGGCGCTTCGGTGCGCGAGCGCTCAGCGAGCAGCTTGACCACCTTCTGTTTGAACCGGTGGAAATTGTCTTCCGTAAACAGATCGCGCTGCACGCTGGCCAACAGCCGCGATTCGAGGAGCTCGCGCGCACTTTTTTCCCAGCGATAGCCTGCTGATTCTTGCATTATTTTGACGATGAACGCCTGGACCACGCAGCAGCTCGCAAAAGCCTTGAATCTCTCGGCGGTGCGCATCTCCCAGCTGGTGAAAAGCCGGGTGCTGCCCAAGCCGAGAGAGGGGCAGCATGATCCCCTCAGCCGTGACGCGGTCGACAAGGAATTCTTTGCGCTGGGGCGAGAGGTGCGCGATACCTTGCTGAACATGCCCTCACGCTTGGCGGGCCTGGTCAGCGCCGAGAAGAATCAAGAGAACAACTTCCAGACCATCGAGCGCGAGATTCAGCAATGCCTAAACGGGCTGACAGGGAAACCCAATGGCGCCGCGCGCGCGTAACGTCCTAGCTTCTTCCCGAAACGCAACAGGGCCGGTCCTCTCAGGAGGACCAGCCCTGTTTGTTCAAAACCTTCTTGAGCAGAGATGATTAGACTTTTCGGGACATCCGCCTCCAGATTCCAATCCAAGCCAACCCGGCACCGAGAAAGGCCACGGTGGCAGGTTCAGGAGTGGAGGTTGCAGTCTGCGTCAGGTTGCTCGCTTGGATGATCGGGCTGTAGTGCAAACCAGCGTTGCCGTTATTGCCTTTATTGACGTTCTGACCAGTGTTCTGAGTGGACTGATCATTCCCATTCTTATACCAACCGTAATGGTTGCCATTGTCGCCGTTATCGCCGTCCTGACCATACGCGTAATGGTTACCGTTATTGTTGGTCGGGATAGCCTGCGCGAGATCACTACCCAACCACATGGCCATGGCCCCTACCAGAAGAAACATCACAATAATCTTCATCGTGAATCTCCTTGTTGAGCCCACAGCGCACTCTCCTCACACCAAGGCTACCTATACATTACGCAAGGGTAATACCATAGTTTTAAGCAATTGAGAATAAAGAAGTACCCACGGGTATTGCGCGAGCGTGTGTCAAGGTTCTTGACATCACAACGTAAGCCCTTTGATGACAGGACAGTTCAGGTCAGAGCGCCTAACCACCCTTAGAACCTGAGCGAATCGTCGAAAACCCCTCAGATGTAAGGTATTTTATCAGCTGGGAGATCTATTACAGGCTGAGGTCCTACTGAATGTACCAATGAGGTGATTGCTTAGGCACAGGACATAGCTAAGGAAATGTATTTGGCTGTCAGCATGATCGGCGGTACTAAGCGATGACTACCTCTGAGCGGGTGTTATGGAGCTTCCAGGATAGGGCAACTCAGCCACATCTAGCCCCATGTCGGGAGCATCCGGTGTTGTGGTTTGTTGTGGGGTTAGATTGTCTGAGGTTGGATTTTCTAAAATTCGTAAACCACATGTCAGGTTTTTACGCCGCTATCGGCGGGAAGCCGATTATGGCGCCTTAGCTCCGCAAGCACGACAATCCGACCGCAGAGGAACCCGGATTGTCGGGCAAAATAAAGC
>Ga0081455_10000957_pt1 | contig 36896 bp, 30 predicted proteins | sample TabmetS3T2R1_FD_70207 | JGI IMG/M metagenome (GOLD analysis project Ga0081455, IMG submission 70207) | Tabebuia heterophylla rhizosphere microbial communities from the University of Puerto Rico - S3T2R1 | ecosystem: Host-associated > Plants > Roots > Rhizosphere ...
GGCGCGAAGCGCTCGTAGAACGTCTCGCCCTTCTCCGCCATCTCACGCAGGAGCTTGGGCGGTGTAAAACGCTCGCCATAAGCCTGGGCGAGGCGATCGCAGGTTTCGACGAAGGCTTTCGCGCCGATGGTATCGATCATCGACAGCGGCCCGCCGGTCCAGGGCGCGAAGCCCCAGCCGAGGATCGCGCCGACATCCGCATCGCGCGGATCGGTCACGACCTTCTCTGCCATGCAGCGCGCGGCCTCGACGGCCTGGCGATAGAGCAGCCGCGTCTTGAGCTCCGCGACGAAGGGCGGCTCGGCCTCTTTCGTCGTCGGCGCGACGAGTTCGGCGAGCCCAGGCCACAGGCGTTTCTTGCCGCCTTCGGGATACTCGTAAAATCCTTTGTTGTTCTTGCGTCCGTAGCGGCCGAGACCGTTGACCATCTTGTCGAGGATGGGATCGAGCGGCGTCGCCTTGTAGGCCGCGCCAAGATCCTCGCGCGTCTGCTTGCCGACCTTGTAAGCGAGATCGACGCCGACGTCGTCGAGCAACTCGAGCGGTCCGCGCGGCATGCTCGTCATGCGGCCCACATTGTCAATGATCGCGGGCGCGATGCCTTCGGCCAGCATCAACCCACCCTCTTGCGTGTAGGTCGCGAAGCAGCGTGAGGTGTAGAAGCCGCGGCTGTCGTTGACGACGATCGGCGTCTTGCGGATGTCCTTGACATAATCCATCGCCTTGGCGAGCGCCTCATCCGAAGTCTTCTTGCCGCGAATGAGCTCGACCAACGGCATGCGGTCGACCGGCGAGAAGAAATGAATGCCGATGAAGTTCTCCGGCCTGACGCTCGCCTCGGCGAGGCCCGTGATCGGCAATGTCGAGGTGTTGGAGCCGAACACGGCGCCCGGTTCGAGCTGCGCTTCCGCCTTGCGCGTTGTCTCGGCCTTCACGGCGCGGTCCTCGAACACCGCCTCGATCACGAGATCGGCGCCCTTGAGCGCGGCGAAATCCGTCGTCGGCTTGATGCGCGCAAGAATCTTGTCGCGGTCTTCCGCCGAGCGACGGCCCCTTTCGACATCGCGCGCCAGGAGGCCGGCGGAATAGCTTTTGCCCTTGTCCGCCGCTTCGGCCGAGACGTCGATGAGAACGACCTCCATGCCGGCCATGGCCGAGACATGCGCGATGCCCGCACCCATCATACCCGCGCCCAACACGCCGAGCTTCTTCACCTTGGACGACGGCGTGGCTTTCGGCCGCCGCGCGAGCTTGTTCAGCTCCTGCATCGACACGAACAGCGAGCGCACCATGTTGCGCGCGACCGGATGCTGGCGGATCTTGGCGAAGTAGCGCGCCTCGACCTGAAGCCCGCGGTCGATCGGCAGCTGCAAGCCCTCATAGACGCAGGAGAGGATGTATTCCTGCGCCGGGAAATTTCCGTAGGTGCTTTTGTGCGTGAGCGCGTTGGCGATGATGAAGGACATGTTGCCTTCATCGGAATAGGGATCGCCGCCGGGAACCTTGTATTCCGGCTTGTCCCAGGGCTGCTGCGCTTTCGGGTTCGCCTTGGCCCAGCTCTTCGCTTCCGCGATCAAATCCGCGGCGGGCACGACCTTGTGGACGAGCCCCGCTTTCAGCGCGGCGGCCGGCGCGAGCGCCGTGCCTTGGAGCAACAGCGGCAACGCGTTCGCCGCGCCGATGAGCCGCGGCAAGCGCTGAGTGCCACCGCCGCCGGGCAGCAGACCCACTTTCGATTCCGGCAGACCGATCTGTGTCTTCGGATTATCCGACACGACGCGGTAGTGGCAGAGCAGCGTCACCTCGAAGCCGCCGCCGAGCGCCGTGCCGTTGATCGCCGCGACCGCCGGCTTGCCGCTCGTCTCGAGCTTGCGGCCAAGCGCGATGATCTTCGCCGAGCGCGCGTAATGCAGCTTCGTCACCTCTTCGGGCGTCTTGCTGCGATTGGAGCGCTCCTTCTCCTCGATCTCCTTCAGATCCGCGCCGGCGCAGAACGCCGCCTTGCCGCTCGTCAGCACGATGCCCTTGATCCCCGCATCACTCACGACCTGCTCGATGATTTGCGCAAGCTCGCCGAGCGAGCTGTCGGAAATGACATTCATCGTCCGGTCGGGCATGTCCCAGGTGACCAACGCAATGCCGTCCGCGTCGATCTCGACCTTGAAGTTGTTGTAGGCGGTCATGACGCTCCCCCTCACACACGCTCGATGATGGTGGCCGTGCCCATGCCCGAGCCGACACATAAAAACGCGAGGCCCGTCGAAAGATCCCGGCGCTCCAGCTCATCGAGCAGCGTGCCCAGGATCATCGCACCCGTCGCGCCCAGCGGATGGCCCATCGCGATGGCGCCGCCATTCACGTTGAGCTTGTCATGGGGAATGTCGAGGCGGCGCATCGCGCGCATCACGACCGCCGCGAAGGCCTCGTTCAGCTCGTAGAGATCGATGTCGCCCACATTCATCTTTGCGCGCGCCAGCGCCTTGCGCGCCACCGTCTCGGGCCCGGTGAGCATGATCGACGGCTCCGAGCCGATCGAGGCGAAAGCGCGGATGCGCGCGCGCGGCTTCAGGCCTTGGGCCGCGCCTGCCTCGCGCGTGCCGAGCAGAATGCCCGCCGCGCCGTCGACGATACCGGACGAGTTGGCCGCGGTGTGAACGTGATCAATCGTCTCGACTTGCGGATAACGCTGCTGAATGACGCCGTCGAAGGCGAAATCGCCCATGGCTGCAAAGGACGGTTTCAGCGCGGCCATGCCCTGCATTGTGGCATCGGGGCGCATGTGCTCGTCCTTGTCGAGCACCGTGATGCCGTTGATGTCCTTGACCGGCAGGATCGCGTTCTTGAAATAGCCTTTCGACCAGGCATTCGCCGCGCGCTTCTGGCTTTCGAGCGAATAGGCGTCGACATCCGTCCGCGTGAAGCCGTCGAGCGTCGCGATGACGTCAGCGCCGATCCCCTGCGGCACCCAATAGCTCTTGAAGGCGGGAATCGGATCGGTCTGGATCGCGCCCTTGTCGGCGCCGAGCGGCACGCGGCTCATCACTTCGACGCCGCCGCCGATCGTCATGTCCGATTGGCCCGACATGATCTGCGCCGCCGCCATGTTTGTGGCTTCGAGACCGGACGCGCAGAAGCGGTCGATCTGCACACCGGACGTCGTCTCCGCATAACCCGCATTGAGCACGGCCGTGCGCGGAATGACGCCGCCTTCCTCATTGATCGGCGCGACGCATCCCATGACGACATCGTCGACCCGCGCGGTGTCGAGCTGGTTGCGCTCGCGCAGGCCCTGCAAAACCTGGGTGGCGAGATCGAGCGCGGTGATGTCGTGCAGCGAGCCGTCCTTTTTGCCGCGTCCGCGCGGCGTTCTCACGTGGTCGAAGATGAAGCAGTCGGTCATTCCGAAGTCCTTTCTGCTTTAATCAGCTGCGCGGCTGAGGCTCGGAGGTGTCCTTGCGCGCGTCGGTCTGGGATATGTTGTTGCGGACCAGGGCGTTGTAATCCGCATGGGTCTCTTTGAGAAAAGCGATCACGGCGGCCGAAACCGCCCGAGGCTGCTCGGGCAAAAGCGCCCGGCCCGCGCGCGGCACGCGCACGAGGGTCATCCGGTTGCCTGCGGCGTGGGCCATGTCCTGCGCGTCCGCCCAAGTGCCGATGACATCCGCCTCGCCCCACAGAACGAGCGTCGGTGTCGCGACCGCCGACCAGTCTTCGCGATCCGAGCGCGACGAGGCGCGGTTCTGCGCGGAGGCCACGAACGGATGCCAGCCGGTGAGCCAGGCGCGCGCGTCGTTGCCCGGTGCGAAATAGGCCTTTTCGAGATCCATCAGGCGGGCGTCCTGCGATTTGAACCCTTGGGCGACAGAGCCGCCGAGCGCGTCCTTGAGCGCCGGCGCGATGGGCCCGGGCGCGCTGACCGCCAGAAGCACGATCCGCTTCACCTCGGTCGGGCTCATCGCCGCGGCCCGCGCCGCGATCCGTCCGCCGAGCGCATGACCCACCATGGCCACGGGCCCCGCGCAGGCCGCGCGCCCGACATTCAGAACGTCCTGCGCGAGTGTCGAGAGCGTGATGTCCCTCATCGGGCCGTCACTTCCATCGATCCCGCGAGGATCCGGCAAAACGGCAAGATACCCGGCCGCCGCCACTTGCGCTGCAAGCCCGTCGAAATCCGCGACACCCCGTCCGATCGACGGCACGAAGATCACGGGGGAGCCCGCACCGAGCGTACGCACTTTCAGTGTGGCGCCGTCCTGCTTGACCACATGCGTTTCGGCGCCCGTCCACGCCGTGCAAGCGCGCGCGCCCGCGCTCCAGAGGCAGGCGGCGGTCATCAGCGCGCAGAAAAGGGGGCGCACAAGGCGCGTCATGGACTGTTTCACGCTTGCTCTATGTGGGGTCGGGCGCGCCATGTAACCATATCTACCGTCCGGCTAGAAGGCGTCCGCGTCGAGGGCGAGCATGGGGGCGGCCCCTTCCGTGAGCTTTGCCAGCGCCGAGCGCGTGTCGGGCAGGATCCGCGCGAGGAAATAGCGGCCCGTCGCGATCTTGTTTTCATAGAAGGCCTTGTCCTCGAAAGCTTTCTCCTGGTTGGCGGCCCTGAGCTTGGCCTGCGCAACCCGCACAAGGTCCGCCCAGATATAGGTCAGAGCCGCAACCGCCATGATCTCGAGATAGTCGAGCGCGACAGCACCGGCGTTGTCCGGGTTGGCGAGCGCGTTCTTCATCAGCCATTGGGTCGCGGCGTCGAGATCCTTGCGCGCGGCGGCGAGCCCTTCGGTCCAGGGTTTGAGTTCGGTATCGTCCTTGGTCTCGGCGAGGAACCCATCGATCAGCCCGAAAAAGGCGAACAAGGCGCGCGCGCCGTTGGCGGCCAGCTTGCGGCCGACGAGATCCAGCGCCTGGATGCCGTTCGTGCCTTCGTAGATCATCGCGATCCGGCTATCCCTCACGAACTGCTCAACGCCTTGCTCGGCGATATAGCCGTGCCCGCCCAGCACCTGCTGCGCCTCGACAGATGTCTGAAAGCCCTTCTCGGTGAGATAGGCCTTGAGCACCGGCGTCATCAGGCCGAGCAGATCCTCCGCGGCCTCGCGCGCCTTCGGGTCGGGCGAGCGAGCCGCCGTGTCGCCCTTGAGCACGGCCCAATAGAGAAAGGCGCGGCCGCCTTCGTTGATGACACGCCCGTTCATCAGCATGCGCCGCACGTCGGGATGGACGATGATGGGATCGGCTGGAAGATCGGGCGCCTTCGTCCCGGAAACCGAACGCCCCTGCAGGCGCTCGCGCGCATAGGCCGCCGCGTTCTGGGTCGACACCTCGGACATCGCGAGGCCCTGAAGCGCTACGCCAAGGCGTGCCTCGTTCATCATCGTGAACATGGCGCGCAGCCCCTTGTCGGCTTCGCCGACCAGCTCGCCGACCGCGCCGTCATAGCTCAGGACGCAGGTCGGGCTACCGTGAATACCCATCTTCTGCTCGAGACTGACGCAGGTCACGCCGTTCGCCGTGCCGAGGCTACCATCCCGGTTTACGCGAACCTTCGGCACGACGAACAGCGAGATGCCCTTGACGCCCGCAGGTGCGCCCGCCACGCGCGCGAGCACGAGATGGACGATGTTCTCGGTCAGATCCTGGTCGCCTGCCGAGATGAAGATCTTGGTCCCGGTGATCTTGTAGGTGCCGTCGCCCTGGGGCTCCGCCTTGGTCTTGATGAGCCCGAGATCGGTGCCGCAATGCGGCTCGGTCAGGTTCATCGTGCCGGCCCATTGGCCGCTTGAGAGCTTGGGGAGATAGAGCGCCTTCTGAGCGTCGGTGCCGTGCAGGCTGAGCGCCGCATAGGCCCCGCGCAAAAGGCCGGGAAACATCGCGAAGGCCATGTTGGCCGAGGACATCATCTCGCTGACCGCGATCGAAAGCGTGTGCGGGAGGCCCTGACCGCCATAGTCCGGATCGGTCGAGAGCCCGACCCAGCCGCCTTCCGTGTATTGCTTGAAGGCTTCCTTGAACCCTTTGGGCGTGCGGACCACGCCGTTCTCGAGTCGGCACCCTTCGAGGTCGCCCGCCCGGTTCAAAGGTTGCAGCACCTCGCTCGCGAGCTTCGCCGCTTCTTCCAGGATGGCGTCGATGACATCGGGCGTCAGGTCGGCAAATCCCGGTAGGTCTTTGCGGTCCGACAGACTCAGCACCTCATGCAGAACGAATCGCATGTCGCGCAGGGGAGCGGCATAGCTCGGCATAGGCGTTTCCTCCGATGAGTTGCGCGATAGGGGCATAGACCCTTGCGTGGCGCAACGGGAGCCCTGTTTGGTAACGATTTGTTAACGAATTTCCATGAACCCTTAATGCGAGGGGCCAGAACTGCGGGTCGCGCCGTTGTCTGTGGAAAAACCGCGATATGTAGCGGTGCGCCACTTTCTTTGCACAACATCGGCTCGTAGAGTAACGACTCAGTCCTCGACCCGCGGGCACATGTACCAATGAAGGCAGGGGTCCCCTGGAGCGTCAAAGGCATCGAGCCGGAGACCCGCGCTGCGGCCAAGGCCGCCGCACGGCGGGCCGGCCTGACTTTGGGCGAATGGCTGAGCCAGAAAATCAACGAAACCGACGACGCCGAAACCGCCGCGAGCCTGCGCCGCAGCCTCGACGCGTTCGACCCTTATGGTGCTGAGTTGGGCCACGGCGACCACCGGCGACCGCAGTCCCCCCACCTCGCGTCCTTCGATTGGGCGGAGACGTCGCCAACGCTCTCGGTCATGATGGAGCGCCTCAACAAGCTCGAATCAGAACAACGGCAGGCGATCGGGCATGTCGAGCAGGCGGTGGCCGTGCTGGCTCAGCGCCTTCAGCTCGCCTCGCCCGGGCAAACCGATCAAGGCGCGTCGTTCGAGCGCCGGCTGGCCAAGCTCGAGCTCGACGGGGCAATCCGTCACACCCGTCTCGACAACTCGCTGGAACAGATCGTCGAACGCGCCGATGCGCTGGATACCAAGCTCTCCAAGATCGAAGACGACAGCCTCGCCGCCGCGCAGACCTTCGAGACGGTGTTCAGCGCGGTCGCCAAGCGCTTGGGCACCATCGAGCGCCGGCAAAGCGACCATGCCGACCTTCTGGAGCAGGCGGTCGGGCGCCTGAGCGAAGGCCTGGCCGAAGTCGTACGGCGCGAAACCGCCGGCGGTCTTGGCGCGGTGCGCACGCTGGAGCACGCAGTCGAAGAAATCACGCGGCATTTCGAAACCCTGGAGACGCGCCGCGAGGCGACCCAGAAGCTCGTCGAATCCGCGTTGAGCGCGCTCGCCGATCGTATCGCGGAGGCGGACCTCAAGCTCACGAAGTCCGCCACCAATCCCGCCGAAGCCATCGATCGCGCTGTCGAGCGCATGCAGTTGCGCCTGCAGGACTCCGAGAAGCGCACCTCAGACGCACTCGCCGCGTTCGATTCGCGTCTTCACGAGCTGAGTACCCGGATTCACGGCGAACCGCTCCGCCCGGCGGCGCCACCGATCGCCGAACCCGCGCCCGAGGCTGTCGAGCCTGAGACCGAGCCCCTGAGCCTGGCCGAGCTGGCATCCGACATCATCGCCCATGATCGCAAGCGCGGTGTTGGCCGCGAAAAAGTGGACGGGTGGGAGGAAGCCGTGGCGCCGGTGCAGGAGGCGCTGCCGGAACCCGAGCCCGAGCCGGACCCCTTTGCCGACGTCTTGGCGGCCGCCTCCGAGGGCGAGCCGCCGGCCGCGAAGGAAGAGAGGCCCGGACAGGATCTCACGAAGCAAGAGCTGTCCGAAGACATCCAGGCGCTTCTCGGCGCCGCGCGGCTCATCGCCCGCGCCGAAGACCCCGCCATGGCCGAGGCTCTGCCCGACGAGGCCGCTCCCGACATTGCCGTCGATGACCGCGTGGCCGAGCTCGAAACAGAGGAACCTGCCACGCCGAACGTGCGCCCGGCTTCTCTCGGCTCCCTCGCAGGCGTCGAGCTGGGTGAGCGCCGCCGCACGCGCGCCGTGGCCCGTGCGCGACGGGAACAGCGCCAAAAGCAGTTTGCTCTGGCGCTCGGCTTGTTGGCGGGCTCCGCGGTGGGCGGCTTGCTCCTCGTCAACTATGGCGGTGGAACCGATGCGCTGAGTGCCACGCGCCCCGGTCTCGCTCCGAGCCTGGTGGGCGCGGTGCGCAGCGTCGTCGACGACATCGGCGGTAAAATCGATCGCCTCCTCTCGCCTGAGCCGCAAGTTGCGGAGCCCCAGGCGGATGGTCCGCGTGTCGTGCCGCTGACCGGGACGTCAACGGGGGGGACATCGCCCGATAAAACCGCCCCGCCGGCAGGCGCGCTTGCGCCGCTGGCGTCCCGCGATGTGCGCACCCTACCGGCGGCACCGATGGTCGAACCGGGCGCGATCGTCCCGTCACCAGCCAAGCCGACCCCGTCGAACACCCCAAAGCCTGCGGCGCCGGCTGCCGGCAATGCCGAGGAGCTCTCGGTGCGTGCCTATGCGGTCGACGCCATCAAGGCGCTCAAGGCCGCGCGCACGGTGCCGGAGGAAGCGGCGGCCGCCCAGCGGGTCGGGCATGCCGCGGCTCTCGGGGACGCGGACGCGCAATTTGCGCTCGGTCGTCTCTATGAAACCGGCCGCAGCGTGACCCATGATCCCGAAGCCGCCCGGCGCTGGTATGCCGAAGCGGCGCGCGCCGGCAACGCCGAAGCCTCGTTCAACCTCGGCATGATGGAGATCTCCCGCGGCGGCGAAGGCGCCTATGAGCGTGCCGCGAGTTATTTTCGCGCGGCCGCCGAGCGCGGCAATGTCGACGCCCAGGTGAATTTGGCGCTTCTCTACGAACAGGGCCTGGGCGTCCCCCGCGACGACGCGCTCGCGCTCGACTGGTACGCGAAGGCCGCCCTCAGGGGCGATCCCGAAGCCACACGAGCGCGCGACCGTCTCGCCAAACGTCGCGGCACGCCTTAAGACGAATTCTCAAGATCCGGGCAGAGGGAGACCGGTGACGGCTAGGCTGCGACCTCGCTGCGTCGCTTTCTCCGCAGACATTTCGAGCGCGATCCGATTCAATTCGGGTGAGTCGCGAACGGCCCTCGGGGGGCGCTAGCCATGCAGATTTATCTGCCGATCGCCGAAATGTCGGTCAACATTCTGATCATTCTCGGAATGGGCGCGGCGGTTGGCTTCCTCTCGGGAATGTTCGGCATTGCCGGCGGCTTTCTGCTGACGCCGCTCTTGATCTTCGCGGGGATTCCGCCTGCGGTCGCGGTCGCTACCCAAGTCAATCAGACGGTCGCCTCATCGGTGACGGGCGTCGTCGCCCATTGGCGCCGCAAGGCCGTTGATTTCCAGATGGGCAGTATCCTCGTGGCCGGCGGCAGCGTGGGCGCGCTGGTCGGCATCCTGATCTTCAAATCGGTACAGAAATCGGGTCAGACCGACCTGTTCATCTCGCTGAGCTATGTCGTCCTTTTGGGCGGCGTCGGTCTCATGATGCTTCGCGAGAGCGTGCGCGTCATTCAGCGCGCGCGTAAAGGTGCGCGCCCCAAGGACCGCCAATCGGGTCAGCATCTGTGGATCCATGGCCTTCCGCTCAAGATGCGGTTCCGACGCTCGAAGCTCTATATCAGCGTCTTGGGTCCGCTCGCGATCAGCTTCGTCGTCGGCATTCTCGTCACCACGCTGGGCGTGGGTGGCGGTTTCATCATGGTGCCGGCCATGATCTACATCCTGCGCATGCCAACGAACATCGTCATCGGCACCAGCCTGTTCCAGATCATCTTCGTGACGGCGATCGCAACGGTGCTGCATGCGGTGAGCACGAAATCGGTCGACGCCGTGCTCGCCGCGCTGCTCATCGTCGGCGGTGTCGTCGGCGCGCATTGGGGTGCGCAGATGGGTCAGCGTCTGCGCGCCGAGGAGCTGCGCGCGCTGCTTGGCATTCTGGTGCTTCTGGTAGCGATCCGCCTGTCGTTCGATCTGGTGACCTTGCCCAACGATCTCTATTCGATCCAGTCCGTCTTGCACGAGGATCAGCCGTGAGGGGCGTGCGGTGGCTTGTCGTTCTCCTGGTCCTGTGGGGGCCCTGTGTAGGGGAGCGCGCCCAGGCGGAGACGCTTGTCGCAGATCTTTCGAGCGAGCTGGTCGCGATCACCTCGAACTTCACCGGAACCGAGCTCATTCTCTTCGGCGCGCTCGAACGCGATCCGCTCGAGGTGCTGGGCGCCATCGCGCGGCCGGGCCAGCAGGGGGCCACGGGGCGCCAGGAACGCGGCGATGTGGTCGTCGTGGTGCGCGGGCCCATCGAGGATGTCGCCGTGCGGCGGAAGGGACGCATCGGCCTCTTGTGGCTCAATCGCGACAAGCTCAGCTTTTCCAACGTGCCGAGCTTCTATTTCATGGCCACGACGCGTCCGCTGGAGCAGATAGCCCCGCAGTCCCTCGTCCAGCGTCAACAGCTCGGCATGCACAATCTCGATTTCGAGGCCGGCGCCGACACGCTGTTCAGCCCCGAAACGGTCACGCTGTTCCGCGAAGCGCTCGTGCGCAACAAGGAGAACGCCGGCCTCTATCAGGAAAACATCGGGGGCGTGCGCTTCTCGGGCAACACCCTGTTCCGCACAACGTTGCCCATTCCGGCCAATGTGCCGGTCGGCAATTACAATGCCGAGGTCTATCTGATCCGCAACGGGTTCATCGTGAGCGCCCAGTCCTGGCCCTTCTTCGTCGCCAAGACAGGTCTCGAACGCTGGCTTTATCGGATCGCCCACGGTTACCCGCTGCTCTATGGCGTGGGGGCAACGGTGCTGGCGCTCATGGCCGGCGGCGCAGCGTCGCTCGTCCTGCGCAGACGGATCTAGCTAGAGCGCTTCCCGAAAGGTGTTGCGCGGCTTTCGGATAAGAAGCGCGGCAAAAAAGAGCGTTACGGTGTGGGGCTTGCAGCAATCGCGGTGATCAGAATGGCGACGATCTGCACGGCGATGCCCGCCAGACCTGCCAGTATCGATGTGCCGCCCTGTTTTGCAATGTATTCGGCACGCTTGTGAGCGACGATGCGCCGGTCGTCCGCGCGCGCGATCGCATTGAGGGCGAAACCCAAATAGATGCTTTTGGCGAACAGAGCCATGAAGATGACCATCACGAAGTAAGCGACCAACAGGACCACGGCCGCCGGGACAAGACGCGGATTCGTGCCCGTCATCGTTGTGATGAACTGAGCCGTGAACAGACCGGCCGCCAGCGTGTAGAGACGACGGTAAAGCGCCCAGCCATAACCGAGCGTCAGGAAGGCGGGCCAATGCCAGCTCGGCAGAAAGAGCTTCTCCTGGGCCGCGAGCACCGCCGCGTGGCGCAGGTAGGACCCCTCGTTCTTGCCAAAGAATGCGGTGAGATCGGCCGTCAGCTGAGCCTGATCCTCGCTTTTGAGGATAGCCACCAGCTGGGGCCGCTTGGTGCGGTAATTCGTCAGGACGTCAGAGAAAGTCATGAAACACTCCGGAGGCGATCCTAAACGCGGCGTGGTTAGCGAATCGTGAAACGCAGAGACACGGAGCGCACCATCGGAATGGGATAGGCCCGACGCTCGCCCAGCATCCAGGCGGTCAGCTCCGCGCCGAACAGACCATCATAGGCCGGATCGTCGAGATCGAGCCCCCCGGTATAAGCGCCGAACGCGGGCAGGATCACCCGCCGCCCGTCGCTCGCGAAACAACGTCGCCGGAACCGCCGGCCACGCACGACGATGCTGGCCGCAGGGTGAAGGTGGCCCGCAAGCTCGCCTTCGGCCGCGCTCCGCGCGGAGACCGGGATGTGACGGAAGACAAGCGGGCCCATGTGAAGCGCAGTCGCGACGGTGCCGCCGAGATATGCGGGAGGCTTCGGATCGTGATTGCCCGCGATCCAGATCCAATCGTGACCCGCGACCAGGCTCCGCAGCGTTTCCGCATCGTCCGGCGCCAGACGCTCGCTCACCTCCGCATCGTGAAAGCTGTCGCCCAGCGCGACGACCCGTTTCGGCTTGAGGTTTCCGCACACATCGATGAGACGCTTCAGGGTCGCCCGCGTGTCATAGGGCGGCAGCAACACGCCACGCGACGCAAGTGACTGGCCCTTCTCGAAATGCAGATCCGCCACCACCAGCGTCTCGGCGTCGGGCCAGTACAAAGCACCCGAAGAATCGGGCACGAGATCGACACCGGCAAGGCGTAACGGCGCGGGAAGGCGTTGGGACGGACACGTCGTCATGATGCACGCGCAACATCTACGTGAGTGCGGCGCGAGAATCGGACCGCGGCCTCACCCTATCGCCAACCGGCGCACGAGGGGAGAGGAATCAACACCGGCTCTCCCGCGCATGCCGGAGAGCCGGTGAAAAATGACAGTTCAGTGTCTAACGGCCGTAATAGCCATCATTGTAACCGCGCTCATAGGCACGGTCGTAACGCCGCTGATGCTGCGGTGTCGTCGCGGCACCGGCAGCCGCACCCGCACCCGCACCGATCAACGCGCCCGTACCGGCGTTTCCGCCCGTCGCGGCACCGATCGCGGCACCACCTGCTGCGCCGATGGCACCACCCGTCAGAGCGCGCTCGCCTGCCGTATCACCACAGGCCGCCAGCGCAAGCACAGCGCCACATACGCAGCCGGCCCTCACCAGTTTGCCGATGATCATGAGTCTTCTCCCATTCTTGGAGCGTGTGTTGCCCCAAGTTCTGAGAAGTTAACCGCTGGTCGGAAGCGTGGTTCCGCCCTAGATGTTCAAGCGGAAGCGGAGCGCCGGCGCTTTTGCACCGCGGAACCGGTCGCTTCGTCGATCAATGCCGAAGCCGCTTCCGCTAGTAGCTCGTCGCTCGCCGCCCCATAAACAGGCTCCTTGCCGATCTCGAGCATGATGGGCACCGCGAGCGGCGAGATCCGATCCAGACGCTTCAGCACGACATGACCGCGAATGCGCTGCAGCAGCTCGCCCATGCGCCCGATGTCGAGCAGGCCCGTTGCCGCGTCGTTGTAGGTGGCCTTGAGCAGAATGTGATCAGGCTCATGGGCGCGCAGCACGTCGTAAATGAGATCGGAAGAGACGGTGAGCTGACGACCCGTTTTTTCCGCATCCGGAAAGCGGCGCGGAATAAGACCGGCGATGATGGCGCAGGTTCGGAACGTACGCTTGAGCAGCGCGGATTCCGCGAGCCACGCCTCCAGATCGTCGCCCAGCATGTCTTCTGCGAACAGCGCGCCCATGTTGAGCTCACCCATGTCGCGCAACGCCCAGATCGCGAGTGCGTAGTCGTTCGCGACAAAGCCCATCACGCGCATATGCAGCCGTTCGAGCCGCCGCGTCAGCAACATGCCGAGCGTCTGATGCGCAAGACGCCCCTCGAAGGGATAGCAGACGAGATAGAAGCGCGCGCCGCGCGGAAACGTCTCGACCAGAAGCTGATTGGGCTTCGGCAAGAGAGAGCGGCGTTTCTGCAATTGAAGCCATTCGCGCACCTGATCGGGCAAGGCATATCCGTGCTCGGGATCGGCGATGCGCGCGCGCACGCCCGCGGCCAGAAATGTCGACAGCGGAAACTTGCCGCCCATATAGGACGGGATCATAGGCGCATCGGCGGTGGTGCGCGTGACGAGCGCGTCGGTCTCGTGCAGGCCCTCGAAGCGCACCACATGACCGCCGAAGAGAAACGTGTCGCCGACGGAAAGCTGCTCGACGAAATATTCCTCCATCTCGCCCAGCACGAAGCCGCCGCGCAGCGGCGTATTCGGTTTCGGCCGCCGGCGGACGAGGCGGATCTTGACCATCGGCGCCTCGACGATGGTTCCGACATTGAGCCGGTAGCTCTGGGCGAGCCGCGGATGGGCAAGGCGATAGAGGCCGTCCGGCTGATGCGCAAGCCGGCGATAGCGGTCATAGGTGCGCAGCGCGTAGCCGCCGGTCGCGACGAAATCGACGACCTTGTCGAAATCTTCGCGCGCAAGCCCGGCATAGGGTGCGGCGGCAACTACTTCCCGATAGAGCTCGTTCGCATCGAACGGCGCCGAGCACGCGACGCCCAGCACATGCTGCGCAAGCACGTCGAGCCCGCCGATACGCGCTTCGCCACCGTCGAGCAGTCCCGCCGTCACAGCCGCGCGCGCAGCCTCGCATTCGAGCACCTCAAAACGGTTGGACGGCACGAGCAGGGCGCGCGACGGCTCGTCGAGCCTGTGATTGGCGCGACCGATGCGCTGCAGGAGACGGCTGGCACCTTTGGGCGCTCCGACATGAATGACGAGATCGACGGCGCCCCAGTCGATGCCGAGATCAAGCGTCGACGTGCAGACGACGGCGCGCAAAGATCCCGCCGCCATCGCGGCCTCGACCTTGCGGCGCTGCTCCGGCGAGAGCGATCCGTGATGAAGCGCAATGGGGAAATTCTCGTGATTGAGCCGCCACAGCTCCTGAAATACGAACTCGGCTTGAGAGCGCGTATTGACAAAAACGAGCGAGGTCTTGTGCGCGGCGATCGCGGTCATGACTTCGGGTAGAGCATGACGTGTCGAGTGGCCGGACCACGGAATCTCGGCTTCGGACGACAGGATCGTCACTTCGGGGGCAGCACCTGAGCGTCCCAGGACAAGAGCGGCCGGACGGCCGAGATAATCGAGCAGGACGTCCGGATCGCGCACGGTCGCCGATAGTCCCAGCCGGCGATGCGCCGGCGCGAAGGTCCGAAGGCGCGCCAGGCCCAAGGCCAGCAGATCGCCACGCTTGTTGGGCGCGAGCGCATGAAGCTCGTCGAGCACGACGTAGCGCAGCCCCGCGAAATAGGCCGGCGCGTCCTTGTAGGCGAGTAGAAGCGCCAGCTGCTCCGGCGTGGTCAGCAGAATGTCGGGTGGGTCGATGCGCTGGCGCCGCCGCTTATGCGCCGAGCTGTCCCCGCTTCTGACCTCGAGCCGGACAGGCAGATCCATCTCGCGCACGGGCGTCTCGAGATTTCGCGCGATATCGACCGCGAGCGCCTTCAGCGGCGAGATGTAGAGGGTGTGAAGCGCCGACGAACGTCGCGCGGTCGCCCGCTCACCCCAACCCTCTCCCCGATGGGGAGAGGGGGACTCGGGGGCCGGCACCTCGCTTTCCCTCTCCCCTCGGGGAGAGGGCCAGGGTGAGGGGGCCTTTCGCGCGAGATCGACCAGACTCGGCAGAAATCCCGCCAGCGTCTTGCCCGCCCCGGTCGGCGCGATGAGCAGGGCCGAGCCGCCGCATTCGGCCGCGACGAGAAGCTCGAGCTGATGGGGCCGGGGCGCCCAGCCATGGGAGGCGAACCAGCGCTCGAATTGCGCGGGCAGGCCCGGGGTCGGAGGCAAAGTTGGTGCGGCGCTCGTCACGCCCTATTCTTAGATCGTTTCCAGGAAAAGTGCTCGGCGGCGAAGCCGCCTGGCAAGATGATAGGGCACTTCGTGCCCGGGCGGTTTTCCGTCCGGAAACACGACATATCAAAGGCCGGATGGCACCACTGTCGCCACCCGAGGAGATCGCGATGAAGACCATCTCTCTTCTGCGTCACGCGAAATCGGATTGGGACGACGACACCCTTGACGATCACGAGCGGCCTCTCAATGCCCGCGGCCGATCCTCCGCGCCGCGCATGGGACGCTGGATCGCGGAGCACCTGCCGCCGCCCGATCTCATCCTCTCCTCCACCGCGGAACGCACAAGGGAGACTGTGGCGCTGGCCTTTCCCCATCTCAGTCACGTCGAGTTCGACGATGGGCTTTATCTCGCGCCACCGGGCACCCTGTTCGAGCGACTGACCAAGCTCAGCGAGGCGCAGGCATCGGTGCTGCTGGTCGGACACAATCCAGGTCTTGGCGCCCTTGTCCTCTTTCTCGCGCGCGCCGACGGCCCTCCGGAAGAGGAAAAACGTCGTCGCGCGGTTCAGGCCAAATTTCCGACAGCGGCCTTCGCCACCCTGGAGATGCCAACGGAGCGCTGGCGCACGCTCCAACCGGGCACCGGGCACCTCACCCAGTTCGTAACGCCCAAGGATCTGTAAGCAGACCTCAAAACCCAGTCGAGGGCTCGTCTTTCCTGGTCGGGTCGGCGGCGAGCGTCAGCTCTTCCCAGGCATAGGCGACTTCGTGGATGGAGACGCCCCATTGCCGGCCCTGGCGGGTCGCGGCGATGACGCCGCCTTGCGCTTTGTAGAAGTGGCGCGACGGGTTCTGGGCCAGCGCCCAGACACAGGCCGACGGCTTGCCGATGCTTTCGAGCTTGGCGAAGAGGGCTTTCAGGAGCAGCGAGCCGACCCCCTGGCCGACATGGTTTGGATGGACATAGAGCGTGTAGACCTCGCCGCCATAGGCGAGCTTCGCGTCCCGCGTGGGGCCGCAGCTCCCCATGCCGACGATGCCCGCGCCTTCGCTTTCGGCAACGAGGATCGCTTCGTCCTTGCCCGCCGTGCGGATCGCGCGGTCCCAGGCTTTGGCAAGGCGCCGATAGGACATGCCGAGCAGCACCCAGTCCGGAATCATCCCGGCATAGGATTCACGCCAGGAATCGACGTAAACCTGGGCGATGGCGCCCGCGTCTTTTTTCGTCGCATTGCGAACGGTAATCATCTCTGTCGTCCCGGTCCGTTCCCGGCCGGGCTTCCAGACGGCGTCTCCCCGATAGGCAAGGATTGGGGGGATCGCCGCCGACGCGAAGCCTCAGTAGAGTCCGAGTTCCTTCATGGTCGCGGGGCCGGCTGTGCCGTCGGCCCCCAGATTCTGAGCCTTTTGGAACGCTGACACCGCGCCCGCCACCGACGCATCGTACTGCCCGTTGATCGGGCCCTTATAATACCCGGCCTTTGCTAACGCTTCCTGCAGACGCTCGACTTCATAACCCTGATCGCCCGTTTGCATCATGGACAGCTGCCGCTGTCCTTGCTTGGCCTGGTAGAGACGCTGTTTTGTACGCTTCAGGTACTGACTCTGCGCCTCCGGTGCAAGCGCTGTGGCCTTCATGTCATCGGACTCAACCGCGAGCGCCTCGATTTTCTTGGCGACGCGGACGTCGTTCAGCTCGGCCTGCTTCGATTTCGTCGTGGCGATCAAGCCCTGCATGCGCTTGTCCGCCTCGTCGTGCTTGCCGGCTTCGTAGAGCTTGACGGCCTCCTTCTGCGCCCGCTCGGTCTCGGCCAGGGTGGCTTCGACCGATACATTACGATTGACGGCCTGCTTGGTCTTGGCCGTGTCGTCCGTTACTTCTACGCCTAAATTCACGTCAAAAGTATGTACGAGCCCGTCATCGGCGCCCGCATACGACATCTTGATTTCACCGAGATCCTGACGACCCAGCTGTTGGGAGTCGACCTCCAGACGCACAAGCACGGAACGCTTCTCGCCGCCGAAGACATCGCCCAGATCGGCCCTGCCCGTCTGACGGCTCTCGTCGAAGCCCAGGATTTCCACGCCCTTGAGCGGCCGCTTCGCCTTGATCTCGATGACGCAATCGCGCGCGACGGTGGCGAAGAGCGCATTGAGCTCTTGTGCGAAGATCCGGGACATCTGTTCCGGATTTTCAATATAGTAATACCGGCCGCCGGCATTGTCCGCGATGGCTTGCATCAAATCTTCGTCGTAGTCGCGGCCGAGACCCAAGGTGGAAATCGGCACGCCCTGGGCGCGCGACTTGCGCACGAGCTCGCGAATGGCGTCGGGGTCGGTGATGCCGGTGTTGGCGAGGCCGTCCGACAAGAGAAGCACCCGGCTCAGCGGCTCGCGGCCGGCGAGCTTGCGCTCGTTCGCGCTCTGAACTTCCTTCACGCCAGCCATCATGCCGCCGGCCAGATCCGTGCTGCCGCGTGCACTTAGCCCGTCGATCAACTGCTTGAGCATGTCGGTCGATGCCACCTTGCCGGCCGGCCACATCACGGTGATCTGGTCGTCGTATTCGACGATCGACAGGACGTCCTTGGGGCCTAAGGAATCGATCAGAAGCGCCGAGGCGCGTTTGAGGTAGTCGAGCTTGCCTTTGTCGGCCATCGACCCCGAGCGGTCGAGCACCAGAGCCACGTTGAGCGGCGGACGCTTTTTGGCGCTTCCGGTGTCCGCGGGGATCGCGTCGAGGCGGATCAAGAGGTAGACGGGTTCGGTCTGGCCGCGCAGGATGACGGGCCGATCCATCTCGACGGTCGGTGTCACGGCGTCCCTGGCAGCAGCGTGCCCGCACCACAGACAGACGGCCGCCGCCACCAAAAAGGCCGAATGCCACCAAGCCCAAACCCCAACCGATGTGTTCGTCCGCGTCCGCACCGAAGCGCCCATGGCGTCCTCCCGCTTATCCCCCTGCCCGGCCCGTCGCCAAACCGTGCCGCAAACCCCGCGACACCCTGAGCGTGAGCGTCGAATATGTCCGCGCGTGGTTCGGTTTGCGGCATCATTGGGGCGGCAAAATAAGCTTCTGGGCTCGCCATTTCGCCGCAGATGCGAAGCGAACCTTGCTCCCATGCCCGGGAATCGCGATACTTTGTTAAGTGATTTGCGTGCGGCCGAGATGTAGGAGGTTTTCCTGTCCAGGCTGCGCCGGGTGAAGTTAAGTCCCGGCTCTCCGGTGGGAGCGGGGCTGCGAGAGGGTGAAGCCGCTGCGAGACGTGGCACGACAGACCGAAAGGTCGACCTCCCTGCGGGCCGATGCGTTTGGCGCGGTCCTCTCGCTTGATAACGACACCACCCCTATCCGTTTAAGCCCAGCGATCAACGCGCTTGAGAGCGGCCCGAAAGGGCGCTTCGCGCGTTTTAGCGTTGCTGGTGAGAAATTATTTTCTTTAACGCCCCCTTTCCGATTGGGCAGCGAGACTAGATCTCACCTTAAGGGGGCTGATCGCCGGGTCAGCAAGCCCGGCGACAACAGAGGATGTACCGATGGCAGCCGAGCTCGACATCTTTGAACGGTTTTCCGAGGCCTACAGCCTGGAAAAGCACGAAACGATGTCTCTACGGGATTACCTGCTCGCCTGCCGCGACAATGCGATGATGTACGCCTCGCCGGCCGAGCGGATGGTCGCCGCGATCGGCGAGCCTGAGTTCATCGACACGAGCCGGCACCCGCGTCTGTCGCGCATCTTCTTCAATCGCACGATCAAAGTTTACCCGTCCTTCGAAGGCTTCTACGGGATGGAAGACACGATCGAGCGCATTGTCGGCTACTTCAAGCATGCAGCCCAGGGCCTCGAAGAGCGCCGGCAGATCCTCTATCTCCTCGGCCCGGTGGGCGGCGGCAAATCCTCTCTCGCCGAGCGGTTGAAGGATTTGATGGAGATCAAGCCGATCTATGTCTTGAAGGCGGGCAATCAGATCAGCCCGATTTTCGAGAGCCCGCTCGGCCTGTTCCGGCCCGCGCAGTTCGCCGATCTTCTGGAAGAGCGTTACGGCATCGAGCGGCGTCGCCTCACCGGCATCATGAGCCCGTGGGCGCTGAAGCGTCTCGACGAGTTCGGCGGCGATATCTCGCGCTTCGACGTCGTGCGGCTCATGCCGTCCAAGCTGCGCCAGCTCGCGGTGTCCAAGACGGAGCCCGGCGACGAGAACAATCAGGACATCTCTGCGCTCGTCGGCAAGGTCGACATTCGCAAGCTCGAGCACTACAGCCAGGACGACAGCGACGCCTACAGCTATTCGGGCGCGCTGTGCCGCGCCAACCAGGGCCTGCTCGAATTCGTCGAGATGTTCAAGGCGCCGATCAAAGTTCTGCATCCGCTGCTGACCGCGACGCAGGAAGGCAATTACATCGGCACCGAAGCGCTCGGCCCCATCCCGTTCCAGGGCATCATCCTTGCGCACTCGAACGAGGCCGAGTGGCTGCAGTTCAAAGCGAACAAGCACAACGAGGCCTTCCTCGACCGCATCTCCGTGGTCAAGGTGCCCTACTGCCTGCGCGTGGCCGAAGAGACCAAGATCTACAAGAAGCTCGTTCAGCAAAGCGAGCTGGGCTCGAGCCCCTGCGCGCCCGAGACGCTCGAAATGCTGGCGCGCTTCTGCGTGCTGACCCGCCTCAAGGAGCACGAGAATTCCAACCTCTATTCCAAGATGCGCGTCTATGACGGCGAGAAGCTGAAGGACACCGACCCCAAGGCGAAGTCGTCGCAGGAATACAAGGATGCCGCCGGCGTCGACGAAGGCATGACGGGCATCTCGACCCGCTTCGCGTTCAAGGTTCTGTCCGAAACCTTCAACTTCGACACCGACGAGGTGGCCGCCGATCCGGTTCACTTGATGTATGTGACCGAGCAGGCGATCCGCCGGGAGCAGTTCCCGGAGGAGACCGAGAAGCGCTATCTCGAATTCATCAAGGCCGACTTGGCACCCCGCTATGCCGAGTTCATCGGCAAGGAGATCCAGAAGGCCTATCTCGAGAGCTACAGCGAATACGGCCAGAACCTGTTCGACCGCTACATCTCCTACGCCGACGCCTGGATCGAGGATCAGGACTATAAGGACGCCGACACCGGCCAGATGCTGGACCGGAGCCTGCTCGACGCCGAGCTGTCCAAGATCGAGAAGCCGGCCGGCATCGCGAACCCCAAGGACTTCCGCAACGAGGTCGTCAAATTCGCGCTCCGGGCCCGTGCCGCCAACAACGGCAAGAACCCGGCCTGGACGTCGTACGAGAAGCTCCGTAACGTGATCGAGAAGCGGATGTTCAGCCAGGTGGAGGACCTCCTGCCGGTCATCAGCTTCGAGTCGAAGAAGGACTCGGACTCGCAGAAGAAGCACGACGATTTCGTGCAGCGCATGCTGACGCGCCATTACACCGAGCGTCAGGTGCGCCGCCTCGTCGAGTGGTACATGCGGGTGAACAAGGCGGGCTGACCGGCGGGGCGCTCGCGCCCTGACGCGAGACCCCACGGAAAGACTCGGGAGCCCGATGCCCCATATCATCGACAGACGCTTGAATCCGAAGGGCAAGAGCCTGGGCAACCGCCAGCGCTTCCTTCGGCGTGCGCGCACCGAAATTAGGGAAGCGATTCAGAAATCCCTGAAAGACCGCAAGGTGAACGATCAGCTCGGCAGCGAGAAGATCACGATCCCGACCAAATCGACGCGCGAGCCGCGTTTTCGCCTGTCGGGCACCGGCGGCTCTCACGAGCGTGTTCTGCCGGGCAATAAGGAGTTCGTCGTCAACGATCAGATCCGCAAGCCCCAAGGAGGCTCGGGCGGACGCGGCAAGCAGGCCGCGCAATCGGGCGAAGGCGAGGACGACTTCCAGTTCACACTGACGGAGGACGAGTTCCTTGACGTCTTCTTCGAGGATCTGGAGCTGCCGAACCTCATCAAGACGTCGGTCAAGGACATGAAGACGACGACGCCGCGGCGCTCGGGCATCACGACAGCAGGCACGCCGCACAATATCAATCTGATCCGCACCATGCGGAACTCGTTCGGCCGCAGGCTTGCTCTCAAGCGCCCGAGCACCAAAGAGATGCAGGAGATCAAGGCGCGCATCTTCGAGCTGGAAGCCAAGGCCGACAAGACGACCGAGGATCAGGCCGAGTTGCAAAGGCTGCACGAGGCGCTCGCGCAGTTCGAGACGCGGCGGCGCTGGGTGCCTTACATCGACCCGCTCGACGTGCGCTACAATTCCTTCGAGGCGATGCCGGTCGCGACCGCGCAAGCGGTGATGTTCTGTCTCATGGACGTTTCCGGCTCCATGGGTGAGCGCGAGAAGGATCTGGCCAAGCGCTTCTTCCTGCTGCTGCACCTCTTTCTCAAGCGGCGCTACGAGCGCGTCGACATCGTGTTCATCCGTCACACCCATGACGCGCAAGAGGTCGACGAGGAGACCTTCTTCTATTCGCCGCAATCGGGCGGCACCATCGTCTCCACCGCGCTCGAAAAGATGCTCGAAGTCATGGCGAGCCGCTATTCGGCGGCGGAGTGGAACATCTACGCGGCGCAGGCCTCCGACGGCTACACGCAATCCGGCGACGCCGAGTTCTGCACCAAGCTGCTCGATCAGCAGATCATGCCCTATTGCCAGTATTACGCCTATATCGAGATCCTGGACGAGCGCGAGATGGAAGTCTTTGCAAGCGAGGAGACGGGCGCCGAGCTGTGGCGCTCCTACACGCAAGTGAGAAAGCTCTGGTCCAATTTCGCGATGAAGCGCATCAGCGAGCCCTCTCACATCTTCCCCGTCTTCCGCGAGCTCTTCTCCAAAAACGCGACGGAAGCGGCATGAGCACGGCCACCCTCGCCCTCTGGAGCCGCTTTCTGACTTGGCTCGGCCATCCCGAAGCAGCGAATGACTGCTATGGCGCGCTTGGCATATCCCCCCACTCGGCTGATCTTACGCCCGAATTGACAGCGCTTTTCAGCGACCGCGCGCTTGACCGCGCCGCGGTGAACGCTCTGTTTGCGCCGGTCGAAGCTCGCCTTCGCGCGGGCAAGATTCTGTTCGTGCCGTCCTATCTGAGCGGCCCGATCATTCGATGGCGCGACGCGGCCTTCGATTTCGACTTTCTCTTGCCGCATGTCAAACGGCTCCGGCGCGACGGGTTCGAGACGGACATCGTCTCCATCGACTCCGCGGCTGACGTCGCGGCCAATGCGCGCGCCGTCGCCGAAGCGATCGCCGCGTCGGCAAAGCCTGTGTTCATTGTGACCTTCAGCAAGGGCGGACTCGACACTCTCCACGCCTTGATCGAAGCGCCGGCGCTGATCGACAAAGTCGGCGCGATCGTGGCGATGCAGGCGCCGTTTTTTGGCTCGCCGGTCGCCGATCTTGCGACGGCAACGCCGCGCGCCCAATGGATCAGCGGCAAGGTCGTACGTCTCTATCGCGGCGGGATCGATGCGATCCACGATCTCTCAACGCCACACCGCCAGGCCTATATGAGCGCGCACGCCTCAGAGATCGCGACCATCGTCGCGCGCTGCCCCATTCTTTCCGTCGCAACCGCGCTCAGCACAAGCCGCTCCCTCGGCGCCTTCGCGGTCCGAAACGCGCCCACAACGCTCTGGATCGACGATCTGGGCCTTGCAAATGACGGCCTTGTCCCGGTTGCCTCGGCTATACTTCCCGGGGCCCCGTATGTGCTTATCGACGGGCTCATGCACGATGAACTAGGCTACGAACATCCGGCGCTCGATCGCGCGCTTGACCGTGTCGACCTCTTGAAAGCCTGTATGGCGTTGGCGCTGAGCAAGCCTGCAGAGACAGGACCTTTCGCATGAACGCGGAAATCCCCAACCGGACCCTCCTGTTCGACGACGCGGATTGGGATTTCGCGACGCTGAAGCGCTGCTTCGACACGGTCCAGCAGATCGCGGAAGGCGAGCTCGGTCTCGAAACCTATCCGAACCAGATCGAGATCATTTCGTCCGAGCAGATGCTCGACGCCTATTCGTCTCACGGCATGCCGCTCATGTACCATCACTGGTCGTTCGGCAAGCTGTTCGCCCAGCACGAGACGCTGTATCGCAAGGGCTATCAGGGCCTCGCCTACGAGATCGTCATCAATTCGAACCCCTGCATCTCGTATCTCCTCGAAGAGAACACGATCACGATGCAGACGCTCGTGATGGCGCATGCGGCGTTCGGCCATAACCACTTCTTCAAGAACAACTATCTCTTCAAGCAGTGGACCAACGCGGGCGCCATTCTCGACTATCTGCAGTTCGCGCGGCGCTACATCGATTCCTGCGAAGAGCGCTACGGCATTCAGGCCGTGGAGTCGGTGCTCGATTCGGCACATGCGATCATGGATCAGGGCGTGTTCCGCTACCGCCGTCCGCCGCGCCCGAGCCGCGACGAGGTCGCGCAGCGGCGGCGTGAGCGCATCGAATATGACGAGCGCACCTTCAACGATCTGTGGCGCACCCTGCCCCAGCGCGAGGAGACCGACAAAGCGCATAACCCGGACGATGTCGAGCCCGAGGACGGCGACATTCATCTGCCGGAAGAGAACCTGCTCTATTTCATCGAGAAGCGCAGCCCGGTGCTGAAGACGTGGCAGCGGGAGCTGTTGCGCATCGTGCGCAACATCGCGCAATATTTCTATCCGCAGAAGCAGACCAAGGTGATGAACGAAGGCTGCGCCACGTTCGTGCATCACCACATCATGAATACGCTTTACGACCGCGGCCTTATCAACGAAGGCTCGATGCTCGAGTTCATGCATTCCCACACGAGCGTCATCTTTCAGCCTTCCTTCGACGACCAGCGCTATTCCGGCATCAATCCTTACGCGCTCGGCTTCGCCATGATGGAAGACATCAAGCGCATCTGCGAGAAGCCGACCGAGGAAGACCGTCAGTGGTTCCCGCTCTTCGCCGGCGTGAAGGACTGGCAAGCGGTCCTGCGCGATGCCTGGGCCAATTACCGCGACGAGAGCTTCATTCTCCAATACTTGAGCCCGAAGGTCATGCGGGACCTGCGACTGTTTTCATTGCGCGACAAAGAGGACGAGCCAAACTACACGGTGGCGGCGATCCACGACGAGCAAGGCTATCGCCGTGTTCGCGAAAGCCTCGCCGCGCAATACGACATCGCCCGCCTCGAACCCGATATCCAGGTGATCTCCGCCGATCTCTCCGGCGATCGTCAGCTCGTGCTGCAGCATCGCATGCATGACGGCGTGCCGCTTTCGGAGTCGACCAAGGATCAGGTGCTGTCCCACGTCGCCCGCCTTTGGGGCCACGACGTCAAGCTGACAGCGGTGTCCTCTTCCGACGCCGGTTGATCACGCCGATTGCGCCGGCGCGTCGGCGATGAGGCGTGCCGCGGGAAAACGAACCTCTACGACCGTGCCGACGCCAAGCGTGCTCGTGATATCGAGCGTGCCGCCATGGAGATCGATGAGCTGCTTGGCCAGTGCCAGGCCGACGCCCGAGCCCTCGGTTTCACGCACATAGGCGGATTCGACACGCGCGAAGGGCTCGAGAATCCGTTTCAGGTGCTCCTGTGCAATACCGATCCCGTTGTCGAGGACCTGAAATCCGGGGCGTCCGATGTCATCGAGATTGATCCGCACGCGGATGCTTCCATCGTCAGGCGTGTATTTGACGGCGTTTGTGAAGAGGTTGAGCATGATCTGCTCGATGCGTCGCGTGTCCGCGAGAATATCGATGCCGCGGCGGGCGCACTCCACGATGATGTGATGTCCCTTGGCCTGAATGCGTGGTCCCGACAGCCGCAAGCATTTTTCGAGCGCTGTGGACAGTGAAACGCGCTCCTCGCGGAGATCGGACTGCCCCGCTTCCACGCGCGCCAGATCCAGGATGTCGTTGACGAGATCGAGCAGGAGCGTTCCGCTCGCGCGGATGTGGGAGACATACTCGCGCTGACGTGGCGGCAACGCACCGCCGATGTCAAGCTCGAGCATCTGGCTGAAGCCGAGAATGGCGTTGAGCGGCGTGCGGAGCTCGTGGCTCATGCTGGCCAGAAACTCGGACTTGGCAGCACTTGCCGTAATCGCGTCGCGGCGCGCACGGTCGATGTCCCTCACGCTCTGTCGCGCCTTGGCGACCGCAAGGTCAAGCAGATCCTGCGCGGAGCCCAGGCCGACATATGCGTCGCCGCGCACGATGATGAACCCTTCGTGCAGGGCCTTGCGGTGATCGGTAGCAATGCGCTCCGATACGGCGTCAACGTCCCATTCGGCCTGGACCAGCATCGGCTCCGCATCCATCACCAGACGAATGGGACGCCGCTCGCAGGTGGCGCGGTGGAGTGGGTTGGCGAAAATCTGAAGCAGCCGGCTGCGCGCGGCCAGTCCGAGCACGCGATCCCCTGCTATCACCGGAAGACCCGGACGATCCGGCTCATCCAGCAGCCGCTTCAGTACCTCTCCGCATGGCACAGAGTCCGCGATCGGCTCGATGGGCTGCGCGATCCGCGCGACAGGCCACGATTGCACGTCGTTTATCATCCCCACTGCCGACTCGCATTGATGCTCTCGGTTTGCGACCCGTTGTAGGGGCTCACGCTTAATGTTCAGTTTGCGGGTGCGAAAAAGGCGCGCCTTTCATGACCCCATGGAGGCAAATGAATCTTAAGCATCGGCCCGGCGGTAGGCTATTCTGACGGTTCTCCTCATACGTGCAGAAGGGCCAATCCATGCAAGACCGTCTGATGATTTACGGCGCCACCGGCTACACCGGCAAACTCCTCGCCGCCGAAGCCGTGCGGCGCGGGCTGAAGCCTATCCTCGCCGGCCGCGACCCCGCCAAGGTAAATGCCCTGGCCAAGTCCCTCGACGCCGAAGGGCGCGCCTTTTCACTCGACTCGGCCGACAGCGTCCGCCGTAACCTGGAAGGTGTTCGCTGCGTCATGCACGCGGCCGGACCGTTCACCATCACCGCCAAGCCGATGCTGGAGGCCTGCCTCACCCAACGCGCGCACTACCTCGATATCACCGGCGAGTTCAGCGTGTTCGAGCAAGCCGCCGCGCTCAACGACAAAGCGGAAGCCGCGGGCATCATGCTGATGCCGGGCGCGGGTTGGGACATCGTGCCGAGCGACTGCATCGCCCTGCACACAACGCGGCGCGTGAAAAATCCGCAATCGCTTCGGCTGGCGCTCAAGCATTTCGGCGGCCTGTCGCGCGGCTCGATCAAGAGCTTCGACTATATCGGGGGCATCGGCCAGCGCGCGCGCCGCAACGGCGTCGTCGTAACGCCGACCAATCAGACGCCGATCGACGTCGATTTCGGCTATGGCCCCGAAAGCTGCGTGCCGCTTCCCATGGGTGACATCATCTCGGCCTGGAAATCAACACGCGTTCCCAACATCGAGGTTTACTTTGCGGTCGGCGAGCCCGCCGCCGCCGTGCCGGTCGATCAACTGCCTGAAGGCCCCACGAAAGCGGAACGTGACGCGGGCCGCTCACGCGCGATCGCCGACGTCACGGGCGCCGACGGCAAGACCGTGCGATCGATGATCGAAACGACGTCGGGCTATTCCTATACCGGCGACATCGGCATCGAGATCGCAAGCCGCGTGCTCGCGGGCGAATTCAAGCCCGGCTTCCAATCTCCCGCGTCCGCCTATGACACCGCGCTCGCCACCAGCGTCGGCGCCTCGACCATCAAGGATTTGACGTAAGGGCTAAACCTGCGCGAGCTGCCGGGCGAAGGTCTTCAGACCCTGGTCGACATAGCCGAGCCCGCGGCAAAACTGCACGGCGACTTTGTTGTCGCCGGGCAGTTGGACGTTGATGCTCGACGCGCCAAGCGCTTGCAGCCATTGTTCGCCATGCTTGACCAGCGCGCGACCGATGCCGTTCCTGTGGAGACAGGGATCGACCGCGACATTCGACAGCCAGCCCTGGCGGCCATCGAACCCGGCTACTGCCACGCCGACCAGAGCCTCATTCGCTCGCGCGACCAGAATGGTTGCCGTCGGGCACGCGCGAAGCGTCGAAATCTCGTAGACCGCCTTGCGCTGGGAGCGGACCAGCCCGCAGCCCTGCCACAGGGCGATGACGGCGGACACGTCCTGCTCCTCGATGTGCTCGATGCGCAGGCGGTCACGGAAGAAGTCAGGAGCAATCATGGGGAACTCGGCAGTGACTCAAGCCGCACGCGGTGGATTGACTGATGCTAGGAATATCAATTATAATGTTCCATACATCATTATGTCGTATTGGTATTGTATATATCAGGCGCCAGACTTTATAAAGGAAAAATCACACATGATTACGGGCGCTCAGATGCGCGCGGCCCGTGCGCTGATGAACATCGACCAGAAGCGCCTGGCGCAGCTCAGCGGCCTGTCGCTGCCGACCATCCAGCGGATGGAAGCGAGCGACGGCGTGGTGAGAGGCAATGTGGACTCGTTGATGAAGCTCGTGTCGGCGCTGGACGAGGTCGGCATCGAGCTGATTGGGGAGAACGGCACGAGTCAGGGACGCGGACGGGGCGTGCGCCTCAGGGAGGTGCGGGCCAAGTGATGCCGGAGCCGGACAGCGGAAGTGCATGCGGACATGCAGCTTGGAAATGCACTGACCCCGCCGAGTTCGGCCCCAAACCCCAGCAGCCACCCCAGCGGCTCCTCTTTCATCGAGCTCTTCACACCCAAGCTCGTCACCATCCTGCGCGAAGGCTACACGCTTGCGCATCTGCGCGCCGACGCGCTGGCGGGACTCACCGTCGCTATCGTCGCTCTGCCGCTGTCGATGGCCATCGCGATTGCGAGCGGCGTTCCGCCTGAGCGCGGCCTCACCACCGCCATCATCGCGGGCTTCCTGATTTCAGGTCTCGGCGGCAGCCGCTTCCAGATTGGCGGACCGGCCGGCGCCTTCATCGTGCTGGTGGCCGCATGCGTCGACCGCCACGGCGTCGACGGTCTTCTTCTCGCAACGCTCATGGCGGGTGTCTTTCTCGCGGGCGCGGGCCTGCTGCGCCTCGGCACCTATGTGAAATTCATTCCCTATCCCGTCACGGTCGGCTTCACCGCCGGCATTGCCGTCATCATCGCAGCGAGTCAACTCAAGGACATGCTCGGGCTCACGCTTGCGGACAAAGAGCCCGGCCCCTTCCTCCCGAAGGTCGAGGCGCTGGCGGGCGCGTTCGGCACCCTCCAGCCGGCCGCGGTCGCGGTTGCCGCGCTCACCATCATGACCATCGTCGCCTTGAAGCGACTGCATCCGCACTGGCCGGGCATGCTTATCGCGGTGGGGCTCTCCGCCTTCGCCGTATGGGCTCTTCATCTTCCGGTCGAGACCATCGGGACGCGCTTCGGCGGCCTTCCGCGGCTGTTGCCCGCGCCCGCCCTGCCGCCCCTCTCCGTCGCGAGAGCGGGGGCGGTTCTCCCCGACGCCCTGGCCTTCGCCCTGCTCGGCGCCATCGAGTCTCTCTTGTCCGCGGTTGTTGCCGACGGCATGACCGGCCGGCGTCATCGCTCGAACTGCGAGCTCGTGGCCCAAGGTGTGGCGAACATCGCGTCGGCCGTGTTCGGCGGCATCTGCGCAACGGGAACCATCGCGCGCACCGCCACCAATGTGCGGGCGGGTGCGCATGGACCCGTGGCGGGCATGCTGCATGCCGTCTTTCTGCTCGCCTTCATGCTCGTGGCGGCGCCGCTGGCGCGCTTCATCCCGCTGGCCTCGCTTGCCGGCCTGCTCGGCGTCGTCGCCTGGAACATGGTGGAGAAGCAAGCCTTCGCAAATCTTCTGCGCGCCTCGCACGGAGACGCGGTGGTGCTGTTGTCGACGTTCCTGCTCACCGTGTTCCGCGATCTCACCGAAGGCATTCTCGTCGGCTTTGCCATCGGCACGCTGCTCTTCCTCAACCGCATGTCCCAAGCGATCAGCGTCGAGACGGACAGGCGCTTCTCGACTGAGGATCGGCCGGACAACGACGCGGAGACCCGCACACCCTATGACGCGACGCTCGCCACCGATCGGAGCCTCGTGATTTACCGGATTTCCGGCGCCTTTTTCTTCGGCGCTGCGTCGACTGTCGCGGCAGTGCTCGACCGCATCGCCGATCGCCCGAAAACCTTCATCCTCGATTTCTCCGGCGTGCCGTTTCTCGACTCAACCGCGGCGAATGCCATCCAAGGAACCGTGCGGCGGGCCCGGCGCAACGGCGTGACACTCATTCTCACGGGCCTGCGCAGCCCGCTCGGCGACGTGCTCGCCGCCCATGGCGTACACGCGCCCGACGTGCGCATCGCACCCACCATCGAAGACGCGTTGGCAAGTCACACGCGCAAAAGCCGCGCGTGACGCGGGGTGACGACCGTCAGGACAGGCCCGGTCGCTTCGCGCGAGTGGGGTTAGTCCTTTCTCGAGACGCGCCGCGGTCGGCGCTTTTGGGCCGCTTCCTCCCCCTCGATCACGCCGTAGGACTTGGATTTCGTCTCCCCGTCGGCGAGGTCAAACCCCTCAGCCGTCAGGCCCCGCTTCAGAAGCTCACGCACCGCCGCCGCACGGCTCGGCATGCGCTTGGTAAAGCGCCAATCGTCCAGCGCCTTGAGCTCCTCATCCGTCAGCATGATTTGCAGGCGTTCTCCGCGAGCTTCGTCCGCCATGGAAGTGCACTCCCCACCGAGAAGATTAGCACCTTTTTTGCATTTTAAGCCTCTAGCGTCAATACATTATAAAACTCATTTAGAGGTTCTTACTCATAAATAGCCGAACCCAGTGATAGCTCAAGACGCGGAATAATCACAGAATAACAACGTAATAAATATAGATAAGGCCGGTCGGAAAATCATCGAACGGCGTTAAGATGAAATAGAACTCGCAGACCATAGCGAGATAAACAAACAAACCATTCGAGGTCTGTCATGCCGCTGGAGCTCGCAAAGGGACTTTTCCCTGCCGCAAACGATCCTACCCAAGCCACCGCGGACATGCTTGTAGCGGAATCCAATCATCGCATCGCCAACAGCCTGCAGCTCGTCGCCGGGCTCGTGCGGAGAAATGCCAAGCGCATTCTTGAGCGGCACCTGAGTGCGGCCGAGATCCCCATTTTCTTGCAGGAGCTTGCCACCCGTGTCGAGACGATCGCCCGGCTGCATCGCGCGCTGTCCGAAGACCACGCGACCATGGTCGCTCTCGGAAGTTATCTCCGAGACATCATGACAAGCGTCGTGGATGCGCTCGCATGGGAAACGAAGATCCAATTCTCGCATCAGTGCGATGACACCATCCGCGTTGCCCCGAGCCACGCGCTCTCTCTGGGATTGATCGTCAACGAGATGGTGACCAATGCGGTCAAGTACGCCCATCCCGCGGCAATCACGGGGAAAATCGATTTGAAATGCTATCGCTCGACAACCCGTAAGCTTGTTGTCAAGGTCATCGATGACGGTGTCGGACTGCCCGAAACATTCGATGCGATGACTGACGGCGGGACAGGAATGCAACTCATACGGTTGCTCGCGACGCAACTCGGCGCGCAACTGCAATTCGATTCTTCGCCCCTCGGACTGACGACTACTGTGATTATCGACGAGGCGCCAAGAGCCCTCTAGCGCGGCCCCCCAGACCCGCGTCCGCAGTCTCTTTCCCACCCAACAGCTTCTCGCCAAATTGCGAGCAAAGCCATGGAGCGGGTGAAGGGAATCGAACCCTCGTCGTAAGCTTGGGAAGCTTCTGCTCTACCATTGAGCTACACCCGCGAGGGCGGTATCAATATCATGCTCGGCCGGGAGTTGAGAAGAGCACGCGGGCGCGCGTCGTTGCGTACCTGGCCCGGCCATCCCACTCTATCCGTTTGCTTAGCCCTCTGTTCGCCTAATTCGGGGAAACGCCATGCGCAGCAGAACCTGCCTCACCCTTGCCGACGCCAACACCATCGTCGCCGCCGCCAAGGCGCACGCGGCCGCCAAGAAATGGCCGGTCGCGATCGTCGTGCTCGACGAGGCAGGCGTACCGTTGCACATCGAGCGCATGGACGGCGCGCCGCTCAAGACCGTCGAAACCGCGACCTTGAAGGCGCGGACGTCCTTTCAGCTTGGTCGCCCTTCCGCCGACATGGAGGAAGGGGTGAAGAACCGGATCAGCCTGCTCGGCCTGCCGGACATCGCGCTCCTGCAGGGCGCGCTGCCCATCAAGGTCAAGGGCGATTGTGTGGGCGCTGTCGGCGTCTCCGGTGTCATGTCTTACGAAGACGAAGAGGTTGCCCGCGCCGGCATCGCTGCCCTCGGGCTCGAATGAGGTGACGTCATGATTTTCGGGATGACACCCTTCACGTTCTTCCATGTCGTGCTGAGCTTGATCGGCATCGCAGCGGGCCTCGTCGTGATGACCGGGCTTCTGGAATCACGCCTGATGCCGGTGTGGACCAAGCTTTTTCTCGTTACGACGATCGCCACGACGCTTACGGGCTTTCTGTTTCCGTTTCATGGCTTCACGCCCGCGATCGGCGTCGGCATTCTGTCAACCCTCGTGCTCGCGCTTGCGCTCGCAGCGCGCTACACGTTTCATCTCGCCGGGATCTGGCGACCCGTCTATGTCATTACGACGGTGATCGCGCTCTATTTCAATTGCTTTGTGCTCGTCGTGCAATCGTTCCTGAAGGTCCCGCCGCTGCATGCGTTGGCGCCGAACGGCAACGAGCCGCCCTTCGCCATCGCTCAGGGCGTCGTGCTCGCAGCGTTTCTCTTTTTCGGCTACGTCTCGGTGAAGAAATTTCACCCGCCGGCGATTACACGCGCTTGAAATGCTTCGACAGCGCCAAGCCCTGGCGCTGATAGGATGAGCCGATCCCCTGTCCGTACAGGCTGAGCGGCCGCCCGGCCAGACGCTCGTAAACGAGCCGGCCGACAATCTGGCCATCTTCCAGAATGAACGGCACCTCATGGCTGCGCACTTCGAGCACCGCACGCGCGCCATGCCCGCCAGCCGCCGCGTGACCGAACCCCGGATCGAAGAACCCTGCGTAATGGACGCGAAACTCTCCCACCAGCGGATTGAACGGCACCATCTCGGCCGCATAGCCCGGCGGCACATGCACGGCCTCTTTCGAAGCCAGGATGTAGAACTCGTTCGGATCGAGAATGAGGGACTTGTCGGCGCCCGCATGGAGCGGCTCCCAGAACGCGGCGGGATCATAGGCGCCGATGCGCGTGACATCGATGAGACCGGTGTGCCGCTTCGCGCGGTAGCCGACGAGACCGTTCGGCCCCGTGCCCGTGAGATCCGCGCTCACCGCGATGCCGCCGTCGATATCGGCAGGCCCCGCGACCAGCGTCTCGGCCGCGTTGAGGCGCGACAGCGCGAGATCATCGAGAAGATCCGCGCCGCGGCGGAAGCGCATCTGGTTCAACCGATCGCCCGCGCGCACGCGGATGGAAAAGCTCCGTGGGCTGATTTCCGCATAGAGCGGGCCTTGATAGCCCGCCTCAACGCGATCGAACGCGGTGCTGCGATCGACGATGAGGCGCGTGAAGACATCGAGGCGACCGGTCGAGCTTTTCGGATTGGCGACCGCCGCCAAAGTCTCCGGCAATGCGAGGCGCTCGATCAGCGGCACGAGATAGACACAGCCCTTCTCCATCACCATGCCTTGGGTGAGGTCGATTTCGTGGGTCATCACATCTCCGAGCTTGTCGGCGACCGTGCGCGCGGGCCCGGGCAGAAAGCTCGACAGAATGCGATAGGCCTTGGGGCCAAGCCTCAGATCGAGGCTCGCAGGCTGGACCTGCGCCTCATCGGGCGCCGGCGTGCCGGCGATCACGCCCTCCGCGATCAACGCGAGGATGTCGCGATCCGGCAGAATGCCGGGCAGATTGCCGATGACGGTGTCGGGCGCGAGAGACATGGGCTTTTATAGGCGGACCGAGGCCCGCGGCGCAAAGCGAAAGTCTTCCCCGATCTTCCCCTTCTCCACAAGCACACTTGTCCACAGGACCATGGCCAGTGCGCGCAGAGGGCAGATATGATCGCGTCAACAGGGAGGATGTCATGAGCGAAACTCTTCTAAAGGACGGAGGCCGCGCCGCGATCGGCAGCACGCGGCCGCTCCGCCATGGCCTCATCACCGCGGGCGATATCCGCAAGTTCTGCGCGGCGGTCGACGACACGAACCCGCTCTATCTCGACCCCGCGGCAGCGCGCGCGGCGGGCTATGCGGATGTGATCGGGCCGCCGATGTTCGCACAAAGCGCGACCCGGCCGGTTCCGTTCCACGCCAACCTGCTGGCTGACGGCCAGTATGACGATCTGGCGCCGCCGGGGCTCGGGCATCTGCAATCGCTGCTCGCGGGACAGAGCTGGGAGTTCCTTCGCCCGCCCGTCGCCGGCGAGCGCGTGATGGAAGCCGTTCGCATCGGATCGGTGGAGGAGCGGTCCGGGCGCAACGGCAACATGGTGTTCGTCGCCGAGGAGGCCTCGCTCAACGACGACGCGGGCGATCCTATCGTGCGCAGCGTCAACACGCTTCTCTTGAGACCTCACCCAACGACGAAGCCTGCCGCCTCGGCGCAAACGGCGGTCGCGATGCCCGCCACCAACCCGGTGACGACGGTGACGGCGGAGGGGCTGATCAAGAAACCGAGCATGGTGTCTCTCTTCATGTTCTGCGCGGCGATCTGGGGCGTGCACCGGATTCACTACGACGTGGCCTATGCGCAAAGCGAAGGACTGCCGTCAGCGATCCTGCCGGGCTGGATGGTGTCGAGCTTTCTGACCGAGCTTGCGACCCGCCGCGCGGGCCGTGACGCACGCGTCACGAAATTCTCGGTGCGCTATCTGGCGCTCGCCTTTGCCGGCGACACGCTGACCTGCACGGCCTCGGCCAACGGGTCCGAGCTCACGCTGATCGCGACGAACCAGTCCGGCGTCAAAGTCGCCGAGGGAGTGGCGCAACTCACGGCATGTTGAGTGGTCGCCCCCTCTCCCCTTGGGGAGAGGGAGCAGAGTGGAGCTACCGCGGCGGCATGCGCAGCGCGCCGTCGAGACGGATCGTTGTGCCGTTGAGATAGCCGTTCTCGATGATCTGAGTGGCCAGCATGGCGTATTCGTGCGGGATGCCGAGACGCGACGGATTGGGCACGCCCTTCTCGAGGCCCTTGCGCTGCTCTTCGGTGAGACGGCTCAGGATCGGCGTGTCGAAGACACCCGGCGCGATCGAGCAGACCCGGATCTGACGGTTCGCGAGGTCGCGCGCGGCGACCATTGTGAGCCCAACCACACCGGCTTTTGCAGAAGCATAGGGAAGCTGGCCGACCTGCCCTTCCCATGCAGCGACAGAGGCGGTGAGGACACACGCACCGCGCTCGCCGTCGACAAGATCGAGCTTCGCCATTCGGGCGGCGCCAAGCCGCAGCACATTGTAGGAGCCGATCAGATTGAGCCGGACGATCTGCTCGTAGAGCTCGAGATTCCCCGGCGCTCCGTCGCGCTCGACGACGCGCACAACGCCGCCCTTGCCGGCGCAGTGCACAAGCGCGCGCATCGGCCCGAGTGCATCCGCCGCATCGAACACCTTTTCCATCGCGGCGGGATCGGTGACATCGGCCGGCACGAATTGCACGGCGGCGCCCAGCTCCTTCGCGCGCTCCGCGCCCGGCGATTGCGGCAGGTCGGCGATGACGACCTTGGCGCCCTTGGCCGCCAGCGCCTTGACGGTGGCGAGGCCAAGCCCCGACGCGCCGCCGGTCACGACGGATGAAATGCCTTCGATCTTCATGTGTTTTTTCCCTCTGTCTTTCTAAAGGCGTTCGATGATGGTGGCGTTGGCCATGCCGCCGGCTTCGCACATGGTCTGCAGGCCATAGCGCCCGCCGGTTCGCTCCAGCGCATTGAGCATGGTGGTCATGAGGCGAGCGCCCGACGCGCCCAAGGGATGGCCGAGCGCAATGGCACCGCCGCACGGATTGAGCTTCGCCGGATCGGCGTCGAGCGCGCGCTGCCAGGCGAGCGGCACCGACGCGAACGCTTCATTGACCTCGAAATGCGAAATGTCGCGCAAGCCGAGCCCCGCGCGCTTGAGCACCCGCTCGGTCGAGGGAATGGGAGCGGTCAGCATCAGCATCGGGTCATCGCCGCGCACATCGAACGCGACCACGCGTGCGCGAGGCTTGAGGCCCAGCGCTTTGGCGCGCGCCTCGCTCATCAGGAGCAGCGCCGCGGCGCCGTCCGTAATCTGGGACGAGTTGCCCGCCGTCACCTTCCATTTGATGTCCGGGAACCGCTCGACCGCATCCGGCGAGCCGAAAGAGGGCTTCAGCCCCGCGAGACGCTCCAGCGTCGTGTCGGGTCGGATGGATTCGTCGACGGTAACCTGGCCGTTCGGGCCGTCGATGGGAACGATTTCGTTGTTGAAATGACCCTTCTTGGCCGCCTCGGCCGCCCGCTGGTGCGAGGCGAGCGCACAGGCGTCGAGGTCGTCGCGGGTCAGGCCGTATTTCGCGGCGACGAGCTCTGCCGCCACGCCCTGGGAGATGAGGCCCGGGGCATAGCGCTTGGTGACCGACGGACCGCAATAGTCCTTGCCCAGACGATTGCTGCCCATGGGCTCGCGGCTCATCACCTCGACCCCGCCAGCAATCACGATGTCATAGGCGCCGGCCATGATGCCCTGAGCGGCAAAGTGCACCGCTTGTTGTCCTGAGCCGCAGCGGCGGTCGATCGTCACACCCGGAACATGGTCGGGAAATCCGGCGGCGAGCCAGGCCATGCGGCCGGGCGTCGCCGACTGCTCGCCGACCTGGGTCACGCAACCGATAATCACGTCATCGACCGTGCCGGGGTCGAGCTTATTGCGCCCGACCAAGCCCTTGAGAACACCGGCCAGCAGGTCGGACGGGTGGATTTCCGACAGCGCGCCGCCGGCCTTGCCGCGCCCCATGGGCGAGCGGACGGCGTCGACGATTACAGCGGTGTTGGTCATGGTTCACGCCTCCTTATGGGATTTGGCGGGCCGTTCAGGCGTCCCGCCCTCCAATGTGTCTTTACCGGATGTGTTGCGTATACAATTCAGATGGTTTCAACTGCGCGCCTACCCGGCGTCCTTGAAAGAGCTTCCGGGCCGACAATACAGACTTATGGAGAGGTTCGTGGACAGGAATTTTCACAACGGCAGTCCGCCTATGTCGTCAGCCGCCCGGAAGAACGAGCGGCGGATTGGCATCATCGGCGGGGGGCCGGGCGGGCTTTGCACGGCCATCAAGCTGAAGGAAGCCGGCTACGAGAATTTCACCATCTTCGAACGTTCCAAGGGGGTCGGCGGCACCTGGAACACCAACCGGTACCCCGGGCTTGCCTGCGACGTCCCCACGCACCTCTACTCCTTCTCCTTCGAACTCAACCCGGCCTGGACGCGGGAATACGCCCCGCAGCCCGAAATCCTTACTTACATGGAACAGGTCGCCCATAAATATGGGTTGATGCCGCATGTCCGGCTAGAGACGGCCGTCAAATCGGCCTATTGGGACGAGGAGTGCACGGTCTGGCGGGTCGTGCTCTCGACGGGCGAGACCGAGACCTT
>Ga0081455_10000958_pt1 | contig 36892 bp, 39 predicted proteins | sample TabmetS3T2R1_FD_70207 | JGI IMG/M metagenome (GOLD analysis project Ga0081455, IMG submission 70207) | Tabebuia heterophylla rhizosphere microbial communities from the University of Puerto Rico - S3T2R1 | ecosystem: Host-associated > Plants > Roots > Rhizosphere ...
GTTCGCGAGCCTCCCAGAGGACGCGGTGGTCTCGGCCCGCGACGTGGACAACGTCTACAAGGTGCCGCTCGTCCTTCGCGCCGAGGGGATGGACGACCTCATCCTCGACCACTTCGGGATGGAGGCACCGGCGCCGGACCTGGCGGAGTGGGACTACGGGGCGTACGAGGGGTTGACGACGGCGCAGATCCGGGTGGAGCGGCCGGGGTGGACGATCTGGACCGGCGACCCGCCGGGCGGGGAGACCGCGGCGGAGGTGGGCAAGCGGGTCGACCGCCTGCTGGAGCGGGTACGCGCCGCCGAGGGCCCGGTGCTGCTGTTCGGCCACGGCCACTGCGGCCGCGTCGTCGCCGCCCGCTACCTCGGCCTCGGTGTGGAGCACGGCCGCCTGCTGCTGCTCCGCCCGGCGACCCCGTGCGTCCTCGGCACCGAGCACGGCCACCCGATCGTCGACCGGTGGAACCTGCCCAACCCGGTGGACCACGCATGACGTACGAGATCAGGCCGGCCGCGCCACACGATGTACCCGAGATTGTGGCGATGGTGCACGAACTGGCCGAGTACGAGCGGTCCGCGGCCGAGTGCACCCTGACCGAGCAGGCGCTGGCCGCCAACCTGTTCGCCGACCACCCGGCGGTCCACGCGCACGTCGCCGCCGACGGGCAGACGTACGCCGGCTTCGCCCTGTGGTTCCTGAACTACTCGACCTGGACCGGCACCCACGGCATCTACCTGGAAGACCTGTTCGTACGCCCGCAGCACCGCGGCGCCGGCCTCGGCAAGCGGCTGCTGGCCGAGCTCGCCAGGCTGTGCGTCGAGCGCGGCTACCACCGCCTCCAGTGGTGGGTGCTCGACTGGAACCCGGCCACCGAGTTCTACCGTGGCCTGGGCGCCGTGCCCATGGACGAGTGGACGGTCTGGCGGCTCGACGGTGAGGCGCTGCCCGGCCTCGCCGCAGGGCTTCCCATCCCGTACGACGATCCCGGGCCGGACCGAGCCGAGGGGCGGTAGCCCGCGCTACCGTTGCCCGGCGCGTTCCAAGCGCGCGCATACCCTCGCTTGATGAGTAACACGCCGAACCCCGGCAGCGACGCGGCCCTGGACGTGAGCGACTACAGCATCAACACGCTCCTGTGTCCCGATTGCGGGCAGCACTACGCCCGAGTGACCGGCTACGTCGGCCGGGGAGCCGCATGTCTAGCGGCGTACTACGCCGTTTGTCACGGGCACCCGCACCATGAGGTTGCCGTGGACCTCATGTTCGGCACGTGGGGTTCGAGCGACATGGGTGACCATGAGACCTTTTCCTGTCTCATCCGCCCAGAGGGGGTCATGGTCGTGGACCCATTCGTCACTCTGTCGCTCAGCCCGAACGCTGCAGACCTTCCCGCCATCTTCGGGCGTGCCGTGCCCCGGCAGGAGGCTTTGGAGCACCCGATGCTCGCCCAGGTCTGGCAGGTCGTTGACGCCCTGGTGCTCGGCGTCCCACCCATCGCTGAGCAGTACCACGCGCGCTGACCCTGAGAACGGCAGGTGCCGCTCGGCTTGAACCCGGCCACCGAGTTCTACCGTGGCCTGGGCGCCGTGCCCATGGACGAGTGGACTGCGACGCCCTGGCCGGCGGGGGGACTCGGGAAGCGGAGCGTCGTGCCCGACCACTACGCTCATCTGAACACCAGTGCACCGTCCCTCGACGCCCCGGCGAGGAGGCCCACGTGATTGACCAGACCAGCGACGGCGCCGCGAAGGTCAACCGCAGTGACGACATCGTCGAGCTACGGCTGCCCGCCGACGGGGCATACCTGTCGGTGCTGCGGACCGCCACCGCCGGCTTGGCCGCGAGGCTCGACTTCACCCTCGACGAGATCGAGGACCTGCGGATCGCGGTGGACGAGGCGTGCGCGCTGCTGCTGGCCGACACTCCCACCGGCGCCGAGCTGAACTGTCTGTTCTCGCTGTCCCCCGAGGCGCTGTCGGTCACCGTCACCGCGCCGACCACGAGCGGGCGGCTGCCCCGCCGGCACACCTTCGCCTGGACGGTGCTGACCGCGCTGGCCGGTGAGGTCGACGCCAACGTGAACGACGACGGCCTGCTCAGCATCAACCTGCTCAAGCGGCGCGGCGGCCGCGCATGATGACCGACAGCAGCGGCAGCCTCGCCGAGTCGGACCGGGAGGCCGCGCGCGAGCAGTTCGTCCGGCTCGCGTCGCTGGCCGAGGACGATCCCGAACGCGCCCAGCTCCGCGGCCGGTTGGTGGAGTCGCACCTGCCGCTGGTCGAGTATCTGGCCCGCCGCTTCGCCGGTCGCGGCGAGCCGCTGGACGACCTGATCCAGGTCGGCACGATCGGGCTGATCAAGGCCGTGGACCGGTTCGACACCGAGCGCGGCGTGGAGTTCTCCACCTACGCCACGCCCACCGTGGTCGGCGAGATCAAGCGGCACTTCCGCGACAAGGGCTGGACCGTACGGGTGCCGCGCCGGTTGCAGGAGCTGCGCGCCTCGCTGTCCAGCGCCACCGCGCAGCTCACCCAGGACCTGGGCCGCTCCCCCACCGTTGCCGAGCTCGCCTCGCACCTCGGGGTCGGCGAGGAGGAGGTGCTGGAGGGCCTGGAGTCGGCGAACGCCTACGCCGCGGTCTCGCTGGAGGCGACCGACGACGCCGACGGGCAGTCGGTGCTGGACACCCTCGGCGGGGTGGACGAGGCGCTGGAGGGCGTGGAGTACCGGGAGTCGCTGAAGCCGCTGCTGGACAGCCTGCCCGAGCGTGAGCGCCGCATCCTCGTGCTGCGCTTCTTCGGGAACATGACGCAGTCGCAGATCGCCGCCGAGCTGGGCATCTCCCAGATGCACGTGTCCCGCCTGCTCGCCCGCACCCTGAGCCAGCTGCGCGAACGCCTGCTCAGCGAGGAGATGTAGGCCCTTCCAGCGCTTCCCGCGCGGGTGGGGTGAACAGCAGCACCAGCACCGCCAGAGCCAGCCCGAGGTACGCCGCCGCCGCGACGACCCAGCCGCTGTCGAACAGCGTCCACCCCACGGGCAGGAACAGGATCTCCAGGAAGACCACCGGCGTACGCGCCCACAGCCGCAGCGCGGTGAGGCCGCGGGCGAGCCACCCGAGCAGCAGGCCCGCGGCCGCCGCGAGCACCGCCAGCGTGATCGCCGCGCCCGGATCGTCCGGCGACCCGAACACCGTGTCGGCCGCCAACCACACCGCGGCCACCACCAGCACCCCCGCCTGCACACCAACCAGCGCGGTGGCAACAGCGAGCTGACGCGGCAACTGGCGCGGCGATGCGGTCACCCCGCTCAGGGTAGCCGCCCCACCCCACCCGCCCTGGCCCCGGTGATCCACAGCGTTCTCTCTGCCGTTTTCCGACCGTAACTCGCTGTGGATCATGGGGGTGGGTCTCGGGGGGGTGGGTGTGGGCGGGGGCACGTGATGTGGGCCCACCCAGGGGCGTTACCGGCCGGTAGGCTGCGGGCCATGCGCGCGCTGCTGGTGGTCAACCCCAAGGCCACGACGACCACCAAGCGCGGCCGTGAGGTGCTGGCCCGCGCGCTGGCCAGCGAGGTGAAGGTCGACCTGGTCCAGACCGAGTACCGCGGGCACGCCGCGGCGCTGGCGCTGCGGGCGGCCCGGGACGGCGTGGACCTGGTGGCCGCGCTCGGCGGCGACGGCACCATCAACGAGGTCGTGAACGGCCTGCTCACCGACGGTCCGAGCGCGAGCACCCCGGCGCTGGCGATCGTCCCCGGCGGCTCGACGAACGTCTTCAGCCGCGCCCTCGGCCAGTCGCAGAACCCGATCGAGGCGACCGCCGACATCCTGGACACGCTCCGCGCCGGCGGCGAGTCGATCGGCCGGCCGATCGGGCTGGGCAAGGCGGGTTCACGGTGGTTCACCTTCAGCGCCGGGCTGGGCCTGGACGCCGAGGTGATCCTGCGGATGGAGCGGCGGCGGCGCGCGGGTCGCTCGATTTCCCACCTGCGGTACGTACGGGCGGCGGTGGCGCACTTCTACCTGCACACCGACCGGCGCCAACCAGCCCTGACATTGGAACGTCCGGGTAGCGATCCGGTTACCGGACTGTTTTTGGCCATCGTTTCGAACACCACACCCTGGACGTACCTCCACGAACGGCCGGTAAGGCCCAGTCCGGAAGCATCCTTCGACTCCGGACTTGACCTCTTCGCACTGCGTCGGATGCGGACCGTAACCGTGGTCCGGACCCTCCGGCAGATGCTCAGCAAGCGGGCCAGGCTCCGTGGCAAGCATCTATACCGTCAGCACGACATCGGGTCGTTCACGCTGCGTTCCGATCGTCCGCTGGGCTTCCAGGTGGACGGGGACTACCTCGGGGAGCGCGAACATGTCACGTTTGAGGCGGTTCCGAACGCATTGCGCGTAGTGATCTAAGACACCATCCCGGCATTTCGGTAACCGCTCGTCATCAGTGATTCGACAGCGCGTCACTACATTCACACGATCTCGTTAGTCCGCGCGGCGCAAGTGCCTGTTGGTTGATAACAGAGCCGTTCAGACCATTGCCAAGAGAGTGTGAGGGTGCAAGTCTGGTGCGGGCCAACCGTCCCACCAGGCGGTGAGTTTGCCCACGAGAACCCTCGGAGTCGGACAAAACCTTGACAACGGCGGCTCTCGTGAAAGGATTCACAAGCAAGTTGGCAAGCATGCGTCAGGGACCTGCTCGTCCCCGGCGGACATACAGAACCCCCACGTACCGAGGGAGTAAAACGATGGACTGGCGCCACCGCGCCCTCTGCCGCGACGAGGACCCGGAGCTGTTCTTCCCGATCGGGAACACCGGTCCTGCTCTGCTGCAGATCGAGGAGGCGAAGGCCGTCTGCCGGCGCTGCCCTGTCGTGTCCGAGTGCCTGAGCTGGGCGCTGGACAGCGGCCAGGACGCGGGCGTCTGGGGCGGCATGAGCGAGGACGAGCGACGCGCGCTCAAGCGCCGCGGCGCGCGGCACCGCACCGCTCGGGTCTGACAAAACTTCGTACACGTTCCAACGAACCCGGCCCCCATCCCCAGGGGAGCCGGGTTTGTTGTATCCACCGAACCCGAACGAAGCGCACCCCACCGCCCTGGTCCGAGGAGCGCGTACCCGCAGGAACACAGCGGCGAAGGGCGGGAGCGACGAGGGAGGCGGCACGCAAGGCGCCCGAGCGAAGCGAGCAAAGCCAACACAGCACGCAAGGCGCCCGAGCGAAGCGAGCAAGGCCAACACAGCGACGGAGGGCGGGAGGGAGGAGGGAAGATCGCGTACTAGAGCGCCCGAGCGAAGCGAGCAATGTATACAGACGACCCCTGAGGCACGAGGTCCCAGGGGTCGCAGCGCGCCTCGCTTCCGCTCCAGCCCGGTGGGCGTTCGCGGCCGGCCGTGCGGCCGGAATGCGGGACGCGAAATGACGGTAACCCCGGCCGAGCATGGCGGTAAAGGCAGTTGTCCGTAACCTCTCAAGCGCGCCGAGTAACCCTTATCCGGAGAACCGCTTCGGTTCCGCCCCCAGCACGCGGCTGCAACTGCAAGGTTCCTTGCAACTCCGTACTCACCAGCGTTTGTACAATCTCCAGCCCCAGCGTCCCGCCCGCACCGAGCACGAACCCCTCCGGCAGCCCGCCGCCGTCGTCGGCGACCACCACGTCCAGCCACTTCCCGTCCCGTACGCCACTGACGGTGACGGTCCCCGTGGGCAACCCGTCGAAGGCGTGCTCGACGGCGTTCTGCATCAGCTCGGTCAGCACCATCACCAGCGGCGTGGCCACATCCGCCGGCAGCTCGCCGAAGGTCCCCGCCCGGCGCAGCGTCACCACCTGCAGCTCGGTCGCGGTGACCTCGCCGACCATGCCGAGCAGCCGGTCCACGATCCCGTCGAACTCGACCCGCTCGTCGTAGGAGGTCGCCAGCGTCTCGTGCACCAGCGCGATCGAGCTGACGCGGCGTACCGACTCCTGCAACGCCGCCCGCGCCGGAGCCGAGTTGACCCGCCTGGCCTGGAGCCGCAGCAGCGCGGCCACGGTCTGCAGGTTGTTCTTCACCCGGTGGTGGATCTCCCGGATGGTCGCGTCCTTGCTCATCAACTGCTTGTCCCGGCGCCGGATCTCGGTCATCTCGCGGACCAGGATGAGCGCGCCGACCGAGGAGCCGTGGTCGCACAGCGGCAGGGCCCGGAAGAGTACGGTCACCCCGCGCGCGTCCGCCTCCATCCGCAGCGGCGAGTCGCCGGACAGTGCGGCGCCGATCCGGGCGGCGATCTCGGAGGCGTCGAACGGGTCGGTGATCAGCCGCTTGGTCAGCGGGGCGAGCGCGGCGCCGACCACGTCCCCGGTCACCCCGAGCCGCCGGTACGCCGACAGCGCGTTCGGGCTGGCGTACATGACGACCCCGTCGGCGTCCAGCCGCAGCAGCCCGTCGCCGACCCGCGGCCCGGTGTGCGGCTCGGCGGTGTGCCCGGGCGGCGGGAAGGAACCCTCGGCCACCATCTGGCACAGGTCGTTGGCGGTCTTCAGGTAGGCCAGCTCCAGGTTGGAGGGGCTGCGGGTGAACGACAGGTTGGTGTCGCGGGCCAGCAACGCCACGATCCGGCCGTGCTGCCGCACCGGGATCGCCTCGCGCCGGATCGGCATCCCGTCGTCGCTCCAGTCCGGGTCGGACTCGCGGAAGATCCGGTCCTCATCGAGCGCGGTCCGCAGCCCGTACGCCTCGATCTTGGTGGCCTGGCGGCCCACCTGGTCGTCGGAGTACGCCGTGGTCGCGGTGGTCGGCCGTACCTGCGCCACGCACAGGAACCCGTCCTCGACCGGGACCCACAGCAGCATGTCGGCGAAGGACAGGTCGGAGAGCAGCTGCCACTCCCCGACCAGCCGCTGGAGGTGTTCGACGTCCTCGGTCGGCAGGGCGGTGTGCTCGGTCAGCAGATCGAACAGCGTTGCCACCAGGCAACGGTAGCCGGGCTCAGCTGGTGGTGACGCGGTCCGGTGCCGGGTCGGGGAGGGTGAAGCGGATGGTGGTGCCGCCGCCGGGGGTGTCGTCGGCCCAGATCACCCCGCCGTGCCGGCTGACGATCCGCTCGCAGGTGGCCAGCCCGATGCCGTGGCCCTGCACGGCACCCTCCCGGGCCGAGTCGGGGTAGGACCGGGCGAACATCGCGAACACCTCGGTACGCCGGGCGGCCGGGATGCCGCGGCCGTTGTCGGCGACGGCGATCACCCAACCGTCGCCGCCGCGTTCGGCCGTACACGAGATGCGCAACGGGTGGTCGGGGCGGGCGAAGGTGACCGCGTTGTCGACCAGGTTCTGCAGCAGTTGCCGCAGCGCCACCGGGTCGCCGTACACGATGGGCAGCCCGCTGACCGACAGCTCCGCCCCGGCCGCGGTCAGCCGGGCGCGCAGGTCCTCGGCGACCTGGTTCATGATGTGGTCCAGCTCGGTCGGCTCGGCGCGCAGTTTGGCCGACCCCGCCTGGGCGTAGGCGAGTACGGACTGCATCAGCTCGCGCATCCGGCCGGTGGCGTTGCGCATGACCACCAGCCAGCGCTGCGCCCGCTCGTCCAGCTGCTCGGCGTACTCGCCGTGCAGTTCCTCCAGGTACGCCGCGATCACCGACAGCGGGGCGAGCAGGTCGTGGCTGGCGACCGCGGCCAGGGAGCGCAGCTCGCCGTTGGAGCGCTCCAGCTCGGCCACGGTCGCGTCGAGCTGGGCGGTCCGCAGCACCAGGTCGCTGTTCAGCCGGAGCAGCTGGCGCTGGTCGGCGCGCGCCCGGGTCACGTCGGTCATGGCCAGTACGGCGCCGGCCGGGGTGCCGTCGGGGCCGGCCAGGGCGCGACCGCTGGCCAGGACGACGGTGGCCGGCCGGTCCGGCGGGGCGATCACCATCTCGGCACCGTTCACCGCGCCGTCCCGCAGCGCCCGCAGCAGCGGCAGCCTGGCCTCGGTGAGCGGGGTGATGCCGTCGGCCTCGTACAGGTGGTAGTACCTGGCCACCTCGCTGGGCGGTACGTGCACGTCGGCGTCGAGGCCGTGCCGGCTGCGGGCGGCCCGGTTCAGCATGGTGACGCGCCCGCCGGCGTCGGCGGCCACGACCGCGACGTCGATGCTGTCCAGGACGGCGTCGAGGAACTGGGTCCGCGTGGCCAGCTCCCGGTGCGCCGTGTCCAGCTCCCGCCGCGCCGACTCGGCCTGTTCGCGGAGCTGCTGCTGGTGCCGGGCCTGCCGGCGCCGCTCGAACAGCGCGATGACCACCGCGGCGAGGTCGGTGAGCCGCCCGACCTGGTCCGCGCTGAGCTGGTGCGGCACCTCGTCGAAGACGCACAGCGTGCCGAGGGTGTGGCCGCGCGGGCTGACCAGCGGCGCCGCGGCATAGAAGCGGATGTGCCCGCGCAGGCCGGTCACCCACGGGTTGCGGGCGAACCGGCCGTCCACGGCGGCGTCGGGTACGTTCACGAAACCGCCGATCGCGACGCCGATCTCGCACATGGACTCGCGGCGCGGGGAGTCGGCGCCGTCGAAGCCGACCGTGGTGAGCTGGCACTGCCGCTCGGCGTCCAGCAGGTTGAGGGTGGCGGTCGGTACGCCCGCGATGGCGGCGGCGACCCGGATGACGGCCTCCAGTTCGGGGCCGGCGGGGGTGTCCAGCAGGCCGTACTCGTGGAGCGCGGCCAACCGGCGTTCCTCGGCCCGCGCCGCAACCTGCGTCATCCGCTGCTCCCCGAAGTTGAGGACCTTCCCGTCCGTATCGGCACCAGGACGTACCTGCTGAGGCATCCGGGGCCGGTGGGAGACTTGCGCACCGTGGATCCGCTGGAACGGTTGCGCGTACTGGCCAGGGACCGGGCGGCCGCCGGTCTGGAGCGGGCGCTGCGGCCCCGGCCGGCCGGCGGGGACGGGCTGCTGGACCTGGCCGGCAACGACTACCTGGGCCTGTCCCGGCACCCGGCGGTGGTCGGCGGCGCGGTGCGGGCGGCGCTGGAGTGGGGCGCCGGCTCGACCGGGTCCCGGCTGGTGACCGGCAGTACGGGCCTGCACGCGGCGCTGGAGTCGGCGCTGGCGGAGTTCGTCGGTACGCCCGGGGCGCTGGTCTTCTCCTCCGGGTACTGCGCGAATCTCGCCGCGGTGGTCGCGCTGTCCGGGCCGGGCACGCTGGTGGTGAGCGACGCGGCCAACCACGCGAGCATCGTGGACGCCTGCCGGCTGTCCCGCGCGCGGGTGGTGGTGGCGCCGCACCGGGACGTGGCGGCGGTGGACGCGGCGCTGGCCGGGCGTACCGAGGAGGTCGCGCTGGTGGTGAGCGACTCGGTGTTCAGCACCGACGGCGCGTACGCACCGGTGGCCGACCTGCACGCGACCGCCCGCCGGCACGGGGCGTTGCTGGTGCTGGACGAGGCGCATGCCCTGGGCGTGGTCGGCACGCGCGGTACCGGCGCGGCGGCGGCCGCCGGGCTGGCCGGCGAACCGGATGTCGTGCTCACCGTGACGCTGTCCAAGGCGCTCGGCGCGCAGGGCGGTGCCGTGCTCGGCGCGCCGGAGGTGATCGCGCACCTGGTGAACGCGGCCCGGTCGTTCATCTTCGACACCGGGTTGGCGCCCACCTGCGCCGGTGCCGCGCTGTCCGCGCTCGGCATCCTGACGGACGACCCGACCCTGCCGGCGACAGCACGCCGGATCACCGCGGCGATCGCCGACCGCGCCACCCGCGCCGGGCTGCGGGCGACCGCCGGCGGGGCGGTGTGCGCGGTGGTGCTGGGCGAGCCGGACCAGGCGGTACGGGCCGCGGCGGTGTGCGCCGAGCACGGCGTGCGGGTCGGGTGTTTCCGGCCGCCGTCGGTGCCGGTCGGGCGGTCCTGCCTGCGGTTGACCGGCCGCGCGGACCTGACCGCGGACCAGCTCGCCCAGGTCGAGGTGGCACTCAAAGCGGTGGCCGCGCGCACCCGCGGGTGATCACCTGCGAAGCCGTACCGGGTGGGGACGTACCATCAGAACCCCTGCCAGAGCCGGCCTGACGGGAGAGCCGATGACGCCCGACCAGGGCAGCGAGCCCCTGGCGCCGGGCCGCGTCCCGAAGTACTACCCGGTGAAGCGGCACGTGTCCGAACATATCGCCGCGCTGCCGCCGGGCAGCCCGGTGCCGCCGGAGCGCACCCTGGCCAGCGAGCTGGGCATTTCCCGTACCACGGTGCGGCAGGCGCTGGCCGAGCTGGAGATGGAGGGGCGGCTGCGGCGCATCCAGGGCAAGGGCACGTTCGTGGCCTCGCCGAAGATGATGCAGTCGCTCCAGCTGACCAGCTACAGCGAGGAGGTACGCGCCCAGGGCATGCAGCCGAAGTCGCGGATCCTGCAGGTCAGCGTGCTGTCCGCCGATGCCGAGCTGGCCGCGACGCTGGACCTGGCGGTGGGCGACGAGGTGGTCACGGTGGCCCGGCTGCGGATGGCCGACGACGAGCCGATGGCGATCGAGCACACCCACCTGCCGGCGGCGCTGTTCCCCGAGCTGCCCGCGTACCTGACCCAGGCCTCCTCCCTGTACGAGGTGCTGGCCGGCGTGTACGGGATCCGGCTGGCCGAGGCGGAGGAGACGATCGAGACGGTGCTGGCCAGCCCGCGCGAGGCGGCCATGCTCGGGGTCGACACCGGCCTGCCGCTGCTGCTGATCTCCCGTCGCTCCATCGACGTGGAGGGGCGCGCGGTGGAGTGGGTGCAGTCGTGGTTCCGCGGCGACCGGTACAAGTTCGTGACCCGGGTGACCAGGCCGGCGGCGCCGTGAGCCTGCTGGTGGTGACCGGTACGGGTACCGAGGTGGGCAAGACCGTGGTGACCGCGGCCGTCGCGGCGCTGGCGGTGGCCCGGGGCTCGCGGGTGGCGGTGCTGAAGCCGGCGCAGACCGGCCTGCCGCCCGGCGAGCCCGGCGACCTGGCCGAGGTGGGCCGGCTGTCCGGCACGGCCGACCTGCACGAGCTGGCCCGCTACCCCGACCCGCTGTCCCCCGACGCCGCGGCCCGTACCCGCGGCATGCCACCGCTGACCCTGGACGAGGTCGCCCGGTACGCCGGCACGCTGGCCGACCGGGACCTGGTGCTGATCGAGGGCGCGGGCGGCCTGCTGGTGCGCTACGCCTCGGACGGCTGGACGCTCGCCGACCTGGCCCGGGTGCTGCGCGCCCCGGTGCTGGTCGTGGTCACCGCCGGCCTCGGCACGCTGAACCACACCGCGCTCACCCTGGAGGTGCTGGCCAACCGGGGTCTGCGCCTTGCCGGTGGCCTGGTCGTGGGCAGCTGGCCGGCCGGCCCCGGGCTGGCCGAGCGCTGCAACGTACCCGATCTCGAAGCACTGTCGGGCCGGCCGCTCGGCGGAGCCCTGCCGGCCGGCGCCCCGGCCAGCCCCGACTTCACCGGCACCGCCACGCACGGGCTCGGCGTGGAGTACGGCGGCCGGTTCGACCCGGTGTCCTTCCGGCCGTGTCAGCGGGATCCGTCATGATCGAAGCCGTTCCATCGTTGGGTGAGGGGAGATTCGGCGTGGCCGACATCCTGGAGATCGCGCGCGAGCAGGTGCTGGAGGGCGGGCGCGGGCTGGACGAGCAGCAGGCGCTGGAGTGCCTGTCGCTGCCGGCGCAGCGGCTGGAGGAGCTGCTGGAGCTGGCGCACCAGGTGCGGCTGCGCTGGTGCGGGCCGGAGGTCGAGGTCGAGGGCATCGTCAGCGTGAAGACCGGCGGCTGCCCGGAGGACTGCCACTTCTGCAGCCAGTCCGGCCTGTTCGACTCGCCCGTACGCGCGGCCTGGCTGGACATCCCGAGCCTGGTACGGGCCGCGGTGGACACCGCGGCGACCGGCGCGACCGAGTTCTGCATCGTGGCGGCGGTCCGCGGGCCGGACGCGCGGCTGATGGCGCAGCTGCGGGAGGGGATCGCGGCGATCCGCGACGCGGTCGACATCAACATCGCCTGCTCGCTGGGCATCCTCACCCCGGCGCAGGTGGGCGAGCTGGCCGACCAGGGCGTGCACCGCTACAACCACAACCTGGAGACGGCCCGGTCGTACTTCCCGCGGGTGGTGACCACGCACACCTGGGAGGAGCGGCACGAGACCCTGCGGCTGGTGCGCGAGGCCGGCATGGAGGTCTGCTGCGGCGGCATCGTCGGGATGGGCGAGTCGCTGGCGCAGCGCGCCGAGTTCGCCGCCCAACTGGCCGCCCTGGAGCCCGACGAGGTCCCGCTGAACTTCCTCAACCCCCGCCCCGGTACCCCGTTCGGCGACCTGCCGGTGCTGCCGGCGCACGAGGCGCTGGCCACGGTCGCCACCTTCCGCCTCACCCTCCCCCGCGCGATCCTCCGCTACGCCGGCGGCCGCGAGATCACCCTCGGCGACCTGGCCCCGCAGGGCCTGGCCGGCGGCATCAACGCCATGATCGTCGGCAACTACCTCACCACCCTGGGCCGCCCACCCGCCGACGACCTGGCAATGCTGGCCAACCTCAAAATGCCGATCAAGGCCCTCAGCCAAACCCTGTAACGGATCAGACCGAATACGCCGAGGTATCGCACGCCACATCGCCACGCCGATCCACAGTGATGTGCTGTACGACCTCGACACCACCCGGCAATACATCTCGGGCAAGGTCTCCGTTGGAGCTCCGGTACGCGTGCGGCCAGGTGGCGGAGGCAGTGCTGGTCGCCCGTACGAGCATGAGCGGGTAATGGTATCCAGCTGGGGTGGCGGGACCGCCGATGGTGACATTCCGCATTTCCCAATTGCCGCTGGGATGGACGATCAACTGCGGCCCGAGAACGTACAGATCGCCGTCAGAGGTGGTCAGGATCAGCCAGTACGCCGAGCCGGCGGGCGCTGGCGAGGCGGTGCCGCGGATCGTGGTGCAGCGCGGCACCGTGCCGCCGTCGGTGGGGTTGACGATCCGGCCCAGTGGACCCGGCAGGGCCGGCGCGGTGCCCGAAGCCGCCGGGTTCGCACCGGGCCGCCGCGCGTAGCTGACGCCCGCCCAGCCGAGGGCGAGCGCGGCCACGGCGGCCAGCGCGGCAAGGCTTCTGGCCAGGACGGACAGGCGTCGCCGGCGGGGCAGCGCGGCGGCGATGGCGTTCGCCAGCGCGGCGATGTCGGCCTCGAGGTGACCGTGCCGGACCCGGGCAGCCTGCGCGTGCGCGAGGGCGCCGATCTCGGCCGGCAGGTCCGCGGCGGCCGGCGGGTCGGCGCCGTCCAGCAGCACGGGCATGACCGTGATGCCCAGCCGGAGGGCCATCTCGACCTCCATCCGCACCCAGTCGCGCGGATCGTCGAGCAGCCGTACGCCGGCGCTGTCCGCCGCCGTCAGCCAGTGCGGGCCGATGACCGCGACCAGCACGTCACACCGGAGCAACGCCCGCCGGATGGCCTCCGGATAAATGGTGCCCGGCGGCATCGAATTCTGGTCCCGGAAGACCCGGGCCGCGCCGAAACGCGAGCACAATTCGCGGTAGATGCCCGCAGCGGCGTACGACTGGTCGGCGGTGCGGTAGCTGACGAAGATCCCGCCCAATCGCCCGCCGCCATTCCGTGAAACGATATTTCGCGGCACAGCGTACAGCGGCATTCCCGGTAGGTCCGGCCAACAGCGGGCCAATTGATTGCCAGCGGCGGAGGATGGCGACATAACGCCTGACCCGGGCACCGGCGGGCGGCGCGCCGCCGGGCGCGCGACGAGCGGTGGGCCGGACGGGTTAGGCGCACTGGTTCGTACGCTCAGCGATCTCTTCTTGTGGAAGGTGAAGGGCTCTCGGACAATCCGAGCGACTCCCCTCACACCGTCCAAGGAGGCTGGCGTGCACGGACGACGCGGTTCTGCACTCGCCATCGCTGCCACGGGGGCCCTGGTCGCCTTCACCCTGACCGGGGTCGCCGCCCCACCGGCGTTCGCCGACGGCCCGGGCGCCGGGGCGCCCTGGGTCGTGAGCCTGGGCGACTCCGCCATCTCCGGTGAGGCCGGTCGCTGGGCCGGCAACACCAACAACAGCCCGTCCCAGATCGACGCCCTCGGCCCGGCGGCGTACAACGACAACGCCAGCGGTACGGCCGAGCAGATCGCCGGCTGCCACCGCTCCAGGTCGGCCGAGGTCTACATCGGCGGCGGGGTGAACGGGCTGAACCTGGCCTGCTCCGGCGCGAAGACGGCCACCTCGCCGTTCTCCTCCGGCTCGGACTTCAAGCCCGGCCTGGACTTCTACAACGACGGCGCCGGCCACCAGGGCCAGGCGCTGATGCTCCAGCAGTTCGCGGCCAGCCACAACGTCAAGGCGGTCGCGGTGCTGATCGGCGCGAACAACTACCACTTCGCCGACATCGTGCAGGCCTGCGTCACCGACTGGCTGCTCTCGCCGAGCTGGTGGAAGAACTTCTGCCAGGACGACTCGAACGTGGCCAGCAACTTCACCGCCTCGAACATCGCCAACCAGACCGCGGCGATCCGCGGCGCGCTGCTGAACGTACGGCAGGCCATGGCGAACGCCGGGTACGCGGACTCGGCGTACACGATCGTGGTGCAGACGTACTGGAACCCGATCCCGCGCGCGGCGAACTTCCGGTACGGCGAGACCGGCTTCACCCGGCAGACGATCGGCGGCTGCGGGGTGTGGAACTCCGACGCGAACTGGGCCAACGACACCGCGTTCGCGCAGATCAACAACTCGGTACGCAACGCGGTCAGCCAGGCCGCGCTGCCGAACACCCGGATCATGGACATCAGCCAGCTCACCAACGGGCACCGGCTGTGCGAGAAGACCGTCGGCCTGCTCGAGGAGCGGGGCCTGACCTCGTTCCGGCAGGCGGGCGCCAGCGACCAGACCGAGTGGATCAACCAGATCCGCACGGCGACCACGATCTTCGGTCCGTACCAGCTGCAGGAGGACGTGCACGCCAACTACTGGGGTCAGCTGGCGATGCGCAACTGCTTCCGGCAGGCGTTCAACGGCGGCGCGGTACGCGGCGGCAACTGCACCGGCACCGGTGGCCTGAACGCCAACGGGGAGCCGAACACGATCCTCGGCTGACCGAGGTACCCGGGCTGAGCCTGCCGTACCAGGCTGAGTCCTCCGCCCCGGACCGGGCTACCGCCCAGGCCCGGTCCGGGGCTCAGGACGGCCGGCGCCTCCCCGCGGATTCGCCCGCTGCGGGGAGGCGTCGTGCCCCGGGCCGTACGCCGCGTGAGCTGGGCCGACCGGCCCGCCGTGCCGGGCGGGATCGGCCCAGCGCGGCTGGTCCGACCATTCACCGCGCCATTGCGGCCGCCCGCCGTGCGGCCCGCTCGCCGCCGCGCCCGGCGGCCTTACTCTGCGGCGGCGAGTCGTGATCTCACCGAGGAGGTCGACGTGACGCCACCGACGTCGAATGGACGCCGCACCCCGCCGCCGACCGGCATCAGGGTGGCCGCGCTGGTCCTGGTACTGATCCCCGTGGTCGCCCTGATGCTGGTGCCGACCTACACCAAGCAGACCCCGCGGCTGTGGGGCTTCCCGTTCTTCTACTGGTACCAGCTGATGTGGCTGTTCCTCGGCACCGGCTGCGTCGTCGCGGCCTACTACCTGCTGAACCGGGCCGGAGCCGGCCGCGGCGGTTCGGACGAGGGGAGCGAGCGGTGACCGGTGTCAACAAGACCGCGCTGACGATCGTCCTGGTGCTGTTCGTCCTGGTGACCGTGGTCGGCTTCGGCGCCGCCCGCTGGCGCCGCGCCGGCGATATGTCCACATTGGACGAGTGGGGCCTTGGCGGCCGCGGGTTCGGCACGTTCATCACGTGGTTCCTCATCGGCGGCGACCTCTACACCGCGTACACGTTCGTGGCGGTGCCGGCGGCGATGTACGGGCTGGGCGCGGTGAACGGCTGGTTCGCGGTGCCGTACACGATCATCGCGTACCCGATCGTGTTCATCTTCCTGCCGCGGCTGTGGTCGGTGGCGCACCGGCACGGGTACGTGACCCCGGCCGATGTCACCCGCGGGCGGTACGGCAGCCGCGGGCTGGCGCTGGCGGTGGCCGGCACCGGGATCCTCGCCACGATGCCGTACATCGCGCTGCAACTGGTCGGCATCCAGGCCGTCCTCGAGGTGATCGGCATCGGCGGCTCGGGCAACGCCTTCACCCGGGACATCCCGCTGTTCGTGGCCTTCGCCGTGCTGGCGGCGTACACCTACTCCTCGGGGCTGCGCGCGCCGGCACTGATCGCCTTCGTCAAGGACTTCCTCATCTACCTGGTGATCATCGTCGCCACGGTGTGGATGGCGTGGAAGGTGGGCTTCGGGCACATCTTCGACGCGGCGCAGAACAAGTTCGCCCAGCCGGCGGCGAAGGCGGCGGGCGGCACGTTCGTCCCGAGCTCCAAGCAGACCCTGGCGTACGGGTCGCTGGCGCTGGGCTCGGCGCTGGCACTGTTCATGTACCCGCACTCGATCACCGGCGTGCTCGCCTCCCGCAGCCGCAACACGATCCGCCGCAACTGCGCGCTGCTCCCCCTCTACTCGCTGATGCTGGCCCTGCTGGCGCTCATCGGGTACGCCGCGATCGCGGTCGGCACCAACCCGGTCGGTCTGGACCACCAGCGGAACCCGCAGCTGGTGGTGCCGCAACTGTTCGAGGACCACTTCGGCTGGTTCGCCGGGGTCGCCTTCGCGGCCATCGCGATCGGCGCGCTGGTGCCCGCCGCGATCATGTCGATCGGGGCGGCGAACCTGTTCACCCGCAACATCTGGACCGAGTACATCGAGCCGGGCGCGGACGAGCGGCGGCAGGCGGCGGTCAGCAAGGTCGCCTCGCTGGTGGTCAAGGCCGGTGCGCTGGCCTTCGTGCTGTTCCTGGACCGGCAGAACGCGATCAACTTCCAGTTGCTCGGCGGGATCTGGATCCTGCAGACGCTGCCCTCGATCGTGATCGGCCTGTACACCCGCTGGTTCCACCGCTGGGCGCTGCTGGCCGGCTGGGCCGTCGGCATGGCGTACGGCACGATCGCGGCGTACGGCCAGAAGAGCGCGGCGACGCAGCACTTCGGCGCCTCGACCTCGGCGATCTTCGGCCACGGGAACAAGATCTACATCGGCGTCACGGCCGTGGTCATGAACATCCTCGTCGCCGTCATCCTCACCCTCATCTTCCGGGCCCTGAAGCTCCCCGAGGGTGTGGACGCCACCGAACCCGACGACTACCGCGCCGACGAGGGCGACCCCCGGGTCCAGCGCATCCCCGAACTCACCGGCTGAACCCCTCCCATGAAGCAGGGCCGGCGGAACCCCCCTCCGCCGGCCCTGCTCTGGGCTACGGGGCCAGGACGCCGACCAGCCAGCCGGGGTGGTCGGTGTGCGACAGGCCGATCTTCTGGGTGAAGTCGAAGCGGAGGTCGGCGGTGGCCAGGACGTGCTGGACCGAGCCGTCGCCCTTGCGGTACCAGCCGGCCGGGACGCAGTCCTGGGCGTTCGGCGAGCCCCTGTACTTCAGGTTGAGGTCCGCGCCGACGACGGTCGGGACGCGGCCGCCGGAGGCCCAGACGGTGCCGGGGATGACCATGCCCATCAGGTACCGGCACTGCGTCATCGCCATTGAGCCGGTCTTGGACAGGTGCGTGGTGCACGCGTCGTACTGGCCGGCGGCCTGCACGCACAGCCACGCCCGGCCCTCGTTGCCGCCGTCCTGGTCCGGGTAGTGGCCGCTCAGCGTGGTCACCACCCCGGTCGTCCCGACCAGGTGCCCGACGATCCCGATCCCGTACTGGTCGCCGTTAGCGCACTGGTAGGGCGCGTTCTGGGCCTTGTTCAGCGCCGGGGCGAACGCCCAGAACACCTGCTGCCCGGGCCACGCCTGCTGCATCGCCGCGTACAGCGCGTTCTGCACATCGCCGCGGCACACCTCGTTCAGCGTGACCACGTCCGGCGCCCAGGACCGGATCACCCCGGCCGCCTCCGGGATCGACTGCCCGCCCTCGTAGCAGGACGCGATCCCGCTGTTGCACAGGTTCAGCTGGAGTGTCCACAGTGGATACCCGCCCGGCAGCGCCGCCGCCCGCGCCGCGCCCGCGGGCGTACTCACCGCCACCAGCGCGACAACCGCGCCCATCACCCACCCAACGCGCCGCATCCCGCCTCCTGCAGTGAGCCGCCGGCGAACAGGTACCACGCCGCCGAGCGCACCCACCATGATGCTGGCAGAAAGCGGCCAACTGGCAGGATCCCCGAGGTGGACATCAGGCAGGCAACACCCGCGGAGTACGGCACGATCGGGGAACTGACGGTCCGGGAGTACGTGGGCGAGGGGCATGTGCGGGCGGAGTCGCCGTACGTGGAGGTGTTGCGGGACGCGGCGGCGCGGGCGCGGGAGGCCACGTTACTGGTCGCGGTGGAGGGCGGCGTGCTGCTCGGGGCGGTCGCGTTCGCGGCCGGCGGCGGGGCGTACGCGAACGTGGCGGCGCCCGGTGAGGCGGAGTTCCGCACGCTGGTGGTGGCCGGGCAGGCGCGGCGGCGCGGGGTGGGCACGGCGCTGGTACGCGAGTGCGTCCGGCTGGCCCGGGAGGCGGGCGCACCTGTCCTCCGCCTGTCCACCGGTCCGACGATGGTGGACGCCCAGCGCATCTACGACCGCCTGGGCTTCGTCCGTACGCCCGACCGCGACTGGTCCCCGAACCCGGACTACCCGAACTCGGGCAACCTGCTGCTGACCTACGAGCTGCCGCTGGCCTACTGCGACCGCTGCGGCAACCCGGTCACGGACGGCACCCACGCCCCCTGCCACGCGGCCCGCGACCTGGAGCCGCCGCGCTGGTGCACCCACTGCCGGCGGCGGATGGTCGTCCAGATCACCCCCACCGGCTGGACCGCCCGCTGCGTCGAGCACGGCGAACTGGTCGGCTAGGACCTCAGTCGTCGACGTCGGCGATGAGGTCGCCTTCCTGGACGACGTCCCCCTCGTGGACGGCGATCTTGTCGACCTTGCCGGCGACCTCGCTGACGACGGGGATCTCCATCTTCATGGATTCCAGGATCACCAGGGTGTCGCCGACCTTGACCTGGTCGCCCTCGTGCACGACGACCTTCCACACGTTCGCCACCATCTCGGCGCGGATGTGCTCCATGCAACCCTCACCTTCATCGGTCCGAAGGAATCCAACCACGGCGGTAGCCCGCGCTCACTAGCGCATCCGGCTGATCAACTGGGTGTCGTAATGTCCGGCGGCGAACTCGGGGTTGTCCAGCAGTTCGGGCAGCAGCGGCAGGTTGCACCGGGGCCCGGCCACCTCGAAGGCGGCGGCCGCCGCGCGCAGCCGGGCCAGCGCGGTGGGCCGGTCCGGCCCGTGCGCGCACAGCTTGGCCAGCAGCGGGTCGTAGTACGGCGTGACCGTGTCACCGGCGGCGTACCCGGAGTCGACCCGGATGCCCTCACCGGCCGGCTCGGTCCAGGTGGTGATCGTGCCGGGGCCGGGCAGGAAGCGCACCGGGTCCTCGGCGTACACGCGGAACTCGACGGCGTGCCCCACCGGCAGCGGCGGTGCGTCCGGGTCGAAGCCGACCGGCTCCCCGGCGGCGATCAGCAACTGCTGCTCGACCAGGTCCAGGCCGGTGACCAGCTCGGTCACCGGGTGCTCGACCTGCAGCCGCGTGTTCATCTCCAGGAACAGGTACTCCCCGGCCACCGGGTCCACCAGGAACTCGACGGTGCCGGCGCCCAGGTAGCCGACGGCCAGCGCCGCGTTCTCCGCCGAGCGGAACATCCGCTCCCGCAGCGCCGGATCCAGCAGCGGCGCGGGCGACTCCTCCAGCACCTTCTGGTGCCGCCGCTGCACCGAGCAGTCCCGCTCCCCCAGCGCCACCACCCGCGGCCCGGGCAGCCCGAGCACCTGCACCTCGACGTGCCGCGCCGGCTGCACGTACCGCTCCAGCAGGATCTCCGGGGAGCCGAAGAACCGGGTCGCCCGGGTCTGCGCCGTCTCGAACGCCCTGGTCAGCTCCTCCGCCGAGGTGACCACCGACATCCCGATGCCGCCGCCGCCGGCCGCCGCCTTGACCATCAGCGGGAACCCCAGTACGTCCGCCGCGGCCTGCGCGCCGGCCAGGTCGGTCACCGGGTCGGCGGTGCCGGCGCCGACCGGTACGCCCCACGGCAGGACCGCCTGCCGGGCCCGCACCTTGTCGCCCATCACCTCGATCGCCTCCGGCGGCGGCCCGATCCAGGCCAGGCCCGCCCCGACGACATCGCGGGCGAAGGCGGCGTTCTCCGACAGGAACCCGTACCCGGGGTGGACCGCCTGCGCGCCGCTCACCTTGGCCGCCTCCAGCACGGCGGGCACGTTCAGGTACGACTCGGCCGCCGGCGCCGGGCCGAGCAGCACCGCCTCGTCCGCGAGCCGTACGTGCAGCGCGTGCTCGTCGGCCGCGGAGTGCACCGCGACGGCCTTGATCCCGAGCCGCTGGAGCGTCCGGATGACGCGCACCGCGATCTCGCCGCGGTTCGCCACCAGCACTGTCTCGAACACGATCAACCTCTCCGGGCCGGATATCCCCCACTGTTGGCCTGCTGAGCGCAAAACTATCGGCGTGGGGCTGATCCTGCTGACCCTGGTCGCCGCCGCGCTGGTCGCGCGCCTGCTCGGCGGGCGGCTGGCCGCGCTCGAGCACCTCCCGCTGCGCGGCTGGCCGCTGCTCGCCGGGACGCTGGCCGCGCTCTGGTTGGGTACGGGCGCGGCGCTGGCCGGGCTGCCGGCCGCCTTCCACTGGCTGGGCCTGGCGAGCGCGGCGGCCTGCACGCTGGCCTACTGCGCGAGCAACCGCGCGGTGCACGGCACCGGCCTGGTCGGCGCCGGCCTGCTGCTGAACGCGCTGGTGGTGATGCTGAACGGCGGCATGCCGGTCTCGGCGTACGCCGCCGCCCGGGCCGGGGTCAACTACGTCGAGGTGGTCTCCGACCCCCGGCACGTACCGGCCGGGGACAGCACGCACCTGACGCCCTTCGCCGATGTGATCCCGGTGCCGCTGCCGCTGCGGCCGGAGGTGTCCAGCGCGGGCGATCTGCTGGTCGCGGCCGGTCTGGCGCAGCTGCTCGCCACCGCGATGCTGGCCCGCTACCCGGCTCAGGAGCGGCCGCGGCCGCTGCACATCCGCCCGCGGCACGCCCGTACGGGCTGAGTGGGGAATTGCCCTTGGGGCCTGACCTGCCGGGCCCTTGCAGGTCGACAATCTCTCGCAGCGTCGGATTCCGCCCTTGCTCGCGCAGTATCGGGTCGAAAGGCGCTGATCATGCCACCCTCGGCAAACCCCCACGAGCAATCCGACGATCCCGTCCGCCTGAGCCGCCGCTGGTTCCTCGGCGGGGCTGGTGTCGCCGCCGGCACCGCCGCCCTCAACACCGCCAGCATGGCCGCCGCCGCCCCGGCCAGCGCCGCGCCGGTCACCCCGCTCGCCACCCCGGCCGACCGGTTCGGCCGGATGTTCCCGGGCCTGCCCCCCTTCATCCCCACCGACGAACGGCGCCGCGCCGCCCTGCGCGACATCGGCAGGCCCGGCGGCATCATGGACGCCGCCGACAACCTCGCGGTCGGGCCGGTCCTGCTCATCACCGACCCCGCCCAGAGCACGGTCAACCGCGACAACCCGCAGCACACGGCCGGGACCACGTTCTTCGGCCAGTTCCTCGACCACGACATGACCTTCGACGGCACCTCCCGGCTGGGCGTCCCGACCACGCCGGAGAACTCACCGAACGGCCGGACTCCCGCCCTGGACCTGGACTCCCTCTACGGCGGCGGCCCGGTCGCCAGCCCGGTCCTGTACGAGGCGGACCGGGTACGCCTGCGCATCGAGTCCGGCGGGCTGTTCGAGGACGTGCCCCGCAACGCCTCCGGCACCGCGATCATCGGCGACCCGCGCAACGACGAGAACATGATGGTCAGCGGCCTGCACGCGGCGTTCATCCTGTTCCACAACAAGGTGGTGGCGCAGTTACAGGCCGCCGGCGTACCGGCCGCGCAGCAGTTCGCCCAGGCGCGGCAGATCGTCACCTGGCACTACCAGTGGATCATCCTGCACGAGTTCCTGCCGCAGATCATCGGCACCCCGATGCTGCAGAGCATCCTCACCGGCGGGCGGCGGTGGTACCGGCCGGAGCCCGGGCCGGCGTTCATCCCGGTGGAATTCCAGGGCGCGGCGTACCGCTTCGGGCACAGCATGGTACGGCCGTCCTACCGCGCCAACCTGGCCGGGAATCCCGACGGCACGGCGTTCTTCGGGTTCGTGTTCGACCCGGCAGGTGAGGGGCAGGCCGACCCGGTCGACCTGCGCGGCGGGCGGCGGGCCCGGCGCCGGTTCATCGGCTGGCAGACGTTCTTCGACTTCGGCGACGGCCAGGTGCGCCGGAACAAGCGCATCGACCGGAAGATCTCCACCCCGCTGTTCAACCTGCCGCTGGGCGCGATCGCCACCGGTGACCAGCCCACCGTGCTGCCGCAGCGCAACCTGCTGCGGCACCTGACCTGGGGGATCCCGGCCGGGCAGCGGATCGCCCAGAACATGGGCGAGCAGCAGTTGCTGATCACCGAACTGGCCGACTACGGCGTCGCGCTGGAGAACCAGACCCCACTTTGGTACTACGTCCTGGCCGAGGCCGAGCGGCTCACCGACGGCCTCACCCTCGGCCCGGTCGGCGGCCGGATCGTCGGCGAGGTCTTCGTCGGCCTCCTCCAACTGGACCCGAACGCCTTCCTCCGCGTCCAGCCCAACTGGAAACCCACCCTCCCCACCCAAACCCCCGGCGACTTCCGGATGACCGACCTACTCCGCTTCGCCGCCGTCGACCCCGCCAGCCGCGGCCAGTAACGAGCCCATACGCCGCGGCCGGCCACCCTCAGCCGGCCGCGGCACCTTCACCCAAACTCCAGCGCTCTCGAAATCAATGCGCGGGCAGCCTTACCGTGAACCGCGGCCGCATGCAGCTGGTCAAAGAGGCGGCCGTAGAGCTCGACCTCCTGCGGTCTGGTGACCTCGATGCTGGCGGTCGGGATTTCGAGGGCGGCAAGCCTGTTGTCGAAGATCCAGAAGCCGGCCGCCGGTACCGCTGGACGCTCGGTCATCAGCGGGATGATGCCGAGCGAGACGGATGGTAGGGACATGACCGCGAGGAGCCGGTCGAGTTGGCCGGCCTGGGTTTCCGCGGTGCCGAACCAGGTTTGGAGGGCTTGCTCTTCGAGTACGACCGCGAAGTGTTTGCCGTGCCGGTACAGGACACGCTGGCGTTCCATGCGGGTGGCGACGGCGGCGTCCAGGTCGTTCGGCGTTTCGAGGAAGTCGATCCAGAAGGCCAGCATGGCCGCGGCGTAGTCGGCGGTCTGGAACAGACCCGGGATGACGTTGTGCTCGTAGATGCGGAACAGGCTGGTGCGCTCGTACAGGTCGGCCGTGTGGGCGCCGAGGACGCGTTTCATACCGGCGCGGGCCTGACGCTTGAATTCGAGGTAGGCGGACTCGACGGTACGCAGCGTGGCGATGAGATCGGGCAGCTGGTCATCGGCACGGCAGGCGTGGCACCAGGCGCGTAGGTCGGCGTCGGTGGGGGCTTGAACGCCGTGTTCGAGTTTGCTGACGCGGGTGTAGTGCCAGCCCAGCGCGACGCCCAGTGCCCGCCCGGTGAGCCCGGCGTCACGGCGGAGCTCACGCAGGCGTACGCCCAGGGCTTGCTGGGCCTGCTTGGCCGAGCTAGAGGGGCTGGTAGTCATCGTGCGGGATGGCGTGGTCCCAGACGGCTTCGAACGCTTGGCGGCACAGCGCTACGTCGGCCGGGTCGGTGGAGATGACGCGGTCGGTGGCCAGACCCGAGCCGGCGTAGTGCAGGAAGACGACGAGCTGGTCGTCGAACAGGTAGTAGTCGTTACCGGGGACACAGATCGAGGACAACAGCCGGCGGGGTACCCAGCGGATGTCTTCACCGGCGGCCACCATCGGGTGGGCAATGCTGTAGGACCAGCGTTGGTAGTCACTCAGCGGTTCGGAGACGACGCGCGCCCGGCGGACGGAACGGCCGGCGGAGACGTGGCCGCGGAGGGTGTGGCACCAACCGCCGAGCCAGGCAAGGTCGTCGGGCTCGCCAGCGGCCCACTTGGCCATGTAGGGCAACTCGACGGCGGTGCCGTAGGCGTCGCGCGTTTCGAGGTGGACGGCCTCGCGCTCGAAGCTGGCCAGGAGCTGGTTGAAGTCGGCTTCACTGATCGAGGTCACGGGCTCCCTGCCTGAAGAACTCCAGCATCCGGTCGGGAATCTCGACGGCGGCCTCACCCTCGGGAACCTTCATCATGGCGACCGCTTCGGGATCGGTGACAACCCAGCCCTGCACGACCCAGCTGTCGCGGTCGGTGCGGTAGACGGTGGGTGAGCCGGTCGGGTTGGAAGCAGGGTCGACGCCGATCAAGGTCAGCTGCATGGGGGATCTCCCTGTCGCACAGGTTGCGCGGTATTGCGCACCTCATGGTTGCCGTGCCCGGGTGGACTCGTCAATCAGGGCGAGGGTGAAAATGGCGCAACATCGCGCAACATTCTTCTATGTCGCCCCCGGACGGCCATAGCGTCCAGCCGATGACGAGCAGAACGACTGCCCGGGTGGCACTCCTGAGTCGCGAGCAGGTCGACCAGTTGCCGGAGCCGGCGCGTGCGGTGGTCGAGTACCGCAAGAGCGGGCTCAGCTTGAACCACATCCAGGGTTGCCCGCTCGATTGTGCTTACTGCATCCGCCATACCTACGGGCTGTGGGACCAGCGGATACCGCGGGCGTTGATGACCGATGCGCAGGCGGTGGAGGAGTTGGTCAACCACCGGTACTTCCAGCCGCACATCACGCCGGTCCAGGTGTTCAACCGAGCGACGGACCCGTTCCTGCCGGTCGTACGGCCGCACACCTTCGCGGTACTGGAGGACCTGGACGATCGCGGCTTCACCAACCATGTACTCGTCATCACCCGGCATCAGATGAAGCCCGATGACATTGTCCAGCTCAGCCAGCTGCGGAACCTGAAGGTGACGCTGTTGTTCACCTACTCCGGCATCGAGGAGCAGGCCATCGAGCCGTATCCGTCGAGCGTGGCCGCCAGGTCATTGAAGCTGATGAGCATGCCCATCCGGCGACGGTACCGCACGATCCTGTACTGGCGGCCGCTGGTGCCGGGCCTGAACGACTCCCCCGATCACCTCAGCCAAGCGCGGGAGTTGGCGTTGCGCGCCGACGCCACGGTATTCACGGGTCTGTTCTACCGCGAGCAGATCGCCGACTACTACCGGGCCAATGGCCTGCCCGAGCCGTACGCGGGCACCGCACGGCGCAAGATCGTGCCCGAAACGCTGGAGCAGCGGGTGTTGGCCACGTTCGGCCGGACAACGCCGCTGTTCCGCAAGACCAGCTGCGCGGTGGCGTACGCCCATGGCCTTCCCGACTACAACGGGCATTACGGCATCCGCGAGCTGTGCGACATCTGCCCGCTGAGCCAGATCGAGCTGTGCGCCAGCGCCCACCGCGTACCGACACCCGACCAGATTCGCCGGAGCGCGGCCGTGCTGGCCGAAGCAGCCGACCTGGAGGTCGTACAGGTGAACGATCGGGCGGCAGTGGTCACGGGCCTGGCTACCGAACAGCCGCGCTACTACCTGCAGCACGCGCTGGGCTTCCAGGTCCACGACGCCCGTCACCCGCATCACCAGAATCGGCATGGTCGGGCCGACATCGGCTGGCAGGAAAATGGGTCAGATGAGTGACTGGATGGGCCTGACCTACGTGGTCGTGGACGTCGAGGGCAACGGCCAGCACCCGCCGGACCTGGTCGAGCTGGCCGCCGTCCCCATTGTTGGCGGCGTGATCGGTGAAACCCGCAGCTGGCTGGTCAAGCCGCCGCAGCCGATCACCCCGATGTCCCGGCGCATCCACGGCATCACCAACGAGGCGGTAGCCGACGCGCCCCCGTTCGCCGCGGTGCACGACGAGGTTGCGGCCGTCTTGCGGGCTGACGCACTGGTGGCCCACAACGCGTACGTCGACCTCGGTGTCCTCGGCCGCGAACTCGCGGACTGGAAGCCACCCGAGGTGTTCGACACCCTCAGGCTTGCCCGCCGGCTCCTGCCCGGCGCCGGGAGCTACAAGCTCGGCGCCCTGGTCGAGGCGTTCGCACTCGCCGAAGACCTACCAGAAGGGCTGGTGCCGCACCGTGCCGCGTACGACGCGCTGGTGACCGCGCGCCTGTTCCTGTGGCTCGCCACCCTCCCTGACCAGCCTGCGGCGCTGTTCTGACCGCTGTCTACTCGTACTCGACGACCAGTTCGGTCAGGCGGATGCGGACCCGTGCCTTGAGCGAGTCCGGCGCCCGGTCCCCGCCGCACTTGCGGTGGACCAGCGCCTTGACCTCGTCCTCGATGCCGTACTTGCGCAGGCACGGGTTGCACTCGTCCAGGTGTTGCTCGATCCGGGACCGGTGCTGCGGGTCGCACTCGTTGTCCAGGAACAGGAAGACCTCAGCCAGAACCTCGCTGCACGGTGTCTCGTGCGGCTTGCCGCAGCTCACGAGTCCTCCCCGGTGCCCTCGGTGGCGGCCGCGCGGACCAGGCCACGCTCGGCGGCGTAATCGGTGAGCAGCCGCTGGAGGCCGCGCCGGCCGCGGTGCAGCCGCGACATGACCGTACCGATCGGGGTCTCCATGATGTCGGCGATCTCCTTGTAGGAGAAGCCTTCGACGTCGGCGAGGTAGACCGCGAGCCGGAAGTCCTCCGGCAGCTTCTGCAGCGCTTCCTTGACGTCGGAGTCGGGCAGGTGGTCCAGCGCCTCCATCTCGGCCGACCGCAGCCCCGAGGAGCTGTGCGACTCGGCCGCGGCCAGCTGCCAGTCCTCGATGGTGTCGGTGTTGGCCTGCTGCGGCTGGCGCTGCCGCTTGCGGTAGGTGTTGATGAAGGTGTTGGTCAGGATCCGGTACAGCCAGGCCTTGAGGTTGGTGCCCTCGGTGAACTGGTGGAAGTTGCCGAATGCCTTGACGAACGTCTCCTGGACCAGGTCCTCGGCGTCGGCCGGGTTCCTGGTCATGCGCATGGCGGCCGCGTAGAGCTGGTCCAGGAACGGCAGCGCGTCACGTTCGAAGCGCGCCCGCCGCTGCTCCACGCTCTCCTTGCTGGGCCCGACCACCTGGACTCCCGTCATCGCCTCGACGTCCCCGCCCCGCGAGGATACGACGGACGCCTGGTCGGGCGACCACTCCGGCCACCTCCGCGGGTCGCTGCTCGGGCGGCGAGACTCGGGGCCCGTACGGGGCAGGCTGGTGCAGCCGGACATCCGACCTCCGTGCTGTCGGTAGACGAGAGTACGGGGCGTCAACACCGCCGGGAACGCCCCGATTCCCAACTGATTTGCGCAGCTCAGCGCCCAGAACGGCGACAACGTGCATGTCGTGGGATAACGTCCAGCCACCCAGCGTCGGACCGGAGAGAAACTGATGGACCCGCTGAACGACACCGACCGTGACCGTGAGATGACCCGAGTCGACTTCGAGGACGCCCCGGACCAGCCACGTCGCTGGCCAAGCGTGCTCGCAGGCGTACTCGCCGTGGCCGGGGGTGCCGCCATCGACCTCGGGCTGTACCGGCCGTACCTCACCGGTGACAGCCAGAAGTTCCGCGACCTGGTCGTCTGGCCGGACTGGCGGGTACGCCTGGGGCTCTCGGTCGCCGTGGGCCTGTTCGGGCTGGTGGCCGCGCTGCTGGCCGGCGGCGTCGCCGGGCGTACCGGCTTAGGAGGTCTGGTCGTCCCGGCGATCCTCATCGCCACCATCAACGGCACGATCAGCGTGCCGGTACTGGACGCGGCCATCTCCGGCGGCAAGCTGTCCCAGATCGCGCTCGGCGGCTGGCTCACCCTCGGCGGCTCGGCCGCGGTGCTGGTGGCCGCGCTGGTCGCCCTGAGCCAACTCGGTACGCGCGCGGCCGTACCGGGAGCCGCCTTCCTGGCCGTGCTGGGCGCGGGCGGGCTGCTGCACGGCTGGCTGGTCGGGTCCTTCGGGCACCGCGGCCAGACCCCGGTCACCGCCTACAGCTACTTCGGCGTGCTGGCCGGCGGCGACCGCACCGGCTGGACCACCGCGACGATGATCGCGGGCCTGGCCCTCGCGGTCGCCGCGATCGCGCTGGCCGCCGGCCGCAGCGGGGCCGTACCCGCCGGGGTCGCCCTGGGCGCCGCGGTCGCGGTCGGCGTGGACGTGGTGATCCGCTTCCTCATGTCCGGCGACCTGCGCCGGCGCGACATCCTGTTCCCCGACGCGGGCGGGCTGGACCGCAGCAACGCCGCGATGATCGCCTTCGCCGCCACCGCGCTGGTCCTCGCCCTGCTGGCCGTGCTCCTGCGCGGCCGGCCGGACAGCGACGTCGACCCGGCCGGGTTCGAGCCGGTCGGCGAGTCCACCGAGCTGTACGACTCGACCACCTTCGGCGGCGGTACGCCCGGCAGCGCCTACGACCCGGCGGACCGGCCCTTCGACCAGTACACCTCCGGGTACGGCAGCCGGGACCCGTTCCAGTACCTGCCCGAGCGCGACACCGGCAACACCGGCCGCTACCCGCTCGTCCCCGACGAGCGCACCACCGAGGCCCCACCCCGCGGCGGCGCCCTCCGCCCGCCCCGCGACTAGGGAGAGCTGTGCCGGATCTCCACCACCGGTAACCGGAGCGCGCCGGGCGCGGCCTCGGGGACGACCGGGGCCTTCGGCGGGATCGGGGACAGCGCCCGGTACGCGCCGCCCAGCGGCGGGCGCTGGTCGTGCTCGCCGCGGTTCGGCCAGTAGGAGGCGGCGCGCTCGGCCTGCGCGGTGATGGTCAGGGACGGGTTCACGCCGAGGTTGGCGGAGATCGCGGCACCGTCGACCACGTGCAGCCCGGGATGGCCGTAGACGCGGTGGTACGGGTCGATGACACCGGTCTGCGCCGAGTCGCCGATCGGGGCACCGCCCAGGAAGTGGGCGGTCATCGGCATGCCGAACACCTCGCCCCAGTTGCCGCCGGGCTGCCCGCCGATCCGCTGCGCCGCGAGCCGGGTCGCCTCGTTCCCGGCCGGCACCCAGGTCGGGTTCGGCTCGCCGTGCCCCTGCCGGCTGGTCAGCTTCCGGCGCCCGAGGACGGAGCGCCTGGTGTACGTCGTCAGCGAGTTGTCCCGCGACTGCATGACCAGCACGATGATCGTCCGCTGCGACCACCCGCGGACGACCAGCAGCCGGGCCAGCCACCACGGCCGGCGCAGCAGTTGCCGCCCGGCCACCCCGAGCCAGCGCACCCAGCGCGGCACCCGGCCGCCGCCGGTGGTCTGCACGGTCTGGAGCAGCCCCATCACGTTGCTCCCCCGCCCGTACCGGACCGGCTCGATGTGCGTGTGCTCGTCGGGGTGGAACGAGGAGGTGATCGCGACGCCGCGGCTGAAGTCCTGCCGCTGCCGGAAGGTGGCCGCGCCGATGATCGACTCGGAGTTGGTCCGGGTCAGCTCCCCCAGCCGCGGCGAGAGGTCCGGTAACGCGCCGCTGTCCCGCATCCGGTGGAGTAACCGCTGCGTGTTGTACGTACCGGCGGCGAGCACGACCTGCCCGGCCACGAACCGGGTCCGGCGGCGCCGGTGGTCGGTGGCCACCGCGTCCACCGCGTACCCGCCGCTGTCCGGCAAGGGCGTGATCGCGACGACCGTGGTCAGCGGCAGCACCTGCGCGCCGGCGGACTCGGCCAGGTGCAGGTAGTTCTTGACCAGGGTGTTCTTCGCCCCGTGCCGGCAGCCGGTCATGCACTCGCCGCACTCGGTGCAGCCGGTACGCGCCGGTCCCGCGCCGCCGAAGTACGGGTCGGCCGCTTCCTCGCCGGGCCGGCCGAAGAACACCCCGACCGGCGTGGGGTGGTAGGTCCCGCCCACCCCCATGTCCTCGGCGACCCCGCGCATCACCTCGTCGCTCGGCGTGGTGCTCGGGTTGGTCGCCACGCCGAGCATCCGCTTGGCCTGGTCGTAGTACGGCGCCAGTTCGGCGGCCCAGTCGGTGATGTGCGCCCACTGCGGGTCGGCGTAGAAGGCGGGCAGCGGCTCGTACAGGGTGTTGGCGTAGTTGAGCGAGCCACCGCCGACCCCGGCGCCGGCCAGGATGAGGGTGTCGCGCAGCGCGTGGATGCGCTGGATGCCGTAGCAGCCCAGCCGCGGCGCCCACAGGAACTGCCGCAGGTGCCAGGAGTTCTTCGCGAAGTCCGCGTCCGCGAACCGCCGCCCCGCCTCCAGGACCGCGACCCGGTACCCCTTCTCGGTCAGCCGGAGCGCGGTCACCGACCCGCCGAAGCCGGACCCGACCACGATCACGTCGTAGCGCCGAGGCTCACTCATATCCGAGACGGTACGAGCCTGGGCTACTCGCCGGTAACCCCCACTTGGGTGGTCAGCCAGCCGCCGACCGCGGCCCGGACCATCGCCAGGTCGCGGCGCAGCGCGTGGTCGGCGCCCTCGACGACCAGCACCTCGCGGCCGGCGCGCTCGGGCGGCACGCCGAACGGGTCGCGGGAGCCGGCCACGCACAGGGTCGGCACGGTCACCGCGTCCAGCTCGGGCAGGCGCGATTTGTCCGGTTTGCCCGGCGGATGGCAGGGGAAGGCGAGGCAGAGTACGCCGCGCGCGCCACCCGCCGCGGCGGTACGGCACGCGACGCGGGCGCCGGAGGAGCGGCCGCCGACCAGCAGCGGAACGCCGTCGACCGCCACCGCGGCCAGGACGGCCAGCCACGCCTCGTCCAGCTGGGCGGCAGGGGTGGCGGCGCGGCGGCCGGCCACCCGGTACGGCTGCTCGACCCGGAGGACCTGGATGCCCAGCTCGACCGCCGTACGCGTGACCGCCAGCAGGTCCGGCGCCTCGACCCCGCCCCCGGCGCCGTGCCCGAGCACCAGCAGCGCGCGCGGCGGCGCGGCACCGGCCGGGTCGTCGGCGGTCACCCGGGCCAGGCCGCGCGGGGTGTCCACGAGGTAGGGCACCCGATCATGGTGGCAGTGCCGGTCGGGAGCGGGACGCCCAGGGGAGGGACAGCGCGGTCGGTCCGCAGTATTGTCCGGTCACATGCTCACCGGTCGGGTACGTCGGGTACGCGCCGCGGCGTTGCTGCTGTCCGGCGCGCTGCTCACCGCGGCGTGCTCGGGCGTACGCCCGCACCTGGCCGACGCCGGCCCGAAATCCGGCGTACCGGGCGCGGGCGGGCAGGGTGGGCAGCCGGCCGCGGGGGCACCCTCGTTCACCGTGGTGGCCAGCGGCGACGTGCTCGTGCACGAGCCGATCGCCAAGCAGGCGGCCAGCGACGCGCAACTGTCGGGCGCCCTGCCGTACGACTTCCGCCCGATGCTGGCCGCGATCAAGCCGACGATCTCCGCCGCCGACCTGGCGATCTGCCACCTGGAGACGCCGATCGCGCCGGCCAGCGGCCCCTTCTCGTACTACCCGACCTTCAACGTGCCGCCGCAGATCCTCGGCGCGCTGGCCGACACCGGCTACGACACCTGCTCCACGGCCAGCAACCACACCCTCGACAAGGGCGCGGCGGGCGTGTCGCGGACGCTCCAGGGCCTGGACACCGTGGGCCTGCGGCACACCGGGTCGGCCCGCTCGGCCGCCGAGGCCGCCAGCCCCAACATCATCGTGGTCAAGGGCGTGCGCGTCGCGCAGCTGTCGTACTCCTACGGCTTCAACGGCACCTCGGTGCCGGCCAACCAGCCGTGGCTGGCCAACCAGATCGACCCGGACGCGATCCTGGCCGCGGCCCGGCAGGCCAAGCAGGCGGGCGCGGACGTGGTGATCGTCAGCCTGCACTGGGGCGCGGAGAACCAGCACCAGCCCTCCATCGAGCAGCAGGCGCTGGCCCGGCAACTGCTCGGCGACTCCTCGGTCGACCTGATCATCGGCTGCCACACCCACGTCACCCAGCCGTTCCAGTTCATCAACGGCAAATGGGTCGTGTACGGCATGGGCAACCTGATCGCCCGGCACGACGTACCCACCAGCGGCAACACCTCCGGCCTGCTGGCCCGCTTCACCTTCACCCAGGGCCAGGACGGGAAGTGGCGGGCCAGCCGGGCCGAGTACGTCCCCACCTACGTCGACCTCGGGCCGCCGATCCGGCTCATCGACCTGCCGGTGGCGCTGGCCTCCAAGGCGCTGCCCCCCAAGACCCGCAACGCCTACGCCGGCTCGGTCGCCGGCACCGACCAGGTGGTGGCCAGCATGGGCGCGCGCGCCAGCGGCCTCACCCGCGGCTCCTCCTAGAACAGGGGCTGTTCCTCCGGCGGCGGGTCGACGCGGTCCTGGAGGTCGGGGCTGTTGTTGGCGATGTTGCCGACCCGCGCGCTGACCGGCCGGAGCTCCAGATTGTCCACAATGGACATTGCCGGCGGGCGCAGTAGCGGTGCCGGGGCGGCGGACGGATCCAGCCACGCGGCCCAGGAGTCCGCCGGCAGCACCAGCGGCATCCGCTCGTGTACGCCGGCCAGCGGGCCGACCGCGGCGGTGGTCACGATCGCGCAGCTCACCAGCAGGTTCGTACCGCTGCCCCAGAACTCGTACAGGCCGGCCAGGGCGAGCAGCGAGCCGTCCCGCGGCACCACGTAGTACGGCTGGCGGCCCGACCACTCGTACCAGCCGTCGGCCGGGACCAGGCAGCGGCGCGCGGCCAGCGCGTCCCGGAACGACGGCTTCTCCGCCGCGGTCTCCGCCCGCGCGTTGATCAGCCGGGCGCCCGGGTCCGGCCCGTCCGACCAGGACGGCACGAAACCCCAGCGCAGCAGGCGGATCTCGCGCCGCCGCTGCCGCCCCTCCGCCACCGGCGGGCGGGAGATCACGGCCGCCACGGACTTGCCCGGCGTGACGTTGTAGTCCGGCCCGGCATGCGCCGGTACGCCCGGGACCGGGGGCGCCTCGGTGAGGTCCTCGGCCTCGAACTCCAGCGCCAGATCGCCCGGTGGTCGCCCGATCGAGAACCGCCCGCACACGCGGCACACCGTACCGGTACGCCCGTGCGGCAGACTGTGATGGATGAGCGAACTGTGGGGGGCGCCGGCCGCAACCGGGCCGGTGACCGCGGCCGTGCCGGTGCCGGGGTCGAAATCAATGACGAACCGGGCGCTGCTGCTCGGTGCGGTCGCCGACGGGCCGTCGCTGGTCCGCGCGCCGCTGCACGCGCGGGACACCGAGCTGATGGCCGGCGCGCTGCGCACGCTGGGCGTACCGATCGCCGATGCCGGCGGCGACTGGGCCGTGACGCCGGGCGTGCTGGCCGGCCCCGCGTCGGTGGACACCGGCCTTGCCGGCACCGTGATGCGGTTCGTGCCGCCGCTGGCCGGCCTGGCCACCGGACCGGTCCACTTCGACGGCGACGAGTACGCCCGCAGCCGCCCGGTCGGCCCGCTGCTGGCCGCCCTGCGGCAGCTGGGCGTACGGGTCGAGGGCGAGGCGCTGCCGTTCACCGTGCACGGGTCCGGCGGGGTGCGCGGCGGTGCGGTGGAGATCGACGCCAGCGCGTCCTCGCAGTTCGTCTCGGCGCTGCTGCTGGTCGCGGCGCGCTTCGACAAGGGCATCGAGGTACGGCATTCCGGCCCGCCCGTGCCGTCCCAGCCGCACATCGCGATGACCGTCCAGATGCTCGACGCCGCCGGCGTGGCCGTGGAGTCCACTGTGGACACCTGGACCGTGGCGCCCGGGCCGGTGCGCGCGCGGGAGGTCGTGGTGGAGCCGGACCTGTCGAACGCGGCGCCGTTCCTGGCCGCCGCGGTCGCCACCGGCGGCGCGGTGACCGTGCCCGGCTGGCCGGCCGCCACCACCCAGGCCGGCGACGCGCTGCGCTCGCTGCTGGCCGCCTTCGGCGCGTCGGTCTCGCTGGAGCCCGGCGGGCTGACGGTTCGCGGCACCGGCGCGGTGTCCGCGGTGGACCTGGACCTGCACGAGGTCGGCGAGCTGACACCCGTACTGGCCGCGCTCGCCGCGCTGGCCGACGGGCCCTCGACGCTGCGCGGCATCGGCCACCTGCGCGGGCACGAGACCGACCGGCTGGCGGCGCTGGCGACCGAGCTGACCAGGCTGGGCGCGGTCGTGACGCAGACCGCCGACGGGCTGCGGATCGAGCCGCGGCCGCTGCGCGCGGCGGTCTTCGACAGCTACGCCGACCACCGGATGGCACACGCCGGCGCGCTGCTGGGTCTGGTCGTCCCGGGCCTGCAGGTCGTGAACATCGCCTCGACCACCAAGACTTTGCCCGACTTCCCCGGCATGTGGGCGGCGATGCTCGCCGGTGCGGTGCTCGGCGGGGAGGCCACCTGACGCCGCGCCGGGACTACGACGAGGACGACGTCCGGGTCCGGCCCGGGCGGCGCAACTCGCGGCCGCGGACCAAGGAGCGGCCGCGGCACGCCGACGCCGCGGCCGGCTACGTGACCGCCGTCGACCGCGGCCGCTACACCTGCCTGGTCGGCGACGAGGTCGTCCTGGCCATGCGCGCCCGCGAGCTCGGCCGCGGCTCGGTGGTGGTCGGGGACGAGGTCGCGCTGGTCGGGGACATGTCCGGGCAGCCCGGTTCGCTGGCCCGCATCGTCCGCATCGAACCCCGGCGTACGGTCCTGCGGCGTACCGCCGACGACACCGACCCGTACGAGCGGGTGGTGGTGGCCAACGCCGACCAGCTCGTGGTGGTGACCTCGCTGGCCGACCCGCCGCCGCGGACCGGGCTCATCGACCGGTGCCTGGTGGCCGGGTACGCGGGCGGGCTGGACCCGCTGCTGTGCCTGACCAAGTCCGATCTGGCCCCCGCCGAGGAGCTGCTCGACCGGTACGCCGCGCTGGGGCTGGCCACCGTCACGACCCGTCGCGACCAGGAACCCGCACCGCTGCGCGAGCGGCTGGCCGGGCGTACCAGCGTGCTGGTCGGGCACTCCGGGGTGGGCAAGTCGACGCTGGTGAACCGGCTCGTCCCGGCCGCGGACCGGTCGGTCGGCGCGGTCAGCGCGATCGGCAAGGGCCGGCACACCTCCACCAGCGCGGTCGCCCTGGCGCTGCCCGGTGGCGGCTGGGTGATCGACACGCCCGGCATCCGCTCCTTCGGGCTGGCCCACGTCACCCCGGACGACCTGCTGGGGGCCTTCCCCGACCTGGAGCAGGGCACCACCGGCTGCCCGCCCAACTGCGAGCACCTGTCCGCGGCGGACGGCTGCGCGCTGGACGCCTGGGTCGGCGCCGGCAGTGCCGACCCGGCCCGGCTGGAGGCCTACCGCCGGCTGCTCCGCTCCCGCACCGCGGAGGACCGCTAGAGGCCGAGCGTGGTGCGGACCACCTGCGTGGTGGGTAGGGCGGCGACCTCGTCGACCGGCCACCACTGGACCGCGTCGGTGGAGCCGTCCACCTCGATCACGCCCAGCGCGCCGCCGGTGATCTCCGCCTCGTACACCAGGGCGACGTTGTGCTGGACCACGTGCCTGCCGTCGCGGTCGTACTCGGTCACCTGCGAGTCGGCGGTCAGCAGCGCGGTCAGCCGTACCGACAGGCCGGTCTCCTCGCGCACCTCCCGCACGACCGCCTCCGCCGGCGTCTCGCCGAACTCGACCATGCCGCCGGGCAGGTGCCAGGCGCCCGGCAGCCGGCGGCCGGCGGCGATGCGGGTGAGCAGGACGGCGTCGCCGTCGCGGAGCAGGGCGTGCGCGGCCAGCCGGGACACCCGCGTCTCCGGCAGCGCCGGCGCGGGCGGGGCCGGCGCGGGCGGGATGTCGGCGACCCAGCCGCCGATCCGCCAGTACTCACCGGCCTCGCGGGCCAGCAGCCCGCCGTCGACCAGGTAGCGGCGCAGGGCGGCGTAGTCGTCGAACCAGGCGCGCAGGATGGCGTTCACCTCGCGCTCGGCGTACCGGACGCCGGGCTCGAAGACCGCGGCGATGTGCTCCAGCACGATCCGGCGCTTGCCGGCCACCACCGGCATCTGCAACAGCCGCCCGCCGCGGACGAACGTACGCAGCACCGCCGCCTCGCGCGGGTCGGCGGCGCCGTGGTCCTCCGGCTCCTCCTCGGGCGCGGCGGCGCGGGCCGAGGCCTTGAAGACCTCGGCGTTCAGCATCACCTGACCGTCGGCGATGGTGACCAGGCCGCCCTTCTCCAACCGGCGCAGGGCCAACCCCAGGTCACGCCCGGACAGGCCGCTGACCGCGAGCAGGTCGTCCGGCTTGGCCGTACCGAGGGCCAGCGCCGCGACCACCCGCAGCCGGGCGTCCTCCGCGAGCAACCCGACCAGCGCGGCCGGGTTGGGCGCATCATCGGCAACCATGCTGGTCACGGTATCGGTTGTGGCCAGCGGCCCGCCGCCCCTTAATAGGCCCGCCAGGCACGCCGGAGCGGGTAGCCTGCCCGGCATGCCCGGGTATTCGGATGATCTCGGACTTGCCCACATCCTGGCCGACGACGCCGACGCCCTCACCATGTCCCGCTTCAAGGCGCTGGACCTGCGGGTCGAGACCAAGCCGGACATGAGCCCGGTCACCGACGCCGACCGCGCCGTGGAGGAGTTGCTGCGCAACACGCTGTACCGGGCCAGGCGCCGCGACGCGGTGCTCGGCGAGGAGTTCGGCGCCACCGGGACCAGCGCCCGGCAGTGGGTCATCGACCCCATCGACGGCACCAAGAACTACGTCCGCGGCGTGCCGGTGTGGGCCACCCTGATCGCGCTGATGGAAGGGCCCGAGGTCGTCGTCGGCGTGATCAGCGCGCCGGCCCTGTCCCGCCGCTGGTGGGCGGTCAAGGGCGGCGGGGCGTACACCGGGCGCAGCCTCACCTCGGCCTCCGCCTGCCGGGTCTCCAACGTCAGCGCGCTGCGCGACGCGAGCCTG
>Ga0081455_10000756_pt1 | contig 36877 bp, 35 predicted proteins | sample TabmetS3T2R1_FD_70207 | JGI IMG/M metagenome (GOLD analysis project Ga0081455, IMG submission 70207) | Tabebuia heterophylla rhizosphere microbial communities from the University of Puerto Rico - S3T2R1 | ecosystem: Host-associated > Plants > Roots > Rhizosphere ...
ATAGAGCAGCTTATGGCGCTGGAAAAATAGCGCGTACAGCGCGCCCTGCGAGGTGAGGCCCCAGGGCGCGTAGTAGAAGTAGGAGGTAATGCCACCGCCTGTCACCCGCGAGCCGCCATAGGCGGTATCCATCGAGCGCTGTGCGTTGCCATACACCAGGGCTACCGTCGTACACAACCCGCAGTGGATCGCCATGGTCGCTTCGATAATGCCTTGCGCCGCATCGCCGCTGCCGCTCCAGCGCGGATTCAGGCCCCACAACTCGCTGGCGCGCTCACCCGACAGCGTGGGCCCAGTGCACAGGCCGTCGATGTCCTCCTTGTTGAGTCCCGCATCGTCGAGCGCCCGCTTCAAGGCGCGCGAGGCCAGCGTATACGAGTCGTAGCGCGCCTCGCCTTTGGCCATCGCTCTGCCGCCGGCGCCGCGGTAGTCAGCGCCGTAATCGGTTTCTCCCACGCCGACGATGGCCACGGTGTCCTTCAGCGGCGCCAGGCGCTTCCGATCAAAGATGTCGGCCATGATCTTTCCTCTCTAAATCACCCCACGTTCGCGGAGCCCGTCTATTTCTGCGGCGCTCATCCCCAACAGTTCGCCGTACACGTACTGGTTGTGTTCCGCCAGCAGCGGCGCGCGTCCATGCACAAACGCCGGCGTGCGCGACAGCTTGGGTGGATAGCCTTCATACGGGCACTCGCCCAGCTCAGGATGCTCGATGATCGGGAACACCTCGCGGTGTTGTAGTTGCAGATCGTACTCCACACGATCTTCGGCGCTTTGCACCACGGCAGCGATAATGCCGGCCGCCTGGCACTGCCGCATGATGTCGTACCGCCGCCGCGCGCGCGTCCAGCGGCTAATGATGGCATCGAGCGCATCTTGATGCGCCACACGCGCCTCGTTGGTGGCGAACTTCGGGTCGAGCGCCAGGCCTGGATGCTGCATCACCGCGCACAGCGCCTCGAACTGTGCCTGCGTCTCGCAGGCAATAAACACCCACCAGTGCTGCCCAACGCGATCGTTGCCCGCACAGCGGTAGGTGTTGTGCGGCGCGACCTGCGGAAACACGGCACGGTTGCCCGGCGGGAAATCCGGGCGCCGCGTGCGCCGGCCATTGACCTGATAGTCGAGCAGGTAGGTACCCACCATGGTCATGGCGCCTTCGGTTACCGCATAATCAATGTACAAACCTTTGCCGGTTTTTTTGACCTGCAGCAGGCCCTGCATCAGCGCCAGGCCGCCCATCCACCCGCCCATCACATCCAAATACGAGTAGCCCCAGCCCGCTGGCGGCTGCCCCGGTAAGCCGGACGCGAGCGACAGCCCCGACTGCGCCGCCGCGGTCGGCCCGAAGCTACGATAGCCTTTCCACTCACCGGTGTGGCCGAAGCCCGACGAGCTCATGTAAATAATGCGCGGGTTGAGTTGGTGGATGCGCTCCCAGGTGAGGCCCCAGTTCGGGAACACTTCGGCGCTAAAATTTTCCACAATGGCGTCGCACATGGGAATCAGGCGTTCGACGATCTTGATGCCCTCGGGGTGGCGCGTGTTAAGGCTGATCGCGAGCTTGCCGTGATGCAGCGTGTTGAAATACGGATCGGTGTAGAGCGGCTTCTCGCCCTGCACATGGTCCGGCTCTGGCGCATCGGTGGTGAGGCTGCGGTGCGTCGAGAAACGATGATCGTCCCAGCCGCCGGCGCGTTCGACGTGAATCACCTCCGCGCCGTAATGCGTGAGCAACCGCGGGGCCCACGGCCCGACGGTTTTCCAGGTGAAATCAAGCACGCGGATGCCGCTCAAGACGCCTGGTTGCCGATGGGCGGCATGGTGTGCTGCAGGTTTCGTGGTGTGATGGGTCGCCTCCTGCTTCATTTGATCGCTCCCGCTGCGGTCAACGCCGCGATGGCCTGTTCGGTAAGCCCCAGGTCGTGCGTGAGCACGTAGCGCGTATGCTCACCCAGGTAGGGGGCACGGCCGCGTGGCTCGATCTGCAGCGCCTCGCACGCAAACGGCCCGCGCGGATACGGGATCGCACGCCCGATTTGCGAGTGCTCGATGTGGCGCCAGTAATCACGCTGTTGGTAGTGCGGCAAATCGTAGTTTTCCTCCGCGGCGCGGATCATCGCCCAGGAAATGCCGGACGTCTGCGCACGGCGGAAGCATTCCTCGGCATCGCTCACGGCAACCAAGCGCCGAATGGCATCGCGGATGAGATGGCCTTGACGGTATTCGGCGGTGCGCACCGCCTCGTCCTGAAACTTCGGGTCGCGCAACTCGCCGGTGACGCCTTTTTCATCCATCCAGTCGAGCAACGCCTCCCAGGAGCGTTTGCTGAAGGCCTGGTTGATGGCCATCACATACTTCCCGTCGCGCGTCGGCAACTCCAGCGGCGGCAGGCGGCGGGGGGACGCATGCATGCCGGTTTGGCGGTACATGGTTTCGCCGAAATACATCCAGTGGGGGACCGCGCCCTCGGTGCCGATGGCGCAGGCATCATGGATTGCCACGTCGATGTATTGGCCCTGGCCCGACGTCAGGCGGTCGAACAGCGCCACGGTGATGGCGTGTAGCACAAACGCACAGCCCATGTGCCAGGCCTGATCGCCCTTACCACCAATCGGCGTGACGGTCGCATCGGAATACCCCGTGCTCGCCATGGCGCCGCCCAACGCGAGATGCGCGGCATCGTTCATCTGCAAATCGCGCCACGGTCCATCCTGCCCGAAGTCGGTGAGTGAGGCGTAAATCAAGCCCGTGTTCCCCGCGACCGAAGCGTAATCGAGCTGCATGGGCGCGAGCGTGCCGGGCGCCGTGCTTTCGAGAAACACATCGGCACGCGCCAGCAGCTGGCGCAACACATCCTGTGCCGGCTTGCGGGCGAGGTCGAGCGCGACACTTTGCTTGCCGGTGTTGTTAAACCAGTAGTCGAGGCAGTTGTTGGCATCGGGTTTGTCCTGCACAAACGGCCCAGTCCAGCGGCCGGGACTGCCCTCGATCGGCTCGATTTGCATCACGCGTGCGCCGCCATCCGCTAGGAGCTTGCCCGCCCACTGGTTACGGCGATCGGCAAGCTCAATCACCGTGAGGCCTTCGTACACCCCGCTCATGCGCCCCCCTGTTTTCGTTGCGCCGCTCCTGCGACAACATAGTGCGGAACCTTGCACACCCACGCACACGATAGTAGCACAGCCGCCGGGTGGGCGGCCAGAGGGCACGGCACACACCACGCCACAATCTTCGGGCTCTCCCGCGCTTGTGCTACGGTTGGCGACCCCCTCTCAGGATGCTTCATGGTCTCAAAAGGGGTCTGTCGCATTGTTCATTTGCGCCACTTTGCGGTATGCTCTCCGACGGTGGATGGGGGTACCACGGCGAGGGGGAGCGACGCGATCAGTGTCAAAGGGGCCCATTTCCCCCAGGACCTCATGCGGATGGGAGTGCGGTGGTATCTGACGTCTCCCTTGCGCTATCGCCATGGCGAAGCACTGATGACAGAGTGCGGCGTGCGACTCGACCATGCGACTATCCAGCGCGGGGTCGTGCAGGACAGTCCCCTGTTGGAAGAGGCGTTGCATCGTCGCACGCGGCCGATGTTGGGGTTCAAGGCGTTTGAAGCCACACAGGCCACCCTCACTGGCATCGAACGCATGCACAGGCTCAAGAAAAAACAGCTGGTCATCGAGGCCAGGGACGAGGGTCTCACTGCGGCTGAACTGTTCGACTCGCTGGCTGCGTAATCTCCGCACCGACAGGCCCTACGGTCTCTTTACACCTTCCTAAGCGCAGTTTGCAACACAACCGGACACGGAGGTAACCCCATGGCACACCATGCACTCCACTACCGTTATCACCCCTTACATCAGGACATCATCTGTGCCGAAACCGCGATCGCCACACTGCCGGCCACGGTAGATGCGCTGGGCGCCAGCCGCGCGATGATTACCTGCGGGCCAACCATTCTGCGCGCCTGTAATGTTGTGCCTCGCGTGCAAGAGGCACTGGGCTCCCGCTCTGTGGGTGTCTATGCGGGCGTCGCTCCCCATGCGCCAGTCGAAACGGTCGAAGAGGGGGTGGCGATGGCCAAAGAGGTGCAGCCCGACGTCTTCATCAGCGTCGGCGGCGGCAGTACCCATGACACCACGAAAGCCATCGCGACCCTCCTCGCCGAGGGCGGCGACATCCACGACTACGCGATTCACTTCGAGCCGCCCGACCGCGTCATTGTGCCCCCGACGCCTGCACCCAAGCTGCCGATCCTCAGCGTGCCCACCACCATGGGTTGCGCCGAGTTCAGTCGCGGCGGCGGGGGGATCACCGACCACCACCTGGGGCGCAAGCTCAGCTTGGCCGGTGAGGGCGTGACCCCCCGCACGGTGCTCATCGACGGACAGGCACTCGCGACCACGCCGTGGAAGATATTGGTGTCGACCGCGATCGGACAGTTGCGTATCGCCATCGAGACTGTCTACTCCACCGGGCACAACCCCATCGGCGACGGCATGGCCCTGCATGCCATCCGCCTGCTCTTTGCGCACTTGCCCCAGTGCCAAGGCGGCGCCATTGACACCCTGTTGACCACCAAGACCGCCTGCGTCATGGCGTCGCTGGCTTCGTTCGGCGGGCTGGGGTTGAACACGGCCACCTGCCACCACGTGGGCGGGCTGTATAACGTGCCCCATGGCGAGGCCAACGCCATCCTGTTACCTCACACCATGCGGTACAACCTCGATGCCTGCGCCGATCGCCAACGCCTCATCGCCGAAGCGATCGGTGTCGCCACGCGGAGTATGAGCGACGAAGAAGCCGGCTTGGCGGCCGCAGACGCGGTAGACAGCTTGTGTCGCACCTTGGAACTGCCGCGGACCCTGCGGGAGGTCGATGTGCCCGAGGATGGCCTGGCGTTGATCGCTGCCGCCACCTTGCACGACCGTAGTCTCAGCACCAACCCCAAGCCCATCACCGACGCTGGCCCCATCATGGACGTGCTGCGGGCGGCGTATTAACAGACGTCTCTGCGGGCGAAACGACGCGACCCTCCTGGTATGGAACATGGGGGCTTCTGGCATGACTCAGATGCCACTGCATCGTGCGGTGGCGTCCTGAGGTGCTCAGATACCCCTGCCGGTAGTGTTATATCCCAATATACGCAAGTTCCTGCCGCCACCGCGCCTGAGTAGCCTGTCTGCCAGTGGCTACCCAGGCGTGCTGATGGGTGCGCACAGCGCCCTGCCAGCGACGCACGGGTGGCGGCGGGCCGTGGCGGCCCAGGGGGGGCGCTAGGCCCATTTGCGCACGTCACGCCCTTCTGGTAGGCTCAGTCACGCGCGATCGAGGGACGGTGCACCCGGGACTGGCTGCGCACGCGTCGGCTATCAAGGAGGAGCCGCGTATGATGGATCAACGTAGGCATACCCCCAGCGCTGTCCACGTTGATCCGCTAGAGGCCCCCACGCCGCACACGCGGGTGCTGTGGCCGGATGGGATGGCGTGCCGGCACCAGCGGGCCGCACTGCGTCGCCGGGACCTGCTCGGCTGGGTGGCTACCGCCGTCCTTCTCGGCGGTGGTCGCGCCGCGTCGCCAGCGGCGAGTGCCACGCGCCTACGCGTCGGCGTGGCCTCCTGCGCTGACCAACGCCAGCCGCAGCCGCTCTGGGACGCCGTGCTCACCGAGCAGCCAGACTTCTTCGTGTTTGCCGGCGACAACGTCTACGCGAGTGAACAGCCTTTTGACGTCGCCAAGCTCCACGCGGCCTACAGGGAGCTCGCCGCCAAGAGCAACTTTGCGCGCTTACGCACGACTGTGCCACACTTGGCCGTGTGGGACGACCACGACTATGGCGTGAACGATGGCGGCGCCGAGTTCCCCCACAAGCAAGCCGCGAAAGACGAGTTCCTGCGCTTCTGGCAGCTCGCCGCCGCTGACCCGCGCTGCACGCGTGACGGGCTGTATCATGCGCAAGTGCTCACGGTCGGCACCCGCCGCGTGCAGCTTATCGGGCTGGACCTGCGCTGGTTTCGGTCGCCCTGGCTGCCGACCGATCAGCGCGGTGCGGCCGGCAAGGAGCGCTATCTGCTCGATGCCGATCCCGCCAAGACGATGCTCGGCGAGGCGCAATGGCGCTGGCTCGAGGCCCAACTCCGCACGCCCGCGGACGTACGCCTCCTTGTCAGCAGCATCCAGTGTGTGGTCGAGGGCCACGGCTGGGAGCGGTGGGGCAATCTGCCGGCGGAACGCGACCGGCTATACCGCTTGCTGCGTGATACGGGCGCCCGCGGTGTGCTCATCCTGTCGGGCGATCGGCACATCGGCGGTATTTACCGCGAGCCCAATGCGAGCGTACCGTATCCGGTGTACGAACTGACCTCCAGCGGCGTCACCCACCCCTGGGCTACTGCGGTGGAGGTGGGACCCAACCGCCTTGGGCCGCTAGTGACCGTGCAGCACTACGGTCTGGTGGACATCGACTTTGCGGCACGCACCGTCACCCTCGCGCTGCGCGACGTCAACAACCGCAGCGTGCACCAGCACGTGATCGCGTTCGAATCAAGTAGCGTTGTAGGGTTACTGATGTAGTATGAGTAGGTTGGCTCAGGCCCGAGCGTCCGCTTGATCACCAGCCAGACAGGGCGCGCGGGGAGGCCCTCTTGGCACCGCGTCACGCGTTGGCGGGCAAAGGCATACATCATCGGTCCTTTCGTGCCTTCGGACACTGGGCCCTGATACCAGCGCACGGTCGGCACCTGGGTGGCCAACGTCGAGACCGTACACGCGTCCTGCGCTGGGGCGACCACCACCCGCTTGGAGCGCTCTTCCCCCTTATAGCGATCAGGCTGCTCCTCTGGCCTGGGGCGCTGGAGCCAGCCGCGGGTATCGGCAGGAATGGCCACGAACGTCGTTAGGCCAAGACACGCGTCCACCGCGTCCAGAAAGGCAGGACTATTGCCATAGAGGCAATCAGCCACGACATACTTGAACGGGAGCAGGCCCGCGCGCGATCCCCCGCAGCAGCGTCGCGGCCAACGGCGGCTTGCTCTGGAAGGGCACCTCCGGGGGGACCTGGCACGCGGCCCGTCGGGCGGCATACGCCTCCGCAAACCACCCCTCCGGCAGCAAGAGGCGCTTATCCACCAGCGCCTCGCCCTGCCGCGAGGCATCGCCCGCAAAGACGCCGACCTGACCATGCTCCCCCTTGCCAAGCGGGCCACCATATTGCCGTGCCACCCCTGCGGAGTCCTGGCCCTTTTTGACACAGCCTGTCTCATCGAACCTCAGAATGCCGTCGGGCTCCCCCCTCGCCTCGGTCACGAGCTGATGGTCATTCCACAGCCTCTGCTCCTCATCCCACGCCACATCGCTGAGAAACCGCTGCAGCCCGCGGACTGTCCCCCCTCCGCTACGGAGGGCCATCGGCTCAATCGATTGCCGTTCGAGCGGACTCCCTTGGCCGACCATGGAGTCAAAGAAATGAGCCCGCGGCTCACTACGGGTACAACAGTCGTGAAAGGCGGACTGGAACTCCCACAGTGCGTCCATGAAGCCTTCCACATCGCTGGGCACGAGAGCAAACGTAGGGATGGTAAAGCCCTCATGATCGGTCCGACAGGCTGGTAACAGACGCGGCCTCCTGCTGTTTGCTGGGGTATGCAGGAGCAACGTACCGTATGGTCACCATGATGTCAAAGACAGATGTCGTTGTAGGGGTAATGCCCCCGCGAGCACGCCCCTGTCGACCTTTGTCTGGCTTAGCGGCGTGCGCTGGGCGGTGGAACAATGCTTTGAAGAAGGCAAAACCGAGCTCGGGATGGCCCACTATGAAGTGCGCAAATACCCGGGCTGGCACCACCATATGTTGACGACGATGCTGGCGCATTTCTTTCTGGGGCACCTGAAGCTGCGTTTGGGGAAAAAAAGCGCCCGCGCTGACGGTGGCGCAGCTGCGGAGGCTCTTGGAGGTCGTTTTGCCCCTACGGACATATACCAGAGCAGAGGTGTTGGCGTTGGTCATCTGGGTGCAGCGCCGCAATCATCGTGCCTATCTATCCCATAAAAGGCGGCGTGAGGCTGAGAGCTGAAGAAAGTGTCGCTGTAGGGTTAAACACACTGGTCCCCACAAACGATCCCAACATTAATGACGCCCCCCATGGAGCGTATTGGCGGAATACCACCAGAGACGCTTTTGTCGGCATAAAGACCGACGACTGGGGTGTGCCTGGGCCTCTGATTACGCTCGGGCAGCCGCGGCAGTCCAATTTCTATTTGGCTCTGGCTGGCCAAGCGCCCTTTGATGGCTCTCAACTCCCTCAAATGCCAGATATCGGTGCTGATTCAAACGCGCGCCACGCTACGGCAGACGAACTAACCATGGTTGCCACCTGGATTACCAATAATTGTCCGGCGTGATCTAGCCAGAGGCAAGAGGAGCCATTATGCCAATAGAACTCACTCCAGACGTGGAAGTCAGTCGGGACGCCAGCAGGAACGTTCACCAATTGTCCCACGCCCAGCGGCCGTCGAGATGATGGCTCTGGGACCCGACATCCCGCTCACCCAGCAGGCGCTGGCCGAGCAGTACCTCCGGGATGCTGCCCCGATCTACGGGTTCGTCCCGGAGGAGACGACGAATTTTGCGGCCTCACGAATGACCACATTTCGTCGACTTCCGCTTCCTCAGCGATCCGAATGACCAGCTCCACCTCATTCGGATGCAACAAGGCGAGCAGACGCTGGTTGACACGGCTCAGCGACGACTCTTTTTTCAGCGGATCTTCCTCCCCAATCCAAAGCACTAGAAGGCAGCTCCGTAGCTGTATTCCTTATTGAAATCGCGGCCAGACTCCTTTCCTTTGAGGAAATTTGAGGGCGTGTGAGCGGCGAAAATACAGGGGCTCGTGAAACCACAAAACCAGATATAGTCCTCTCTTTATTACACAGATGTGTAATTTTTGCATGAGATTGACAATGCCCATGGAACCAATCAGCAGAAATGGTTTGCCTTGTACCTTGTTATCATGTAACCAGTGCAGTCTCACGCCCAACGGAGGCTCGTCTTGCCCACCGTGGTGCCGCCACGGAACCAGAGCCACACAGCGGAGACGATAAGCCCGAGGAACGCGATGGGGCCATGCAGGGCGGCATGGGTTAGCTGGAGTTGCCAGCCGAAGATGGCCACGAGGATCACCAGGGGCACCACGGGCGCACGTCGAGCAAGGAACAACGCGCAGGCGGCGAACAAGGCAGCACAGAAGACGGCCCAGGACGCCGTCTGGCTGGTGAAGGACCCGACTCCGCCGACCCAGGGGTCGACCCACAACGCGTTCAGCATCGTCACCACCCCGCTCAGCTGCTCCTGACTCAGCTTGCCTGCCGCCACGAGTTCCTGTGTGACCAGGATGGCGCGGCCGAGCCCAAAGCCACCGATGGCATCTAATGCCGTAAAGTAAATGATGGTCACGAAGGTAGCGATACGCGCTAACCAGGCGCAGACCCCCGCAGGCACATGCTCCGTGACGTTGATGTCCTTCATCATCAGCCATAGGCCGACACAGACAAGCCCCACCAGGGGCGTCTGGATCATATGCAGCGTAAACCACCACGTGGGGCCAAAGTAGGCGAGAGCCTGGTGCTCCGGCGCATAGGGCTCCGGCTGCGACAGGTAGGCCCACATGCCTGGGGTCTGGGTGAACCCTGCCGGATGGAACAGCTCGATCGTGACCAGCACGGCCGGGGCGATGCATAGGCACAGCCACCAGAGGATATCATGAGCGACGGACGTGGTCGTTCGGCTTCGCACACCCCGCTGGGCTGAAGCCCGTGATAAGTAGTCATCGGGGGACCTCCGACTCGAGATGCGCTCGCGGTCACAGTGTCTTCAGATACTCGAGGAGCTCGAGCCGCTGGGTGTCATTGAGCTCGGCGGTCCCGTAGTCATGCCCAGCATTCGAGTTGCCGGGCAAGGTCGTGTCGTAGAGATACGCCCCCGGCGACGGAGCGGTGACGAAGCCGACGTTGATGGGATCGTACTGACGCGCGCCGACGGAGAACTGCTGCATCCTCTGCGACGGCGGCAGCAGCAGCTGCGCCAGATTCGGCACCGAGCCGTTATGGAGGTAGGGAGCGGTGGCCCAGATGCCATTCAGGGGGCGGGCCTTGTAGGACTTAGGGTCGAACGACGGTGCCTCTTTGACGCGGCGATACTCCTCGATCGCTGCCACAATGCCCTCGAACGGGTGGTTCAGAAGGACACCGACCACGCTGTTGGCGATGAAGTCGCCGGCGCTGGCGGTAGCAGCGAAAGTGTCGCCGATCGGCAGGATGAACTTGTACCTTCCCGCGAGCGGCCCGCTCCACGCCATCCGCGTCGCTGCGTTCACGGTCATGGTCGGGTCGGTCTGGACCTGCCCCACCGACACCATCACGACTTGAATCTGCTGATTCGCCGTCCGCGGGATGACCGCATGACAGCTGCCGCAATAGGTATCGTAGAGCGGTTTGCCGTTCGCCGCCTTCACCGCGTCGATCGGTGGCAGATACTGGTTGGGCCACTGCGGGGCGAGCAGATCGGCGACCCAATTCTCCAAGGAGCCGAGGTTGCTCACAGCAATCGTCGACGGGTAACCGAGGATCGAGTCCACATTGATCTGGAGGTGGCCGAACACGCCGACGACCTCGCCGATGTTGCGCGCCAGCGGGCCGATCCCCGCGTTGGACGCCGAGCCGTTCCACTGCACCAGGTCGAGCTGCGCTGTGGTCCACAAGAATGGGTACGAGACCGGCGCATTCGGTGGAGAGGCGTTAGCGGGCACGCCGAGCGACACCACCATGATCTCATTGAAGATGTTGCCGAAGGCGTCGAGCCGTGCGAAGCCGGGCGGCGAAGGGGGCATGTTCAGCGTGTTGCGCTCGGCGAGCCCCAGGGTCGTCGCCACGAGGTTGTTGAGCAGGTTGTCCGCTTGCATCTGGCTGTGAGCGGGCCCCAGCACGCGGTCGGCGAAGCGCCCGAACTTGTCGTTGTCGTTGGCCGTCGCATTGAGCGCGGCGATCAGGTCGCCGAACATGGACTGGAAGTCGGCCAGGGTGCCAGCGCCATCGATGAGGAAGCCGGTACCGTTATAGTCGATCCGCGTCGTGTGACAGGCGGCGCAGGTCAAGCCAAGGAATGCTTTGCCAGAGTTGGGGTCGATGTGCTTGGCGAATCCGATCGGCAATCCGTCGGGATTGAGCGAGCTCGGCGGCGACGGCAGGTAGCGGTAGCGATCCATGTTGGCGGCCGAGCCAAAGGGCTCGGTGCTCGACGCCTGTTCGAGGGCGAGGAAGTACGCATACGGCAGGATCTGCGAGCCTTGCGTCGTGAACCAGAACTTCTCACGGGTCTGGTCGTCCCAGCCCTGGTCGAGGCTAATGACGTTGACGGTCGCGGGGGGTGTCGGCGCGGGCGGCTTGGTGACACCGTACTGCGGCATCGAACCTTTTTTGTCAGAGCTATAGCCGACGATCGTCGCCACGAACGAGAGGGCGAGCAGGATCGGTATCGCTGCGAACAGATGTTTCAGACGCCGTGTGCTCATCGGTGGTTCTCCTTTCTCATGAAAGGTCATCCTCTGTCCTCCGGGTGGTTCTGTCGCAAATTTTGCTCAAAAGATCATGAAGGGGCAGTAGCCCCTGTCTGTATGGGGATTACGCGGCCAGGGTGTAGAACTGTTCGGCCGCAGTTCAGAATGATCTCCTGGGGGAAATGGGCCCCTTTGAAGCTCACCGCTATCGTCGCTCTCCCTCTCTTGGCATATGGGTCACCGAGAGAGAGCATACCCAAATCACCTCAAAGGAAAATTTGCGACAGAACCGGTCGGGCGGTCTACGACGAACATAGAGGATCCGCCGCAATCGCACTGTGCGATCAGTTTCCAGTTATGCCTCGTCCATTGATGTATTACCTGTTCTTTGGTCGAATTGGCGTTGAGCCCGAAGCTTGGGCCCGTTATCACTGGCGTTAGATCGCTTCCATCTTCGTCTGTGGCTCGTATCCATTTCCCCGGCACAAGTACAGTGGCTCTCATGGCTTACCTCCAGGTGAATTATCGCGCGGACCACAGCATTGCCGGCGCTATCGTTTGACGCCCCTCTCCCGTGTGCAACGCCGCATTCTGGCGCTCCTGAACTTCCCGGTGGACGTCTATACGAGGCTGTGTCCTGATTCCCATAAACCGCCCTAAAAATGAGCGAACCATGAGGATTTAGTTCCTGGCAGGAAATATGCCTTCCAAAGCGATGCTATAGTGTAGGTTCGGGATCGGTTCTTTGCCTCGTAGATCGGGCAAAGCGAAGGTGGTCTGTCCATCTCCACCATACGTTGTGCCAATAAGTTCAAAAAGTTCTAAATATTGGGGGATTGGCATGAGCTGTCCCTCGCAAAACACCCAACCCTTCGGGGAAAAGTCGTAGGGAAAAAGTTGAATCTGTCCGAGATACGGCTCCATCTGATACTCCTTTCTGTGATGACGAATTCAAGATTGCTGACGGGCGCGCGAATTGCAACAAGGACCCGTGAGAAGTATGCTGGTAGAGATACCTCCTTTCTCTGTAAGCCAGGCGTAAAAGTCTCCAGGAAGATCATGATGGCCCTATGCCGCCCAACGCTGTACCTCAGCTGCCGGAAGCGGGAGCGAGGCACGAGCGGACGCAGGTGTAGGAGGACGACATTAGGAAACAAACGAGTCAAAAGCGTCACAGATAACCATCGCCTCCATCACCCCTGGCATGTGGCCGGCGCGCGAGGAAGCACCGAGGGTGCAAGCACCACCCGGGCGCGCTGGCTCTGGGGCTGGCGCTCCCAGGTTGAGAACGCGCTCCCGAGCCCCGGACCTTCGCCCCGCTGCGGCGTGCCAAAGATCAGGGACGTTTGTCATGCCAGTAAGTAACTGGAAGCGAGCAAAAGTTCGTTGCGACGTGAAAAAATTGTGGGCGGCTCGGTGTGGAGAGAAGTTAGGTGGGCAGAAAGGCTCTGGTTGTCCTTAAACTAGAGAAGCTGTCACCAGGTACCAGTGATCAGGACTCCCTCCCTGCGCCCCGAGAAACCGCTGAGGCTTCAGCCTCCCCCATCCTCAGCCGCATGTCCAGACCGCGCTAAGCCGCTCTAGGCCTAGCTGCGAGCCGCTGTGGCCGGCCGCCGCTGCGTGCTGGGGGAGCCGCCAGCGCCGCGAGCGGCAGGGGTGGCGGGGAAAAAGTGGCTTTGAATTTCCTATCCGTGTGGGAGGGGACGGGTTCGTTCCCAGCTGATTCTCCCCTGTCGAAGTCCAAGTAGCGCCGAACCAGCCGTCGCAGCAGACGGCAGCCGCCAGGCTGGGTTGGGTTGGGCGCTTCATGGTTTCCGTGGCGGCCGCCGCTGCTGAACTCTTGCGTTAGCCCTCTTCAGCGATTCTATCAATCCTTGACTAAGAATACAATTGTCCATACACTTGGCGCATGCAATATGAATGGGACCCCGCCAAAGCAGAACGAACCTTGCCGCACATGGTGTCAGTTTCACCGAAGCTGTCACCGTTTTAGAGGATGACTTCGCACTGACACGCGACGACTCCGATAGTGAAGGTGAGCAGCGCTTCGTCACGCTGGGCATGCGTAGTTTCGCGAATTTGCTGGTGGTGGTCTACACCTATCGTGAGCCAGATGTCATCCGCATCATTGCGGCTTGGAGAGCCAACCGACCGCAAAGGTTACGCTATGAAAAAGATCGCCGCTGAACCGTATCGTGAGGTTGATTTTACGCATGCCACACGTGGTCCGGTAGTCCCATCGGAACCGGGAAAGACCAAAATCTCTATTCGCCTCGACAACCGCGTCTTGGATTACTTTCGTAGCATCGTTGAGCAGGCGGGTGGCGGTAATTACCAAACACTTATCAACGACGCGCTCATGGCATACATCCAACAACAATCCATGCTGGAAGCGGTGCGTCAGGCAGTGCGTGAGGAATTACAACCGATCGTGGAGCAAGCCGGGCTAACAAAGCGCCAGACTGTGTGAAAACTCTCCGCTGAAGGTCTGACTCTGTGGCCGGCAGTTTCTGGCAAGCGCTCGCTTGCCCGGGAACTCGGCCAGCCCTCCCTAGGGAGACGCTGCCCCCCTGCCCAAACGACGCCCACACACGTGTCAGCCAAGGGTGGCCAGCCGCCGAGGCATCTCGACGAGGTTCCATACCCGCCGGAGGTTGTACGCCAGGACCGTCAAACTAAACTCCGTCCGCACCTTCTCCAGCCCTCGCATCAAGAAATAGCCCACCTCCCACCACCTTTTCATGGTCCCCAACGGGTGCTCCACCAGCTGCTTGCGCTGCTTCATCACCTCAGGGCGACGGCGCACCCGCTGCTCCATCTCTTCCAACAGGGGCTCATCCACCCACCGGGTCAGGCGTCGTCCGCCTGTGTTGCGCGTGCACTGCGGCTTGAGCGCACAAGCTTTGCAGGCGGCTGTCGCATCATAGCGGATAGGCCGGCCCAGTGCGACCGTGGTAAAGCGGAACGTCAGCCGCGTACCTGCCGGACACTGGTAGGGATCGGTAGGGCCGTCATAGGTAAAGTCATCCTTGCTGAAGAGCCCGCGCTTCTAGTTGGCTGAGGTGAGCGGACGGGCGCCGTAGGGGGTGAGGCCGGCTTCCAGGCAGGTCTTGACCTCCTCGCCGTGGTGGGAGCCCACATCCGCCACGGCATCGAATGGACGGCCGAGAACTTCTTGAGCCTGCAGCGCCATCGGGCTGAGCCAGTCCCGGTCGCCCGTCTCGTTGGTCACGGCGTTGGCGACCGGGAGTTTGTGCTGACTGTCCACTGCCCGCTGCACATTGTAGCAGACCTCGGTGCCGCGTCCCTTTCCGAGCTTCATGGCACGACTTTCTGGCGCCGTGAGGAGACTTGGGGCTCGCCGCTCGCCTCTCACTGGGCCTGCAAATCGGCATAGAGGAGTTGGCGTGGCGGGAGCGCCTCAATCTGCGCCTGTACATGGTCTGCCTGGGGGAGCCGCCAGCGCCGCGATCGCGCAGCCGCCGCCGGCGGAGGCGCGCGGCAGGGGTGGCGGGGAAAAAGTGGCTTTGTATTTCCCACGAAACAAAGACGCCGCTCTACCAGTCAGAGCGCAAAGAAACCCCTTGACCATCAGCGGCCTGAAAAAAATGGGTCCCAGATGGCGCCTTCCGCCACGAGCTGTCGCGCCCCAAGCGCGTGTCATGGCTGCCGGCGTCCGGGACGATGTGAGCCGCAATGATACCTGTTTCATGCGGCGGGGTGCAGACAACGTCTTCATGGACGTTTCCTATCCGTTCGTCACGGCTCTAGGCGGCTGCAGCCCAGGAAGGGGCTCCGCGGTGCCGAGGCCCCACGCGCTCCGCGCCCATCACACCAGCGCCTCCAGCAGCGCCTTGGCCTCCTGGAGGTCGACGGTGTCAAAGCCCTCGGTGAACCAGCCGTAGATGGGTGCCAGCAGCTCGTAGGCTGCGGTGCGCTTGCCCTGGCGCTGCCACAGCCGGCTCAGGCTTATCACCGCCCGTAGCTCCCACAACTTCGCCCCCTGGTGGGAGGCGATGGTGAAGGCCTCCCGAAAACAGGCCTCCGCTTCCGCGTGATTCTCTGAAGAGCGTGCCAGCAGCAACTCCCCCTTGAGTCGATAGAGTTCCGCCTCCCAGCGACGCTCTCCACTCCTGCGCACGGCCGCCTGTGCCTCGACCAACAAACGCAATCCTTCTTCTGTCAACCCTGCCTTGCCATACCCCTCGGCCAGTAGGGCAAGAAAACGCGGCCGATCCAGCTCTGCCCCTGTGGCCTGCCAGGCGGCCAGCCCCTGGCGCAGTTGGGTGATCCCTTCCGCTTCCTGTCCCTGCTCTGCTAACGCCCACCCCCGCAGGATCATCCCTTGCGCGAACCATTGCGCAAACCTTTGCTCCGTCGAGAAGGTCATAGAGGCCTCTGCCCGTTCTTGGGTTGCTTGTCCCTCCCGGCGGAATTGATAGAGGTTAGCCGTATGGTTCAGGGCGAAAGCCAGGCTGAAAGCGTGGGCCAGCTCGCGGGCCAGGGTGAGCGCTTCGTGGATTCTCGCCAGGGCTTGGTCCGGATAGCCCACTAACCCGAGGATATTGGCCAGATAGAGCCCGCAAATCACCCCAGGGTCCGCCCCATAGCGGAAGGCCAGGGAGCGGTGCTGCTGAGGGTCGTAGAGCGCAACGCCCTGCTCCAGGTGCCCTCGGGCAGGAGCCAGTTCCCCGAGGAAGAACAAGGTGGTCCCAAGTGCCCGGTAGGCCTCCACGAGGAGTGCGGGGTCTTGTTCGCGCTGGGCCAGTTGCAGGAGCTGTTCCCCTAGCTCACGTGCCAGCTGTAACTCCGCCCGAATTAAATACCCATTCCACCGCCCCCGTAATACGAGGAAAAGCTGCGGCGTATCTCCCACCTGCTGGCACAGCTCTCGGGCCCGGGTGTAGGCGCGTTCCACCTCCGCAGCCCCATAGCCCATGGTGGCGAGCAGCGGCACACCTAGAGCGATTTGCAGCGCGAGTTCTTGTTGGGCACGCGCGAGACTCTCCGGGAGGGTCTTAAGCACGTCGAGCCCGTTAGTAAAGTGCCGAATGGCTTCGAGATTGGCCGAGCGCTGCACCGCCTGTTGCCCAGCGCGTTGGCAGTATGTCACTGCCTTTGCGACATTGCTGCTGTGGCTGTAATGATGGGCCAGCTCACTGTAGTGCTCTTCCAGGCCGTCATGATAGAGCGCCTCAATGGCCTGTGCCGTGCGCTCATGCAGTCTCCGGCGCCGCTCCAGCAGGGGGGAATTGTAGGCCACCTCATGGGTGAGGGCGTGCTTGAAGGTATAGGCAAAGTCGGGGAAGATACGCGTCGCATAAAGAAAATCGGCGGCCTGCAAGCGAGCGAGACCATGACGAAGGTCCTCTTCGGGCAGCTCGGCAATGGCCTGCAGCAGCAGCAAAGGTATGTCATAGCCGATCACTGCAGCGGTCTGAAGGAGATGCTTGTCCTCGGGTAACAACCGGTCGATGCGGGCTGCCAGCACGGCCTGCACCGTGGCCGGCATTTGGATGGTTGGGCGAGTCTGGGCAAGGCAATAGGCCCCTGGCTCGCCCACCAGCACCCGCGTCTCCACCAGGGTACGCACACTCTCTTCCAGAAAGAAGGGATTGCCTTCGGTGCGCGTGATCAAGAGCTGGGTGAGCGGCGCCAGGCTGGGATCATCCCCCACCAGCCCTTGCAGGACTGCTGCCGCGCTGGCCGGTGGCAGCGGGTCCAGGGGCAGTTGCGTGTAGGAGGTCTTACTGCCCCAGCCGTGCTGGTACTCCGGGCGATAGTTGACCAGGAGCAGGAGTGGTGCCGTAGGTAGACACTCGACCAGACTGTCGAGCAGGACCTGAGTCTCCGAGTCGATCCAGTGCAGGTCCTCAACGACCAGGAGCAGCGGCTGCTCTTGACTTTCGCGCAGCAGGAGCCTATTGAGGGCTGCCAGTGTCTGCTGGCAGCGCTGGGGTGGATCAAGGTGCAGAAATGGACTGTCCTCCGGCAGAGCATCGAGAAGCCCCAGCAGGGCTGGGATGATCTCCAGCAGCCCTTCGTCCAGCGTCAGCACCTGTCCGGTCACTTTGGCGCGTATGGTGCGGGCGTCATCACGGTCTTCCAGACGGACATAGCGTTTGAGCAGGTCGATGATCGGGAAGTAGGGGGTCGCCTTCCCGTAGGATACCGAGGCACTCTCGAGTACCGACCACCCCTGTGTGTGGTGGGAGTGGACGAACTCGTAGACCAAGCGCGACTTCCCGACCCCAGCTTCCCCGACGACCGCGACCACCTGGCCATGTCCCGTTCTGGCCTGCTCCAGGGTCTGGCGTAAGCCTGCTAGCTCGGTTTGCCGCCCCATGAAGCGGGTGAGCCCACGTGTCGCGGTCGCCTGCAAGCGGCGGCGGATCGTACTGGCCCCGACCAGCTCAAAGACCTCCACGGGCTCGGTCAGTCCCCTGACCGGAAACTGCCCTAGGGCATGGACCTGGACAAGCCCTTCAGCCAGTCGGAGGGTGGCTGCGGTCAGCCGGATACTGCCCGGGGTCGCGAGCTGCTCCATACGCGCCGCCAAGTGCGTGGTCTGGCCGACGGCGGAATAGTCCATGTGCAGGTCGTTTCCAATGGCGCGGACCACAACTTCTCCGGAATTAAGCCCGACACGAATCTGCATCTCCAAACCGTGGGAGCGACGCACCTCCTCAGCATAGCGCCGCATCGACGCTTGCATGGCCAGACCAGCGTAACAGGCCCGTACGGCGTGATCTTCATGGCCCACTGGGGCCCCGAAGAGCGCCATGATGCCGTCCCCAAGCACCTGATTCACGGTGCCTTCATAGCGGTGCACGGCGTCCATCATGACGTGCAGTGCCGGATCAAGGAGTGTGCGGGCCTCTTCCGGATCGAGCCCCTCGATCAACTCTGTCGAGCCCTTGAGGTCGGCAAAGAGTACCGTCACCTGCTTGCGCTCTCCTTCCAGGGCGCCACGCGAGGCGAGGATCTTTTCGGCAAGATAGGAGGGCGTGTACGAGAGGGGCTCGCGCTCCTGGATGCTGGCTGGTGGCGAGGCGGCAGGGGGAGCGGTGCTGGAATCACCGCTCCAGACAAGGCCACGCCCCGCATCGTCGCGCACCTCCGGGTGGGCGTAGAGCAACGCGTCCTTGAGATCGGCGAGGGTGTCCTCGTCCACCCCGAATTGCCGCTGCACGGCCCGATAGGTGACGCGCTGATGGCGTTGGAGCAGGACCAGGACCTGGTTGAGGATGTCGTAGAAGTCCACACGCGACCCTCCCGCGCTTCCCGAGGCGTCAGCGAGCGGTAGCCGCCCACAGTCGGGACCATGGATGTCCCCTCTATATACCGCAGATGTGTGGCAAAGGAAAGGCGAAAGTACAGAGGAAGCACGGGGGCCATCTGGGACTCTTGCGGGCTGTGGGGCAGTGGAGGATGCCTCCAACGTCCAGCGTCTGCCCACCAGGGGATGATGCACCCCAGCCTGCCGCACCCGCTGTGAGCCGCAATGATACCTGTTTCATGCGGCGGGGTGAAGACAACGTCTTCATGGACGTTTCCTATCCGTATGGCATTGTACATGCTTTGACGGGAGTGGTTACTGCGCCGGCTCTGTCTTAGTCCGCCTCCTGCTCGTATGCGAATCGGAATGCGGTGCCATGGGGCACAATGTGGCCCATGGATGGCGACGGGAAGTGTGTACCGCAGATCAGGACGTCGGTCTCGCAGTAGCGCTCCAGGAAGGCTTGCCGTGTTTGGTGCGCCAGAGCCCGGTCAAAATCCGGGCGTGGGATCCAGGTTGGTTCGGCACACTGCACCGGACTGTGGATCATATCGCCGGTGATGACGGCGTGGACGCCATTGGAGGCCAGATGCACGCTGACGTGATCAGGGGTATGGCCTGGCGTGGGTTCCAGCCACACCTCGTCGTTGAGGGCATAGTCGTTGGCCACGAAGGTGGCCAGACCCGCCTCGACAACCGGCAGCACGCTATCGGCAAGATGCTCTAGGGGCGTGGCGTGGTGTACCGTCTCCCAGTACTCCCATTCCTTACGCGATATGACATAGGTGGCATTGGGGAACGTCGGTACCCAACGTCCGTCGAGCAGTTGCGTATTCCAGCCGACATGATCTACGTGCAGATGCGTGCACAGGACATAGTCCACAGCTTCCGGGTACACACCAGCGGCCACCAACTGAGTGAGGAACACACCTCCCGTGGTCATATGCCAGCTCGGGCGCTGCCGTTTCTTGTGGTCGCCGATACAGGTGTCGACGAGGATGGTATGGTGGCGAGTGCGCACGAGCCAGGACTGCATTGGGAAGATTAGGTTGCCGGACGCCGGATCCATAGCGCGCGGCTGCAGCCAGGCCTTATGTGGATCCCAATCCTCTGGGGTCGTCTCCGGGAAGAACGCCAGAGGGTCAAAATCGGCACGTTCGGACTCCACAATCCGGTTGATGAGCAGTTGTCCAAGTTGCCGTCGTAGCATGGTTGTCCTCTCCATACTTTGACTGAACATGTATATGTCTATTGTAAGATGTGCGCTGCCCGCTGCACGGCGGTGTTGATCTGTGTCGCGGCCTCGAAGGCACCGCTGAGGAGGCCCCAACTCGACATCCACTCCCAGTCCCAGCGTGCATCAGCCTCGGGGATGGGTGCGGGCGCCTTGACCTGGATACGGCCAAGGTTGAAATCATCCGGAGTGAGCGCCTCTACTGCAGGATACCCCTGATATTCGCGTGTGAAGTAGTGTATATAGCGCCGCTTGTCCGCATTGATGCGTTGCACTGCGGTCGTGCTGGCCCGGACGAACGCGGCGTACGTGTCAGCATCAAGAGTAGCGTCGGCAACCCATGTCCCGTAGAAGAACGTCGTTGAGACCAACCGGCAGCCGGCCTTCTCCGCCACCGTGATCCACGGTTCCTGCAACACGGTCGCCTCGAACTCACCCGCCATGAGTGCAGCGTAGCGCTTGGCGGGACTCGTGTCAAAGCTGCACGTTCGGATGGCCTCGCGCGGTATAGTCCCCTCGAGCATCTGCAGGCCGGCGTACGCCGTGCCATTGCCAAAATCCAGGGCCACCAGCCTGTTGGAGAGATCCTGCGGGGTGTACACCGACGACCAGGGAGGGACTACGAGAGCACCGCACACGACCATGGCCCGTCGTCCGACTTGCCGTGCCCCAACGCTGCTTGCCGCCACCCGACGGTTATTGCCACACGCTCACCCCTGGAACATGCGGGCTTCGCCGCGTTCGAGAAGACGCCCCTGATTCGTCACAGGATTGGCCAGCGTGCCTTCGGCGGTGGAGCGCAAGTCGTTGGTCTGCGGACGCGCGAACTGCAGATCGAGGCCTTCCGCTGCAAAGAGTCCTTCGTCACGCGCGACGAGCACGTCTAGCCCGTTGAATGCCCTCACCGACTCGATAATCATGGTCTTCATCATAGGTACGGCCTCCAGCTCGCAGTTGGGTATATTCTCAGGCGCCTTGGAAATTTGTAACGCATTTTTCCCACGGCGTCCACTGATAACCCAGAGTCATATGGTTGTTGATGTCATCTCCGCATTGGCGACACTATGGCGATTATGCTAGTCTATAGCATCTTGCTTGACGATGAGGTTGCGGGTCTGAGGACCGGCACGGGCACAGAGTGAGGGAGAACAGCGACCATCGCGCACCCCGGAGAGGAGGAATGCCATGGCGTCCGCCATACGTGACAAAGCGCTTGTCGTCATACAGCTCAGCGGAGGCAACGACTGCCTCAACACCGTTGTGCCATACACCAACGACCTCTACTACGATTTCCGCCCCACCATCCACATTGCCGCCGAGGAGGTCCTACCCATCAATGATGCCTTTGGCTTCAACCCCAGCATGGGGCCCATCAAACGCCTGTGGGATGAGGGAAAAGTCGCCGTTATGAACGGCATCGGCTATCCGCACCCCGATCGTTCGCACTTCCGATCTATGGATATTTGGCACACGGCAGAGCCAGAGAAAATCGGCAAGGAGGGCTGGCTGGGCCGCGCCATACGCGAACTGGATCCCAAAGGCGACAACGTGCTCACGGGCGTCAACTTTGGGCGAGGTCTACCGCGGGCACTCGGCTGCAGGGGCGTGCCGGTGGCCTCAGTGGGGAACCTCGAGACCTATGGTCTCTTCCCTGACCTCCAGGATGAGCAGTCGCGGCAATTTGCCCTGGAGACCTTCGCCAAGATGTACGGTGGGGCAGCCGGCAGCGATGTCGTCAAGAGCTTTTTGGGTCAGACAGCCACTGACGCACTGAAGGGTGCCGACATTCTCAGGACAGCGCCTGCGAAGTACACGTCCACTGTGGCATACCCAAACAATCCCGTCGCCCAGAACCTCAAGAGCATGGCCCAGGTGCTGTTTGCCGACCTCGGCACACGCATTTACTACACGCAGCACGGCAGCTTTGATACGCATTCTGGCGAACTGGCTACGCACGCGAAGCTGTGGCAGGAGGTCTCTAGTGCGGTCGGGGCCTTCATGGATGACGTGAAGGAACATGACCGTGAAGACGACGTCGTGCTCTTCATCTTCTCCGAGTTTGGGCGTCGCATCCGCGACAATGGTTCAGGCTGTGACCATGGCTCTGGCGGTGTGGCCTTTATCATCGGCAGTGCGGTGCAGGGCGGGATGTACGGCGAGTATCCTTCTCTGAAGGTTGAGCATCAGTTGGAGGGCGATTTGCACTTCAACAACGATTTCCGTTGCACCTATGCAACGCTCCTGGAGCAGTGGCTGGGCGTGGCGTCCGCGCCTATCGTCAACGGCCAGTTCGAGCAATTCGCCTGTCTCAAGACGTCAGCAGCCTAGACAGCCCAGGCCCATGCAGAAGGAGACACTAGCATGCCTCAGCAAGATATGACGCTCATGGCGCATTTGCTGCGCCGCGCCGGGTTTGGTGCGACGCGTGATGAACTCGAGGCCTCTGTCGCCAAGGGCTACGAGGCGATGGTCGAGGAACTGCTCCAACCCGGCGATCCACAGGCCATGCCCGAGGATATCGTCCGTCGCTACCACGTAGATCAATCTGAGCTCCGCCAGCTTGACGCCGCCGGAGCTACCTGGCTGTATCGCATGATCACGACCAAGTGCCCGCTCGAAGAGAAGATCGCCCTCTTCTGGCACAGCCTCTTTGCTACGGGCTACTCGAAGCTCAATCAGGCCAGGGCCCTCCTCAACCAGATCGACATGTTCCGCCGCCACGGTCTCGGGCGGTTCGATACGCTGCTGGTCGAGCTCTCTAAAGACCCGGCCATGATTATCTGGCTCGACAATAACAATAATCATAAAGGTGCCATCAACGAAAACTACGGTCGTGAATTACTCGAGCTGTTCTCCATGGGCATTGGGAACTACACCGAACAGGACATTAAAGAGTGCTCCCGTGCCTTCACCGGATGGACCCTCGGGAACGCCGAGTATATGGCCATGCGTGCCAGCAAGGACTCCATCTGGCCCTACGGGCGCATCGCCTGGCACTTCGCGTACCGCGATGCGGACCACGACGACGGTGAGAAGACCTTCCTGGGCGAGACCGGCAGGTTCAATGGCGAGGAGATCATCGCCATCATCGTGCGCCAGGAGGCCACAGCGCGCTTTATCAGCCGACGGCTGTTTCAGTTCTTCGCGGCAGACGACATCGACGTCGAGGACGAACAGGTAATTCAGGCGATGATGCGGTCCTACTTCGACTCCGGCTACGAGATTCGTGCGGTCTTGCGGACGTTATTCTACTCTGACTATTTCAAGTCAAAGGCACGCTACGCCCGTGTGAAGGGCCCCGTCGAGCTACTCGTCGGCGCCCTACGTCTGGCCGGCAGCTACCGGAAGCCCACGCTCGGGGCGCATCAGCTCGCGTACCAGACCTTCTACATGGGTCAGGGCTTGCTCCAGCCACCCTCGGTCGAGGGCTGGCATGAGGGCCTGGAGTGGATCGACAGCGGCTCACTCCTCGAGCGCATTAACTTCATTGCCAAGGAACTCAGCAATGTGCACAACCCTGGCGTACGGGCCATCATCGACCGGCTTGCCGCTGAGGATGGCGGTACATTGACGCCAGCACAATTGGTCGATCAGTGCTTAGACCTGATGGGTCCTTTCACGGTGGACGAGGAGACGCGTGCGGCCCTGGTAACATTTGCTGCTACGGAAGGGGACCTGAACCTCAAGGAGCGTCAGCCAGGCGATGCCTCTGAACAGCGAGTCGGCAATCTGCTACGCATGATCGCCTCGACCAGAGAATTTCAACTGGCTTAAAAATAGTGGTTAGTGGTTGGTATTGAGTGAAACACTGGTTTGTACTAACCACTAATCACTAATCACTGGTCACTAAGCAGAGGGGAGCGAAGTGAGCACGTCGGTCGCTACGCCAGCCATAACATTAAAATACGTCAAAACCATCGGTATTGTGAACAATGGTTATAACGGACGCGGCTTTGCCAATCCCTACGATGTGGCCGTGAGCCGGGATGGGCGCATTTTTGTCCTGAATCGGTGCGACCCGGCGCGTGCTGCCGCCATCCGTGTGGGCATCTGCACACTGGATGAGGAGTACCTGGGCGAGTTCGGCAAGGGCTTTGGCTCCGGCGACGGGCAGTTCGCCTGGCCCGTGGCTATGGCCTTTGACAGCCAGGAACACTTGTATATTACTGACGAGCACCATCACCGCATTTCGATTTTCGATACGTCAGGCACATTTCTGGGCAAATGGGGGGTCTTCGGCAGTGGCGCCGGTGAGCTCAATGGTCCCGCTGGTATTGCCATCGACGCTGACGATCATGTGTACATTGTGGACCAAAACAACCAGCGCGTCCAGAAGTTTACGACCGATGGTACGTACATCCTGCAGTGGGGTGAGGCCGGCACGCAGGATGGCCAGTTCAACCTCCCCTGGGGCATAGCTGTGGACGCCCAGGGCGATGTGTATGTCGCCGACTGGCGCAACGACCGCATCCAGAAATTCACTCCCGATGGCCAGTTCGTAGCCCGCTTTGGCGAATCCGGGCAGGGCGAGGGCCAGTTCCATCGGCCCTCGAGCGTTGCGGTGGACTCCGAGGGCTACATCTACGTAGCTGACTGGGGCAATGAGCGCGTGCAGGTCCTGGGGCCAGACGGCAGCTTCCAGTTGCTGTTGCGCGGGCAGGCCACCTTGTCGAAGTGGGCGGAGGAGTACTTCGCCGTCAACCCTGAAGAGTGGCAGACACGGGTCAGTTCAAACCTCATTTCGCCCTTGCCATCGCACCTTAATACGCCCTATCACATCTCGTCCCAGACCGAACCATATTTCTGGGGGCCGGTGTCGGTGACGCTCGATCGAGAGAATCGCCTCTACGTCCCTGAAACCAACCGGCACCGTGTACAAATTTACCAGAAGACCTAAAAGGGAGCCTGACCAGTTTGCACACGGGACTGCAAGCGATCCATACCCAGGCATCGCCATAGATCGGGGCCAGGAGCTGCTGTGCCTCATCCCGCTTGCCCAATTCGCACTCGGCTCATGAGCGAACAACGTCGGGACCAGCAGAAGCCCTCCCCCTCGGCGCGGCCTGGGCGTTCATGGCCGATACCTCTGCCCCCCAGTATTGGACCAAAGGCCAATTGTCCATGGTATGCCCCAGGTGTTCGGTACGGTATCGACGCATGCGGTAGGAATGACCTCAGCAACGCGGGGCAAGGAGTCATGCCGGCGAGCACCATCGGGGTTTCTGTGACATTTACCCTACAGAGGGTGGCAGAGTCGGGGAAGAAGTTGGGAGAGGGCGTACAGACTGGACAAGAAAAGTCCGGCGGGTGCACAGGACATAGATCAAGAGTCCAATCCCGTTCCAGAACAGGCTATCGAGCCGTGCAATGAGCCCAAAGGTGAGCCCGAACACCTGGGGGATGCCCACTGCCGACAGCACGAGGACACGGGTACCTTCGAGGGTCCCGAGGCGTGCCGGCACGAGGAAAAACAGCTGGTCGAGCGCTGCCACGGCCATTGCCACCATGAGTGCCTCGGACCATCCGGGGGCCTGGGGGCCAAGCAAAAGTCGGAGTAGAATGTACGTTTTGGATCCGGCACAAATAAAGGCGACAAAATGCAACAGGAGTGAGCCACCAAACCGCCACGGGTGGGTCGTATAGTAGGCCATGAGTTGTGCATCCAGCGGTGCCAAACGCTGGCTCAACTGGTGGAGCCTGGGTGGAGTGTATTTGAAACGACATACTTGGGAGACGAGTTTTGATAAGAGCCCATAGCGCTGAGAGGCGACAAAACCCAACAAGCCGAGCGAGATCAAGCCGATGGTGAGGCTCAAGGCCCATTGTAACTCGCTGGAGAGGTGGAGATGTCCCATGGCATAAACGAGCCCACAAGCCAGATAGAACATCTGCGCGATCGTTATACTCGCTTTGTCAATGACGACTGAAGCCGTCGCCTGGGCTCTTGGGAGGGTAGGCTCCAAAAGCAAGACTTTTACCACTTCTCCACCGAGAGCCGCCGTGGGCGTCACCTGATTGATGGCGCTACCAGCGAGTCGTATGCCATATAATTGCCACAGTCTCGGGCGGCGTTGATACCTCTGAAAACAGGCCGCCCAACCAGCGGTATGGAACAGGTCAGGGATGATCTCAAGTAGAAAAAAGGGTACGAGCCAGAAGCCCACAATCTGGAAGCACGCGAGCAGGTCTCTAATGCCGACTTGCCCGACCATCCAGCCGAGTAAGGCTATACCACCGAGGAGGAACACACCCATTATGAACTTGGACATTCTCATGGATACTCCTCTGTTGAGACCTTTGGAGGTACACTATGCGTGTCTGCTACCTCTATAATCTTCCCACAATACCCGTGCTTATACAGCGTGCTCGTCTACTTGACGATGCCCTATACCTAATGGTATCCGAAAGCGTCCATACTTGCTCTGCCTAACTACAAATCTGCCCTGGGCACACCGGAGCAATTTCTGCCCCAGCTCCAACGAGAGGAAAGAGGACGGCGTGAGACCAAAACAAGACATGGGGACGGTAACACAGGCCAAAACAGATTCAGACCCAGCCACAGCGCACCGACAGGACGATCTGCGAGTGATTGCGATGACATCAGGCAACGGACAGCATATCCATGCGACAGGCCATTACCATCCCCGCCGGCCGCTGTGGCTGCGCGCCTTGAATCTGGGTGGCCACGTGTGGCAACATCTCGGCATGCCGCTGGTGCGGCTCAACGCGGACCAGTTGCTGGATGCGGCGTGCCAGCACACGGGGCTGTATGACTTCGGCACGATTCCTTTTCAGGAGTCGCTGCAGCTCCTGCTGCAGAGCTGTGAACACGAAGCCAGACTCAATGTTTTGGGACGCCTGGCGGTCGGCAAGGATACCTTGCGGCTGCTCATCAACCGCCTCCACCTGGAGGATGACTGGAAGCGCTCTCCCAGTATAGCGGAGCAGTGCATTGTCCGCCCGCTCTTCATTGCGGGCTTGCCCAGGACGGGCACCTCCCTGTTGCATGGGCTGCTGGCTCAAGATCCCGCCAATCGTACGCCACTGAGTTGGGAGGTCATGTACCCCTCCCCGCCGCCTGAGCGGGCAACCTATGCGAGCGATCCGCGTATTGCCAAAGCCGAACGGCGCATGCAGTGGATCCACTGGCTGGCCCCCGATTTCAAGCGTATCCATGAAGTGAGCGCGCGCTTGCCCCAGGAGTGTGTGGCCATCACCAGTCATGTCTTTCGGAGCCCGCAGTTCGCCACCACCTTCCGGGTCCCGATGTACGAGGCCTGGATCGACCACGCCGACCTCCGACCGGCGTATCACTTCCATCGCCGCTTCCTGCAGCATCTGCAATGGCGCTGTCCGGGGGCGCAGTGGGTCCTCAAGTCGCCGGCCCACCTCTCTGGACTGGACGCCCTCCTGGAGACGTATCCCGATGCCGGTATTATTCAGACCCATCGCGATCCCCTCGTGGCCATTCCGTCGCTCGCTAGCCTACGCACAGTGCTGCAAGGCGCGTTCAGCGATCATGTGGATCCTCTCCGCATTGGCCTTGAAACCACCCGTCACTGGGCCCAGGTACTCGAGCACGCCATCCAATTCCGCCGCCTACATCCTGCGGCGCACGATCGCTTCTGTGATGTGCACTATGAGGCGCTCACGCGCGACCCCATCGGCACGGTGCAGCGCATCTATACCTTTTTTGGTCGCTCCCTCTCCCAGGATGCCGCAGCATGCATGCGGCGGTATCTGGCGCAGCACTCCCAGCATCGATACGGCGAGCACCGCTATACTCTGGCACAGTTCGGCCTGGATCCGGCAGAGGAAACTCGTCGCTACAGTGTCTATCGCGACTATTTCAGCATTCCGTCGGAGGGCCACACGTGTGCGGATTGAGCTGCCGGTGCCATATCATCCCTGGCACGCGACCGCGCCTGCCGCTACTCCGCCACGACGACGCGGCGTGCGAGGGGGTGTAAGACTACCGGGTCTCTATGGCCCGGTGAGAGCAGGGACTCTACCTAATTCTCTGCCTATCCGTGAGACAGCTTCTGGGGCATGTGTCTGGACGTGGCTCGCTGTACAGTCCATTCCATAGCTACTCATAACAGACAAAAAAAATGGGTGGTAAACGAATAAAACGCTATAGCCTTCGGTGACCACTGTGGTATAATGCCCGCCGCCCAGTGATCTGCTCCCTATGATCACTCTATGTAACCATCGTACATTACCCTGTGGCAGGTCTCCTGAGCGTGGTGTGCACTCGCGCTCTCTGCCCTGGTGGTTGTAGGCTCTCCACAGAACAAGGAGGTCACACCATGGTTGCCTCTCCCTCCCTCAGTCGGCGCAGTTTCCTCAAAATTTCGACGGGTGGTTTTGCTGTAGGCGGCGTCATGTCACTGGTGGACGTACGCTCAACCCAGGCGCGCGCGCAAAGCCTCAAGACCGCGGGCGTCAAGGAGATCCCCGGTGTCTGTCCCTACTGCGCGGTGGGTTGTGGCATGCTCGTGGGTGTGAAAGACGGCAAGATCATTAACATCGAGGGCAACCCTGACAGCCCAATCAATCGCGGCACCCTCTGCCCTAAGGGGGCGGCAAGTTTTCAACTGGCGGTCAATCCCCTGCGTAGCACCAAGGTCCTGTATCGCCGACCAGGAAGCAGCAACTGGGAAGAGATGGCCCTGGACAAGGCGATGGACATGATCGCCGAGCGCGTCCAGAAGACACGCGATGAAACGTTTACCGAGTTTGTCACGGTGAAAGATGCCGAGGGGAAAGAGGTCCAGAAGCGCGTCAACCATACCACGGCGATCTTCTCACTTGGCGGCGCCACCATGGATAATGAGTGGAACTATGTGCATGCCAAGTTGATGCGCGGCCTGGGAGTGGTCGCGATTGAAAACCAGGCACGCATATGACACTCCGCTACGGTGCCCGGTTTGGGCATCTCGATGGGGCGCGGTGGGGCTACCACGTTCGCCATGGACATGCAACATGCTGACGCAGTCATGATCATGGGGTCGAATATGGCCGAGTGTCACCCCATTGCCTTCCGCTGGGTGATGAAGGCCAAGGCCAATGGCGCCAAAGTCATTCACATTGACCCGCGTTTCACGCGCACCAGCGCTATGGCCAACGTCTACTCGCCAGTGCGCGCCGGGAGCGATATTGTCTACCTCGGGGCGCTGGTGAACTATATCCTCAACAGTCCGCGCTGGAACAGCGAGCCGTTCTTCCGTGAGTATGTGGTCAATTATACTAATGCAGCCACCCTGATCCATCCGGACTACCAGGGGCCGGAAGACCTCGATGGCCTGTTTAGTGGCTTTAATCCCAGTACCAAACGCTACAATACGCAGACCTGGAGCTATCAGAGGGAGCCTGCCGAACCACCGATTGCACTCGCCGACGCACAAAACTTCGCTGACGTGGTAGCAGCACGGATTCCTGGCCAGCCGAAGCAAGACCGCATGCTGCAAGACCCGCACACGGTGTTTCAGCTCCTCAAGCGGCACTACGCCCGTTACACGCCAGAGCTGGTCGAGCAGGTCTGTGGCACCCCGCGTGACACATTTCTGCAGGTTGCCGAGACGCTCCTGGACAATAGTGGCCCCGAGAAGACCAGCGCTATCTGTTATGCCGTGGGCTGGACACAGCACACCAGCGGTGTACAACTCATCCGCACGGCCACACTCGTGCAACTGCTCCTGGGCAACATCGGTCGGCCGGGTGGCGGCATTCTGGCCCTGCGCGGTCACGCTACCATTCAGGGTAGCACAGACATCGCGACGCTGTACAACATCCATCCTGGCTATCTCAACACCCCCAGTGTGCAGCTCAAACACGACACGCTGAAGGACTACATCACCACGGAAGTGACGCCGACGGCGTTCTGGAGCAATTTCCCCAAGTTTATCGTCAGCCAGCTCAAAGCCTGGTATGGTGACGCCGCCACGCCGGAGAATCAGTTCGGGTACGACTGGCTGCCCAAGATCACCGGGGACCACAGCCACATGCCGATGTTCGTGGAGGTGTCCAAAGGTACAGTCAAGGGCATGTTCGCCCTGGGGCAGAACCCGGCGGTGGGCGGGCAGCACGCTGGCTTCCAGCGCCAGGCGTTAGCGAAGTTAGACTGGCTAGTGGTGCGCGACCTGTTCGAAACCGAGACGGCGAGTTTCTGGAAGGATAGTCCCGAAGTCAGGAGCGGTGCACTCAAAACGGCCGATATCAAGACCGAAGTTTTCTTCCTCCCTGCTGCGGCAGTGCCGGAAATGGACGGCAGCTTTACGAATACGCAGCGCCTCGTACAATGGCACGACAAAGCGGTTGATCCGCCTGGGGATGCGCGCAGCGACATCTGGTTCACCGTGCATCTCGGCCTGCGCCTCAAGCAGCTCTACACTGCCAGCATCCACCCCCGCGACCAGGGTTTTAACGCTTTAACGTGGGATTATATTGACCCGGTGGAAAATGCTGAGTGGCGCCTGAAGGACGAGCCATCAGCGCAGCGCATCCTCAAGGAGATCAACGGTTTTACCTGGGCTGATAAGAAACTACTGGCGAGCTTTACCCAACTCAAGGACGATGGCTCAACAGCGTGTGGCGCCTGGATCTATACGGGTGTCTATACCCCGACGCCGGAGCATCCTGGGGGACTGAACCGCGCCAGGAACCGTACGCCTGACGATTGGGTGGCCCTGGAGTGGGGCTTTGCCTGGCCGGCAAACCGCCGCATTATGTACAACCGGGCTGCGGCTGATCCGGCCGGCAATCCCTGGCCTAAAGAGGCCCGCCTGGCACAGCAGCTCAGCGGCGGCAAGTTCAAGGGATATGTCTACTTTGACCCGCAGGCTGAGGCTGGTAAGGACGCCCAGGGCAATCCGCTGCTCGGCAAGTGGGTGGGACTCGATGTGCCAGATTTTCCACCCACCAAAAAACCCAACGCACCGGCCAAGCCCAACGGCGTGGGGCTGGACTTCCACGACGGTGCCTCACCCTTCATTATGAAAGGTGACGGCAAAGCCTGGCTCTTTGCCCCGTCTGGTCTCGTCGATGGACCGTTGCCGACACACTATGAGCCGTACGAATCACCAGTGCAGAATTTCGTCTACAAGCAGCAGACGAACCCCCTGGCGAAAGTCTGGGAGCCCAAGGAGATGCTCGCAGCAGTGGGTTCGCAAGAGTATCCTCACATCCTCTCGACCTATCGCCTCACCGAGCATCATCTCAGCGGCAGTATGAGTCGCTGGCTGCCCTGGCTGGCCGAGCTGCAGCCGGAGCTGTTCGTGGAAATCAGCCCGGAACACGCCGCAGAGATAGGTATACACAATACCGAACTGGTGCAGATCAGCACGCCACGCGGCTCTATCCAGGCAAAGGCGCTGGTCACCAAGCGTGTACGACCGTACACCGTTAACGGCAAGAAGCTCCACCATGTGGGGATGCCCTGGCACTGGGGCTACAAGGGCATTGCGGTCGGTGATGTGGTGAACAATCTCTCAGCCCTGGTGGGTGATCCGAATGTCAGCATCCACGAAGCCAAAGTGTTTGTCTGCAACGTCAGCAAGGTGCGGGTGGCCTAGTGCTGCGCACGGCTAGTTACCGCGCCAGTTTGGCGCGGCCAATTGCAGTACGCAGTACCCAGTTTGGCGGGGTGGAGCACGGTGCTGAGCTCCACTAGAAGGAAAACAACCATGGCCCAAGCAATGGGATTTTACACCGATACCACGGTGTGCATCGGCTGTAAGGCCTGCCAGGTGGCGTGCCACCAGTGGAATGGCCTCCCAGCAGAGCTGGCCGAGCAGCCGAGTGCCACCAGACCTGGGAAGTCGCTACCGATTACCGGCCATTCCTACGACAATACGGGGTCGTTCTCCGACGTAAACTGGCGGCATGTCAAGTTCATTGAAAAGAGCGACTACCCGGACCGCCGCGATTTGACCTGGCTCATGATGTCCGATGTCTGCAAGCACTGCGTGAATGCCCCCTGTCTGGAGGTGTGCCCGACCGGGGCGATCATTCGGACCGAGTTTGATAGCGTGTACATTCAGTCCTCTGTGTGTAATGGTTGCCGGGCCTGTGTGTCAGCGTGCCCCTTTGGAGTGATTCATATGGGCGGTACGGAAAACGCCGGGCAGGGCACGGCGAAAAAGTGCACGCTCTGCTATGACCGACTCCAGAACGGCTTACAGCCGGCCTGTGCTGCAGCCTGTCCGACCGAGTCGATTCAGTTCGGGCCCATTGAGGAACTCAAGATGCGGGCGCAGAAGCGTGTAGCTGCCCTCCAGGCTACCGGGCAGACGAAAGCCCAGCTCTATGGGGCTGACGAGCGCATTCTGGGTGGGCTCAACTCGTTTTATCTGCTGGTGGACGAGCCGGAGACCTACGGCCTGCCGCGCAACCCACAGTTGCCATCGCGTTCAGTGCGAGCCTCATCCCTGGTGAGCCTGGGTAGCGCCATTTTGCTGGGCCTGGCGGCCCTGATCTCGTTCCGCCGTCGCGGTGAGGAGCACGACTCATGACACGGATTACTGTGGCGCCGGAATGGGAATGGTGGCTGGTGTGGTATTTTTTCCTCGGTGGCCTGGCGGCAGGGCTGTATTTTATAGCAGCCCTGATTGAGCTGGTGGGCAGCGAGCGCGACAGGGCTATGGCGAAAGTCGCGTACTATTGCGCTTTTCCACTCGCTGTAGTGTGCGGGGTACTGCTCATTCTGGACCTGGGACGCCCGGAGCGCTTCTGGCACATGCTCGTCCAATCAGAAACTGGCCGTCCGATGTTTAAGTACTGGTCACCCATGTCAGTTGGGGCGTGGGCGCTCCTGGTCTTCAGCGGTCTGGCATTCCTTTCGTTTGTGGGTGTGCTGGCGGAAGACGGACGCATGGGGTTGGGGCGCTGGCGTGACCTGGCAGGGACTCTACGCCGCGGGCCAGTTGGGAAACTCTTCGCCCTTCTGTGCGCTGGGGTGGGCTTTTTTCTGGCGTCGTACACGGGCGTACTGCTGGCCGCGAGTAATCAACCCTTCTGGAGCGATACACGCTTGCTCGGCGGGCTCTTCCTGGCCTCAGCTGCGGCGACCGGTACGGCCCTGATGCTCCTCCTGCGGCTGCCGAGCGCGGCGCCGGCATCGCTGGCGCGTTTGCAGCGTGTCAATACCTGGGCCCTGGGGCTGGAATTGCTGCTGCTCATCGGGTTTCTCGTCTCCCTTGGCGGGTTAGCCATGCCGCTCCTCCAGAGTTCCTACGGTCGGCTCCTCATCCTGGTGACTGGTCTGCTCGGTCTGGTGCTGCCGCTTGTCCTGCGCCTGGTGCGTGGCGCCGGCACGTGGGCTACGGTGCTGTCGTGTCTGCTGGTGCTGATCGGAGGCTTCGAGATGCGCTACAGCATTCTGATGGTGGCGCAGCACTTTAGTATGGCAGGACGATAGAGACGCGGAGGAGAGCCATGATGCAGCTTCTGTCTCTACCAGGGTTACGGTATGTTGTCTTCCTCGTGCTCCTGGCTGCGCCTCTGGTTGGGTGCACTAGCCCGGAAGATGGCCGGCCTCGGGGTGGTGGTACAGGCGCGGACGTTGGCAATAAAGCTGTCCCGTTCAAGCCTGAAAGCAAAGTCTTTACAGCTTCTCCCGGCCGTTGAAGTGGTGTGGTCCACGCATGGAGTCAACACTTCTCCGTCCTAAAGATATGGCGCTCTTGCTGCTCGCTTCTGGCGACCTGCTGCCACGCCAGCGCGCCCGTGACCAGCAGGCTGATATCAGCGGTAGTGCGCTGAAAGCGCGTATTCTGAACGAATTGGTCCTGCTCGATCCAGAGCCAGTCCAGATGGAAGCGGCGCTGGAGCAGATCATTACGCTGCTCGGTGAACCCTCTGGCCCAACGCGGGCTGTTGCCATCAGCGTACTCGAAGAGTGGCAAGCAGCCTGCGCCTCACCGCAGTTCGTAGAATGGCTGCTGGCCCAGGCAGTACAGGAGGGACTTACATCGACAGAAGGACGCCGTCGTGGCCGGAAGAATCGCCAAATTCCTGCGTCGCCAGACTCCAGAGCCACAGGAAGTCACTGAGGCCGTTGCCCAACTTGCGCGTCTGGCCGAAACCCAAGCCGATTTGCGTCAGGCTGCTGCCTTGCAGAGCGCGTTGCTACGCGCCATGTACGCTGCCCCAGTAGCGGCCCTCCCTGTTATCATGACAGCCGCAGACGCCGCCACACGGCTCGACGGGGGTGTGCCATTGCTACGCAATGTCCCGTTACCTTGCGAGGCACGCCATCTCCACGGCATCTTCTTACACCTCTGTGAGGCGGCGATAAAAGTCCATACAAAAACTGGCCCAGGAGCTCCTGACCATGCGGTCTACACCACACTGGCAGAGGCGGTCAAGCAGGAGCGCCTTGACCTGTGGCCGCTGGGCAATACGTGGCTTACTGGCGATGTCCAGACATTACCGGCCCAGCTCGAAGCGCAGGGGTATGCTGCTGATCTGGTGTTGACGCTGCTACGCCTGACGCTGCTGCCTTGCCTCGAACAGGTAGCCATGCAGCTCGCCCCACTCCGTGCCACCCAGCCATGGGGACGTGGATACTGTCCCACCTGTGGTGCCTGGCCTGTACTCGCCGAGCAGCGCGGTCTTGAACAATGGCGCTATCTGCGCTGTGGCCTCTGCGCCAGTTCCTGGGAGGTCGACCGCCTCTTGTGCCCCTTCTGTACCACACGGGACTTCCATGTCTTGGGCTATCTGCAGGTCGAAGGCGAAGAGCCCAGACAGCGTGTCGCGACCTGCGATGCCTGCCAGAGCTACTTGAAGCTGCGCTCGACCCTCACCCCTCTGACCACTCCCCAGCTCCTCGTCGAGGAGATAGCGTTAGTGCACCTCGACTTGATTGCCATGGACAAAGGGTACAGCCCGCCCCTGTTGTAGTTACTCTGCTGTACGCTACGTGGTTTTTCTGCTACAGTGCGCCTATGGACAGGGCTTAGAGGTGCATAGTTGAGGCTCGACAGCCGATGACGCATCGTTTGCAAGGAGGCTTACCGCTATGGCAGTGCAGCATGCGCTTGCGGCCGATCTATTGCTGGTCAACGGACGGATCCTTACCATGGACGGCCACAACTCGGTTGCCCAGGCCGTCGCGGTGCGAGACGGCAAGATCGTGGTGGTAGGTGCCAACGCCGAGGTGGAAGCGCTGGCTGGCGTCTCCACTCGGGTGGTCGACCTGGACGGCCGCACGGCGATGCCTGGTCTCACCGACTGCCACGTGCATCTGGCCAGTGACAGCAGCCGCTCGGTAGAGTCTGTGGAGTGCCGGGACCTCTACGATCCTAGTATCGACTCCGTAGAAGCGCTGGTGACTCGCATGGGGCAATGGGCAACGTCTATGCCGCCGGGCCAATGGATCGTGGCGCGTGGCAGCCCGCTGGCCGACTTCCGGCTGCACGAGCGTCGGCTGCCGACGAAGGCGGAACTCGACGGCGCACTACCCCGCAACCCGGCCTATGTCTCGTTCGGAGCGCACGTTGTCATCGCCAACACCCTGGCCCTGCGCGAGCGCGGCATTACTCGTGACACCCCCAGCCCGCAGGGCGGGACAGTGGTCAAGGACCCGGTGACCGGCGAGCCCACGGGTGAGCTGCGGGAACGGGCGCAGTTTCTGGTCAAGCGTCGGGACAGCGAGGTCGACCCAGAAACCCTCGCCGAGCGCATAGCCGTTGAGCTGGAGAAGTGCTCCCATCGCGGTGTCACCTGTATTCATGACATTGTTATCACCAGGGAAGAGGTGCAGGCCTATCAGCTCCTGGCCCGTGCCGGACGTCTGCCGGTCCGCGTGCACATGCTCATGCGCGTCATCGAGTCGAATTTTAATAAGCATAGCCTGCATGATCTAGGCCTTGTGCACGGCCTCGGCTCAGAGTGGCTGCAGATTGGCGGTATCAAGATGAGCATTGATGGCGGGTTCACGGGGAAGAACGCCGCCTTCAGCGAACCCATTGCTGGCGACGATGACCACCACGAGGGGCTGATTCGCATCAAGCAGGACGAGTTAGACGAGACCGTCGAACTCTACCATACACTCGGCATGCGCATCTGTACACATGCCATTGGTGACATTGCCATGGACATGATCCTGGACGCCTATGAGAAGGCGCTGACCAAGCGGCCACGTCAGGACCATCGGCACCGCGTTGAGCACATGGGGAACTGGATGATGACCCCTGATCGTGTGGCGCGAGCCAAAAAGCTCGGCATCTTGCCGATTGCCAACCCGCCGTTCCTCTTCTTCCTGGGCGATCCGATGGTGGAGATGCTGCAGCGCCGTGCCACCGAACAGGGTTTCCCCTTCCGCACGCTGTGGGACGTGGGGTTCCCCTTGAGCTTCGGGTCCGACTCGCCCGGCTATTATCCGGTGGATCCGCTGCGCGACCTCGGTACAGCAGTGGCGCACCAGACGCTCAGCGGCCAGAAGATCACGGCTGGCGAGGCGCTCACCATGCCGGAGGCCCTGCGCAGCCAGACTATCAACGCCGCGTATACGGGCTTTCAGGAAAAGCTCCTCGGGAGCATTGAGGTGGGGAAGCGCGCTGACATCGTCGTGCTCGGCGATGATCCACTGACCTTCGCGCCAGCGCGGTTCCAGGAGCTGCCGGTCGACATCACCATTGCCGGCGGTCAGGTGGTGCACACCGGCGCCATTCGCCCTCGGGCTGGCGCGTCTGCCCCTGGTGTGGTCGTCTCGTGCAGTTGCTCCCATCGGTAAGTACTGGCGCCTCAGTGCCTCAACGACAATCGCTATTTGTGCTAAGGTGGCATGCGCATGAAACCGAATCCCTTACAGG
>Ga0081455_10000959_pt1 | contig 36868 bp, 33 predicted proteins | sample TabmetS3T2R1_FD_70207 | JGI IMG/M metagenome (GOLD analysis project Ga0081455, IMG submission 70207) | Tabebuia heterophylla rhizosphere microbial communities from the University of Puerto Rico - S3T2R1 | ecosystem: Host-associated > Plants > Roots > Rhizosphere ...
CAATATCCCGATCTGCTCCACCTGTCGCTTGGTGAATTCGAACGCCAGCAGTTTCACTCGCGCCTCATCGCGGCTGGCAGAACCGCGAATGATTCGAATAAATTCGTCCAGATTGGCCAGCGCAATCAGATAACCTTCCAGCGTTTCTGCGCGCTCTTCCGCTTTGCGCAATTCGAAACGAGTGCGGCGTAGAACGACCTCACGTCGGTGTTCGATGTAGCAGGCGTTTGCTTCCTTGAGGGAGAGCAATTTGGGGCGTCCATGATCAATTGCGAGCATGATGACTGCGAAAGAGCTCTCCATCGCAGTGTGCTTGTAGAGATTGTTGATGACGATTTTCGGATTGCCGTCTCGCTTCAGCTCGATAACGACGCGCGTATTTTCATCTGACTCATCGCGAACGGCGCTGATATCTGTGAGGACTTTGTCGTTCACCAGCGATGCGATGCGTTCGACGAGAGTGGCGCGATTCACGTTATATGGAATCTCGGTGATGACGATCTGTTCCCTGCCGCCTTTGAGCTCCTCGACGCCGGCCTTGCCGCGCACCTTCATGCTGCCGCGACCGGTCTCGAGATATTGTTTGATTCCCGACACGCCGCAGATCGCACAGCCGGTGGGAAAATCGGGGCCCTTCACATGCTTCATCAGCTCGTCCAGCGCGATGTCTGGGTCATCGATTTGGGCGCAGATTCCGTCGATCACTTCGCTGAGGTTGTGCGGCGGTATGTTAGTCGCCATCCCGACTGCGATTCCCGTTCCGCCGTTAACGAGCAGATTTGGAAACGCAGATGGAAAAACAGTCGGCTCGGTGCGGGTCTCGTCGTAATTTGGGACGAAATCGACAGTGTCCTTTTCCATGTCGGTCATGAGCGCGGCGCCGAGATGCGTCATGCGCGCTTCGGTATAGCGCATCGCCGCAGGAGGATCACCTTCGACAGAGCCGAAATTCCCCTGGCCGTCGACGAGTATTTCACGCATCGCCCATGGCTGGGCCATGTGGACGAGCGTGGGATAAATTACAGCTTCACCGTGCGGGTGATAATTTCCGCTGGTGTCACCGCAAATCTTCGCGCATTTCCGGTGCTGTCGCCCCGGAAAGAGAGAAAGATCGTGCATCGCATAGAGAATTCTGCGTTGCGACGGTTTGAGTCCATCGCGCGCGTCCGGCAACGCGCGTGAAATAATGACCGACATCGAATAGTCGAGGAAGGACCTCGATACTTCTTCGGCGACATTTATCGGTTCAACATTCTCGTTTGGATTTAACATGGTGCTTCGTTTTATCCCTGTGCTGGCATGCACTCGGAAGGGCGCTCGATTAGGAAGCGCTCCTCCCAGATTCGCGATATTTCGTCAGCCTGTCGGACGGTAACAGGAGGCCCAATCTTAATGTCACGCGGTAGCGAAATTTTCAAGAAATCCAGCACGCTGCGGATGGTTCCCTCATAATCCCGGCACAGTTCTTCGTACTCAACCCGAAAAGGAGTGATGCCGATTCTCTGAAAAAATGTGTACCAGATCGTTTCCTGTCGCTCGGCTTCTTTAAGAGATTGTTCGATCAACTCCGCGTCGAACTGCGGCTCCCGCGACGCAGCCCTGCCCTCCTGCACTTTCCAAAGGCCTGTTTGAAGCGCGCGCGCCGTGGACAACGCCTGCCGAAGCTTGTGGCGTCGCATAATGTGCACAAAGCGAAGGCGTGGAAATGCATTTCGCAGCATTGTAAGATCAGATGTCGCCGCGTCGCCAAAGGCGCGACTATCTCGGAGTCGGACCAGGAAATCGTCCAGATACCAGCTCATCAATTTAAAACCGAACACCTCATTGCGGGTTGTTTTCGCGTTGACGACGGCGCGGACGTAACCGGCGTAATCAGAATTTGCATCCAGTCCAAGCTCGACACCGTAACGGGCTTCGGACTTTGGCAGGAAGAACTGTTTGGGCATGCCCGCCCGGCGCGTGACACGCAAGCCATCAGTCAACAGATTGCTACCCGAACGCGGAATTGTGCAGACAACGTAACAGCGTCGCGGATGGCGTAGTTTGTGAAACAGGCCTCCCATCTTGGAATTTACACGTCAAGATTTCGCACATTCAGCGCATTGTCTTCGATGAATTGCCGGCGCGGCTCGACGACATCACCCATCAAAATCGTAAACATCTTATCGGCGTCGACGGCGTTATCGTCGTTCAAGTCCACCTTCAAGAGTTTGCGTTTCTCAGGGTTCATCGTGGTCTCGAACAACTCCTTGGCGTTCATTTCACCGAGACCTTTGAAACGCTTGATCTGCACACCGCGGCGGCCGATCTCCAAAATCTTCTCAAGAATTTCGGGAATTGAAAACAGCGGATGCGAAACCGCTTTTTCTCCTTCGCCTTCGATCAATTCGAAGATCGGCTGGTCGCTCGTCGCGTAGTGAGCTACTTTCAAACCCTTCCGCGCGAGTTCGGCTATGATTTTTTCGATTGCAGCCGACTCGTGCAGTTCAACCAGTCTGCCGCGTCTGCGACTTCCTTCTGCACGCGCTTGTGATTCGCCTAGGGGAAGCAATTCCTGCCCAAGCTCGGCGTCGAATAAATTAAGATCGAGATTCTCCTGATGAAATTTGCGGACCGCTTTTTCGTCATGAAAATAATGGACGGTCTCTTCATTTCCGTCGCGTACTTTCACCAGATACGTTGGAAGCTTGCCCGACTTCGAGTTTCGTTGAGCAAGATAAGTTTCAAAATCACCGCCGTGGCGGCGTACCGCTTCGCTTAATTTCGCGAGCTTCTCGAGCGATTCGAGGATGTCTTTTAGTTGTGCCGCCGGGATTTCCTTATCGTCGGCCAGATTTTTCAATCGTACATCTTCTGCGCCGAGCGAAATGAGTATCTTATTTAGGCGGGCGTCATCATCGACGTATTCTTCGCGTTTCTTGCGCTTGATTTGGTAAAGGGGCGGTTGCGCAATGTAAATCCTGCCCGCACGCACCAGCTCGGTCATTTGCCGGAAAAAGAAAGTAAGCAGCAGCGTGCGAATATGCGATCCATCGACGTCCGCATCAGTCATGATAATGATCCGTCCGTAGCGCAGCTTGGTGATATCGAAACGACCTTCGTCCTTGCCGTTGCCATCCTCTTTCGATTTGCCAATCCCAGTGCCGATGGCCGTAATCATGGACTGGATCTCGTTGTTCTTCAGGAACTGATCTTCGCGCGCTTTTTCGACGTTTATCAACTTTCCGCGGATCGGCAGAATGGCTTGATAACGTCGATCGCGTCCCTGTTTGGCGGAGCCGCCTGCGGAATCCCCTTCGACAATGTAAAGCTCCGTTAATTCCGGATCGCGCTCCGAGCAATCAGCCAGTTTTCCAGGCAAACCGCCGCCGGTGAGAGCGCCTTTGCGAATTGTTTCCCGGGCTTTTCGAGCCGCTTCCCTCGCCCGCGCCGCGGTGAGAACCTTGTCGAAAATCCGTTTTGCGATCGGAGGATTCTTATCGAAGTGCGTCATCAGCCCGTCGTAGACGACCGAGTTTACGATCCCGTCGATCTCCGTGTTGACGAGCTTCACCTTGGTCTGCGATTCAAAGCGAGGATTAGGCAGCTTGACGCTGAGCACACAGATTAAACCTTCGCGCACGTCGTCCCCGGAAATCGAAGGATCTTTCTCTTTGAGGAGGCTGTTTGATTTCGCGTACTGATTGACCGCCTTGGTCAGCGCGGTGCGGAACCCGGTCAGGTGTGTGCCGCCGTCCGGATTCGGGATCGAATTGGCAAAAGGCAAAATCTGATCGTTGTAGCTGTCGTTGTACTGCAACACCACATCGACAAAGACTTCATCGCGCTGTCGCGAGATCACGACCGGTTTCGGATGCAAGACTTGTTTGTTTTCGCCGAGCTGTTTTACGAATTCTTCGATGCCGTGTTTGTAGAAAAATCTTTCTTTCTTTGCCGGGTCCGCTCGCTCGTCCGTGAGCGTGATTTCCAGACCGGGATTGAGAAATGCCAGTTCGCGCAAACGGGTCGCCAGACGCTCGAACTTAAACTCTGTCGTGATTGTGAAGATTGTCGGATCCGGAAGAAACGTAATGAGGGTTCCAGTGGTCTTTTTGTTCTTGACCTCGCCGATAACCGTGAGTTTGTCCGTCGTTTTGCCCTTGGCGAAAGCCATGTGATAGACCTTGCCATCGCGCGACACTTCCACCTTAAACCATTCCGAAAGCGCGTTCGTGCATTTCGCGCCTACGCCGTGCAAGCCACCCGAATATTTGTACGCGCCTTGTCCGAATTTTCCACCGGCGTGCAGATTGGTGAGCACCAGCTCGATCGCCGGCATTTTCCATTTGGGATGAATATCTACGGGAATTCCACGGCCATTGTCGCGCACGGACAGTGATCCATCGACGTGGACGGTCACTTCTATCTTTGTGCAAAACCCGGCGAGATGTTCATCGATCGAATTATCCAGTACCTCGAAAACCAAATGGTGCAGACCCCGCTCATCAGGATCGCCAATGAACATTCCAGGCCGTTTTCGAACCGCTTCGAGGCCCTCCAATTTGTCGATTTGTGCGGCGTCGTACTTTTGTGCCGCACCGATTCCAGTCGATCCCCGGCCAGATGCTTTTTCGACCGGAATTTCTTCTTGAGCTTTTAGCATAGATTAAGGCCGAGAGGACCCTTGTAAGATGATACCCAAAATGTCCCGAGAAACAACTAATATCTCGTGGGTAATTCTGGATTGCTTACGCTAGGGATTGGGGCAAAGTCCAGCTCTAAACTCAAGATATGGTGTTGGCGGAAAGTAGCCCAGATGACTGGTTTCGACGGCTTTTTTCTCATTACTTGACCATGCCATTTTGAACCAGGAAAATGCGGCCTCCGATGCGCGCACAAACCCTCTTCGAAGCACGCTGGATTCTGCTGATTTTAGGTGTAGGCGGCGTCGCAGTCTGGCTGGTTTCGCTGTGGTTATCCCTCATTTTTTTGGCGCTTTTTCTCTTCACGATCGCGTTTTTCCGAGACCCGAATCGTCGTGTTCCGGCAGATCCGAAACTGGTTGTTGCTCCAGCTGATGGCAGGGTCAGCGACATCGTTGAACTGGATGAAAAAGAAGTTCTGAAAACAAAAACGAGGCGCGTAGGAATTTTTCTTTCAATTTTTGATGTTCACACAAATCGAGCTCCAATTGATGGGCGCATCATCTACCGTCAGCATCACGAAGGTCTCTGTCTCGACGCTCGCGATCCAGATTGCGCCGAGAAAAATGAAGCGATGACATGGGCGTTCGAAAATTCGCGAGGAACAATTGTCGTTCGGCAACTGACTGGCGCGATTGCCAGGCGTATAGTGGCGTGGGCGAATGTTGGAGATGAATTGAAAAAAGGCGAACGCTTTGGGATGATTCGCTTCGGTTCGCGGACGGAATTATGTTTGCCGATCGACGCTGAAATCCTTGTGAAAAGAGGCGATCACGTTTTTGGAGGATCCACAGTCATTGCGCGTCTGGCCGACTGATGAACGAACAACCATCTAAAATCTATCTCCTGCCCAATTTAATGACGGCCGGAAATCTGTTTTGCGGGTTTACGGCCACGCTGAAAATTCTCGAGGGCGCGCTGCTACAGGCGTCGAATCCCGATGCGGCCAGTGATCTTTTTCATACTGCCATCTGGTTCATTCTCGGCGCTTTCGTTTTTGATTTTTTGGATGGACGCATTGCGCGTTTGGGCGGGCACGAGAGTCCGTTCGGCCGCGAGTTTGACTCGCTGGCGGATATTGTTTCGTTCGGGCTTGCTCCCGCGCTGATGGTTTACCGCGTTGTGTTACAGGAATTCCCACGGGCGTGCTGGATCATCGCGTTTGTATATCTAACTTGTGGAGCGCTGCGCCTGGCGCGCTTCAATTCGGCGCAGGCGAAGCACAACGGACCGAGTCATCCAAACACGTTCACTGGTTTTCCGATTCCTGCCGCGGCGGGTTTGATTGCGTCGATTACGCTGTTTTTGCTTTGGCTTGCTGAAGGCGAACATCATCTCGGTAACTGGCGCTTCGTTCTACCGCCCTTGCTGCTCTTCCTTTCTTTTATGATGTTTAGCCGGTTTCAATATCCGAGCTTCAAAGCCGTGAATTGGAAGACCAAGAAATCAATTCCGCGCTTTCTGGCGATCATTCTTATCCTGATTTTCACGGTGATGAATTACGAGTGGATGCCAGCAGTGCTGTTCCTGGCATACCTGCTCTATGGAGTGCTGCGTCCGTGGCTCTCGCGCGACTGGCGTCGGGAAATTGAAGAAGAAATAGGCGAAGAGCCTTCCGAAGAAGCAGCCGAACAGGCGCGATAGCTTAACAATGGCCAACGCTCCGGTTGCAAGCGCCAGCGTGGCAGGCGGTGCGCCCCTCCTACAGTGCCTGATTCAGTTTTGCTAGAATTTCAGGATCGCGGACGTCCGCCCATTCACCGCTTAGTTCGATTGCTTGCACCTTCTTGCCTGAATGTGCGAGGTCGCGGATGGCGTCTGTGAGTTCGTACTCGCCGCGTGGTGATGGTTTCAGCTTTCCGATGAATTCGAAAATGCTTGGCCGAAATGCGTATAGACCTGCGTTGTACCACGGACTTGTAGGTTCGCCTGGCTTTGGTTTTTCGCGGAGATCGACGAGCTCCATTTGCTCGTTCACAAAAACGGCGCCGCCTTTACTGACGTCTTCGCCGCGCGTCACCGTGATGATTGCTTCGCAGTCATTGGGAAGATCGACGACGCGTTTGTAATTCTGCGGGCTGATCAAAATATCGCCATAACTCAAAACAAATGGCGACTCGCCCGCGAAACTGCGGGCAAGATTCACAACGCGCCCCGTACCATCCTGCACGGTTTGCGTGACATATTCGATCTCGACATTATGACGCTGGCCATCGCCGAAAAAATTCCGCACTGCTTCGGCGTGATAGCCAACGACAATTACAAATTTGCGCACGCCAGCATCGCGCAGCCCTTCTACAATGTGCTGCAAAACCGGTTTGCCGCGGACTTTGATCATCGGCTTGGGCAGGTCATTAGTCAGCTCGCGCATGCGGGTGCCGCGCCCAGCGGCCAACACTAGTGCCTTATCGATCTTAGTCATGGCTTACCAAGGTATCTCAAGCGCATAGGTTGCCAGGCCGATAACGCAAGCCACAGACCCGGGCTACTTTTTCTCAGTAACGGTAAGGGCGGGCAGGTTAGCTTGCTTGATCAATTCGCTTACCTTCGGCACATCTTCAGTTTTTAATTGCGCCCATTTCTTTAACTGCTCTTCCAACTGGCTATTCAACATTTGGAAAGCGTTGAGTTGTCCCTGGGTCGGTTCCGTGTCGCCGGACTCGATTGTGTGGCCGCCATTGGATACCGTTGAACAATTTTTCATCAAAGCTTCCAGGCGGAACAGGAGTAGGCGATGGAGCCGCTTGAACAGAAGCTGAAAAGAAGAAGACAGAAGTAGCGAAAATGATTTCAGGGAGGCAAAGAGAACGGCAACCAGGCGCAATCATCCGCCTAAGGTGGAAAGCCTGCGACTTCGTTCAACTGGAATTGCGCACACGCAAAGCGTTGATACGCTCCCCTGAACTTTGCGCAACGTCCCGCGGAATCTTCGTTAAGCGTTAATCGCAGCCATTCTAGTGGCGGGAGTTTCCAGCGCAGTTCCTCCCGGTTCGCCACCGCCAAAATGGCGAGCAGCGTAATACGAGCCGATCACCAGAACAGCCGCAATAAACTGGGCAACGAGCGTTTCAACCGTAGGGAACACTGCAAACCAGAGTCCCATCCACGCCGGCATGTAAGGTTTCAGCGAATCAATTGGAGTCGTGGAAATCCAATGCGCCAGCTGCATTTCCTGCGCTTGCTCGCCGACCATTACCAGCAACACGCCTCCGAGGAGAATACCCGTAGTGATCAGCATTTTCCGATAGGGCAACCGCTGCTGGAGGACAAAGGTCAATACCGCTACCATTGCCGTTAGAACCATTCCCAGCAGCGCGCCTTTCAGCACAACGCCGCCACCCAGTCGCAGATGATAACTTTGCAAAAAAAGTACGACTTCAAATCCTTCGCGATAGAGGGAGGTAAATCCAAGCAGGATTAATCCAAACCAGAGACGCCGCTGGGAGATTTCAGAGCTGTGCGCATTTTCGAGCAATGCCTTGCGGCGGCGATTGTGAGCGCGAATCCAGCCGCCCCAATAAATCTTGTGAAAGAACCAATTCATGATGACGAGCAACACGACAACAGCCAGCAAACCGGTGGCGGCTTGCAGATCGAGTGCCGACATGTTGTCGCTGAGTGAGCCGACGATGCGTACCGCGATGAACCAGGTAATCAAGCTGGCGACAAATGCCAGCCCCGCACCCAGCGCGACTGGCCGGCGATGGGCGCGTTTGCCTCCTGTCATGCTCGCAGTGATCGCTGCCAAAACCAGAATGCATTCGAGTCCCTCGCGAAAGACGAGGATGCCAATGTCCAAAAACGCCACAGTTGGGCTCGTATTGGGGCGCGTCGGATCGGGCGCGCCATGCGCCGTCACTCCCTGCCACACCAGCATTGTCACTACGCAAAGCGCAGCTATGAAGATGCCGATGCGCAAAGCAGGCTTCATTTCGCCTCAAACCTTATCACATGCCGACGCTGCTGCTGCCGATTGATTGCTTTTTTTTAGCGGCTGATTGCAACGCGGTCGTCAATCATTTGCTGTTAGTACGTCAGCGACTTACGGTCACCGCCGCATGCCCGACTATGTTCTAGGTCACCATTTGAAAGGCGAGGGGGAGCGACTCGCGTTGATGTCGCAATTACTCGATCCCATGCATCGCCGGTACCTTCAATCGCTTGGTGTTGTTAAATCGGGTGCAAGAGCGCTGGAAGTAGGCTGTGGCAACGGTTCAATTTCTGCATGGCTTGCCCGGCAAGTCGCTCCGGAAGGACTAGCGGTAGCGGTCGATCTCGATCTGTCGCTTGTCGACGTGCGTTTGCCAAATTTGGAGTTGCGCAAGGCTGATATCATGGCCGGCCCGGTGGATCCCGGCAGTTTCGATCTCGTGACGGCTCGAGCAGTGCTTCACCACGTTGCCGACGCCGAAAAGGCGATCGGCAATCTAGTTGCAGGCTTGCGGCCTGGAGGAGCCATCCTCTTGATCGAACCGGATTTCCTTCCAGTCGCGATCGCTGAGCCGCCGGAAGTGCGTGCGTTCTGGAGTGGTTGGCTTGCGTGGTCGCGAGAGCGAGGAATCGATTATCAAATCGGCCGTACGCTGGCGGCGAGGCTGGCGTCCTCAGGCCTCCAAAAAATCAGTGGTGCCGCTGAGACTGCAATCTACAACGGCAGCAGTCCGTGGGCAGATTATTGGACCGGGACGATTCAAGAACTTCGCCAGGACCTGACGAGTTCTGGCCAAGTTAGCAACGGAATGGCGGACACCTTTCTCGGCTATTGTGCGGATCCCGCCTGGTGGACGCAAACGATCGCCTTCACTGCGGTTTACGGTTACGCACCTGGCCGCTGAGTGAACTGAGGGGCTTCAATTATCGTGCGGCGAGATGGTGAGTCAGACCAAATGCCTTCCTCGGGCGCTATTGTGATTTGCGGTGAAACGAGTAATTTCCGGCGGTGCAACGAGCCCGGGGTTTTACGTTGATCGAGATTGCTCTCGCGATCTTCATCCTGCTGTTAATACTGGTGTTAGCAGTGCCCAGCTTTAGCGGTGTGATAGCAAACAGGCGCCTGAAGCAGTCGCTCGATGAGTTCAACAGTCTCGTGCGTCAGGCGCAGACGTGGAGCGTTACCGAACGTCGTCCCTATTTGATTGTTTGGAGCAAGAACAACATCATGGTGCGCCCGGAAGCTTTTGCTGAAGATGAGGAAGCTAAACCGAAGGCTGAGTTTCGTCCCACCAGGGGAAGCACGCTGAAGCTGTCACTGCCAGTGGCACTGGCGGAAAAATATCCACCTGAATGGATTTTCTGGCCATCCGGCGCCTGCGAACCAGCGATCGTTCGTTATCAGGGGCCCGCTGGTTCATGGACAGCGAATTATTCGCCGCTAACGGCTCGGCCAGAGATTACGAGTTATGCGGTTCGTTAGGACAATCGACGGTAGAAGGTATCGTAGCGGCTTTGCTCTGTACGAGGTTCTCCTTGGTATCACGATTTTCGCGCTCGGGGTCATCGCGCTCGGCCATGCGGTCGAGAATTGTCTCAATGCGAGCACGATTAACGCCGAAGAAGACGTTGTGCGACAGATTTTGTCGAATCGCATGGCAGAAATTCAGGCTACGAAAGCTGTTCCTGAGGATTCCAAGGAATTCACAATCAACAGCAATTATGGCGGCGTAAAGATTGTCCAAAAAACCACGGCAGCGGAACTAACGGAACCGGATAACACGCTTCTCAATGGAATCTACCTGGTCACGTTAACCGCTCAGTGGCAGCAGGGCGGTGTTCCTCAGTTAAAACGCATCCAATTTTATGTTTATCGTCCAGGGTAGCGAGAGAAATGGGCGAAACGCCGAATCCGCAGTCGCCAAGGCTACGGCGGACAAGCTTGCGAAGCGACGTGGTTTCACTTTGCTCGAGATCATGCTTGCGGTGGGAATTCTCGGGCTGATGTCGCTGGCGATTTTTCGTTTCGTGCAAGCGAACATGACGGCGCTGCGTTTGTCATCTGATACGGCCGCGAGGGACTTGCAGTACGACGGTCTGCGCGATCTTCTGACATCGGAATGGCAAAGTCTCAGTTCCATTAAGGCGAAAATGTACGGGGAACCATTCAAGCTTAACGAACGCGAGCGCGATTGGATACGGTGGAATTCAGGTGCCGGTCCTGGACTCCTGACCCGCTACGCTCCGGGCGACTTTACCGCTACACTGCGCTTGCAACCGGAAAGCGAAAAGAGCGACCGACTCGACCTCGGCATATTGCGAAAACCGAAGGACGATCCCGATGTCGGAGAAGGCCACGAGACTTGGGTGCCGTTAATCAAGAATGTGAGCAGTCTTCAGATCAGTTACTTCACTCCAAACTTGAACGCGTGGATCGATCGATGGTCAAACACGTCGCAGACGCCATGGCTGGTGAAGGTGACCGTGGGGCGCACTGATTCGCCAGTTCCTTGGGAGGTGATTATTCCTTTAAAGCGGACGCCGTATTGAGAATGAAGGCTCCAAATTCGAAATTGCGCAGCGGCGCGGCGCTAATGCTCGCGCTTTGGGCGCTGTTCTTGCTCAGCGCAATGATCATTTCATGGGCGCTGGACATTAATTCGCGCATTGCGGTCTCCGGCAATGCGAGCCGCGTTTTGGACGCCGAAGCCATGGCATCATCGGGTGCTGATCTTGCATTGCATCCACTGATCAAGCCGGATTCCGCGAACTTGCACAGACAAATAGACAAGCAGCAAGGTTACGACGTCCAAATTGTTGGCGAGTGTGGCCGATTGAATCTGAATCTGCTCGCGCCTGGAGGAGTCGAGAACAGACCACTGGTGGACATCTTGCGGCAATATCTAGGCCTGAAAGGGATCGAGCTTAATGACGTTGATAAGATGGTAGATTCTTTGCTCGACTGGATGTCGCCGCCAGGGCTTCACCGATTGAACGCCTGTCCGGAAAGCGATTCTTATCAGCCGGCACATTTAGCACTCACTTCGTTGGACGATTTAAAGAAAATTTGTGGATGGGCTGAGTTCACTTCCAAGCCAGGCTGGGACCAGGATTTTACCCTTAGTAATTGTGGGGGAGTACTCGACCTTGGCTGGGCGTCGCGAGATATGCTGCGTGCGTTGGTGCAATCTTTGGGCGTAGGCGGGGACGACAAGGTGGATCAATTTTTGCAATTGCGTCACGGAGGAGACGGAGTTGATGGAACAGCCGATGATGGGCAGTTTGACATGCCGACCGCCCTTCGTACTCTGGGCTTCCCCCAGCAGTCTCAGCAGCAGCTTACCGGTCTAAATCTCGGATTGAAAAACACATTGGTCTTTCGCGTTACGAGCGTAGGAAAATCAGGCGACGTCACGCGTACCGTTCAGATGATAGTGTCGAAAGGGGGCGCCGCAGGTGGCCGTCCTCAGGTGATGAGTTGGAAGGAGCTTTGAGATAGAGACAGGGATGCCATCCATTTTCATAATTCCCACAGCGCACGGATGGAATTTTCTGCGTTCATCCACGGTACCTTCGCCGGGACATCCCCGCGGCGCTACAGCGTTGCAGGCGGGCGAAACGGCTGCTGGCAGCACCAGTCAGAACGGATCGTGGAATGTACGCAAGCTGCAGACCCTCGGGGAAGCCGTGCCGTTGCTTTCACCGACCGACGATTTTGTCCTTGGTCTGCCTGTTGCCGCTGTGCTCGCCCAGCGATTTCGCCTGCCGAGTGTCGACCCGACGGAGTTTCCCGAAATGATTCGGATCCAGATCGAGAAGGTGCTGCCGTTCTCAGCTGAAGAGGTGACAACCGACTTCGAAGTGATCGAGCAAGATGAAAATGAAAGTGTGGTTTCAGCTGTGGCGATTAGAAACGAACAGCTTGCCGAGCTTGCTGCACCTTTGCTCGACCGCGGTTTTATCCCGCGGCAGGTCACAGTTTACGCAGCGCAACGCGCCACCACTTATGCTCCGAAAGGAAATGCGCTCCTTATCTATCCCGAAGGCGAGACGCTGGTTTACGCGATGACCGAAAACGGCAAACTGAGCCTGGCGCGCGTGTTTGAAAATGGCAACGGGGAACAATTGCAACTTGAGCTGCCGCAGTTGCGAATGAGTGCTGAGCTGCAAGGCATCAATGCTTCGTTTCCAAATGTCTTGTTGGATGAAAGCTGCTACCAGATGCGGGAGGCTGTAGAGGGAATCGTCGCCGGCCCCACTGAGATAGTGGGAGTCGAGCTACCACCCGCTTCAGTTAAGCTGAATCTATTGCCGGCAAGCTGGAGCCGTCGTCGCTCGCAATTGATCAGGCAGGCAGAATGGCGAAAGCGGCTCATGTGGATCGGCGGCGCGTACGTTGCGCTTCTTTTTCTCTTGTTCGCGTATCTGGGCTTGCTTCGATTTCAAATAGGACGTTTTGACCGGCGCATTGCGCGCGACTCTCCTGGTACGCAGTTCGTCCGCGCGACGGAAGCGAATTGGAAGGCACTGGCTCCGGCGATCGATGCGCGTTATTACCCGGTCGAAATTCTGCTACACCTTTTTGAAAGTCTGCCATCGTCCGAGGTGCGGATTACAGCGTACAATCAGTCGGCGCGGCAGATCTCGGTCGATGGCGAGGCGAACACAGCTGCTCTCGCTTATCAGTTCATCGAGAAAATAAAAAAGAATCCGGATTTGCGAGCCTTTCAATTTGATATGGCTGCGCCGCGCATCCTTCCAAACGACCATGCGCAGTTCCGATTGGAGGGGAAGCCACGATGATGCCGGCATGGTACCAGCGAATGAATCGGCGCGAGCGCGTGCTCGCGTGGGTAGCGGGGGGCACGGTGTTTGTGTTGCTCAACTTTTTTATTTTGGATTGGATTTTCGGCGCGCTGGCCAGCGCACAAAAGCAAATGGCGGCGCGCAGGGGTACGTTGGCCGAACAAGCTCTTTACGTGAAAGAACGAGACCTCTGGACCAAACGTGACGAATGGATCCGTCAAAATCAACCAACCCTTAAAGATCCAGCGGAAGCCTCTGCACTGCTTGACCAGTTAAAGGAAGTAGCCGGCAAATACAATATTCTGGTCGAGAATCCCGCGATCGGTTCCGGGGAAACTACGCCCTATCATCAGACGGTTTATGCTTCCATCGAAACAAAGAGTCCCTGGCCGCCCCTCGTTCATTTTCTTTATGATGTCCAACGCCCCGACGCGTTCATCGTGTTTGAAAATGTTAATCTGGCGATCGATGGCAGCGATCCCACGATGATGCGCGGCAAATTTAAGATCGCCCGCTGGTTTGCTCCAGCGCAGCGAACGAAGTAATATTATCGGAGTCCATCTATGAAATATTCACTTGCGTTAATGTCAGCCGCCGCTCTGACCGGCGTGATTTGTGCCCAGGCAGAGGAAGTCCTGCCACCGCGTTTCAATTACGATCGTTACTCGAAGATGGTGGACAATTCGCCGTTCGCGATCGCATCGGCAGTGGCGGCCCCTGCGGCAACGCCCGATTTTGCGAAAGATCTTTATGTGGCAAACGCCGCTCGTTCGCCCGATGGAGATTTGGTGACAATCGCTTCGACTTCCGATCACAATTTCAAGAAATACCTTAACACCAAAGGATCTGTGGATGGCTATAGTATCGCCAACATTGAATGGTCGGAGCGCGTCGGAGCAACCAAGGTGACAATTAGCAAGGACGGAAATTTTGCGACAATCACATTTAACCAGGCGCTCTTACAGCAGTCTGCGCCCAACGCTGGGATTGCCGCAAGAACGCTTACGCCGCCGGCACCGAACATGCCGACTCCTAATTTAGCCACACCGAAATTACCTCCGGGATTGCCTGCAGAAGTGCAACAGTTGGTTCCACCCACGCGAGAGCTTCGAACCCCTCATTCCCGGGGTCTGATTCAACGGAATCCAAGGGGCGCCTCGAAGTCGCCTGGTAATAACGCCAAGAATTAGGATTTGGAACTTCGGACTGCTTAACCGCCGCCCCAATCGTCGTCTGCCGTGTCAGCCTGCCGATCTGCCCCAGCAGAGTACAGGTCGTAACCGCTTGGGTTCTTGAGACCAGGGGAGCGATAAATGTACTCGTTCCCCCACGGATCTTTGGGCAGCTCTTTGAATAGCTGATACCATCGGGCGGGCCTCGGGTCCTTATCAGGTTGGGTCACTAGTGCCTGCAAGCCTTGCTCCGTCGTCGGATAAAAGCCGTTCATGCTTTCATATAGCTGCAGTTGTGTTTTGATCGCCTGGACGTCCGCTTGAACCCGCATGGTTTTGGCGATTGCAGTCGTGTTACCCAGTTTTGAAATCGCCACTCCCAATATGATTACGATGATGCTCACGACGAGCATGATTTCGAGCAGCGTGAAGCCCTGTTGTTTTCTTTTGATTCTCATCTCAATAAAGGAGTTATCCTCCCATTCTGTGCGCGCTTAAACTACTCCCGCTCTTGAACAATTTCTAGTGCCCGGTGCGCAATAGATAATCCGACTTGTCCCAGATATACTTCAACTGAAGCTGTGTGCCGCGAATTGCCGCAGCACCGGTGTCGGTGCCATTGACGACGACCAAATCGTTTGTGCCCACCTTCAAACTCGCGGCTGGCACAATTTTCTGAGCACGCAGCCAACCGGTGTAGTTGAATTGCATCTGACTGGAGAGCGGTTGTACTTCGCCTCTGTATGCTGGATCGGCGAGGTCGGGCAACGTTAGGGAAACGGCCCCAATATTCTGGCCGTTAACATAAATTTCCGGTGGAGCGTCAATCCGCGGGTTGGCGATTTCGAAGGTCAACAACGCCGTCAACGGTTGGGATTCGATTGGAAATTGAAATGCTGCCCCACCCTCAGTCTGTCCACTGATCCGAATTGCCTCGGACGACAGGGTTGCCGTCACGGTCCCAAAATTCTCAACGTCGTCAGGCGGCGCATGCAGCATTGGCACGGATGAGAAAGGTTCGGGAACCACGTCGCGGTGTTCTGCGTTTACCGGGTGCACGACTTCACTGCTGGTCATCCAATCCAGATACGCCGCTCGCACCGTTTTCCCATCGCCGGGCACTTCAATATCGATGGAAGACGCGCCAGTCATGGGAATCAGCACTGAATCTGAGCTCGGCAGATTCATTCCCGCGCCAAGCGTGCCGGAGCGCAAAACGTGTGTACCCGACTCGTCCCAGGCGACTAATTCAGGCTGCTGATCCGCTTTGTCATCGAAGAACAGACGAAAAAAAAGAACCTTATAATCCGGACTCGGTTGCGTGACGCGAATGCGAAAGACGCTTTTGGTCATTGGAGCGGTTTCCGTCGTTTCAGCTGGTAGAAGAGTCAGTGCCTCAATCCAGGCAGGAGCGTTCTGTGGCTTTGAATTTTGAGGTGCGTTTTGGCGCAGATCGAGCCAGGCGCTCTCTGGAATTGGCTGTCCCATCGTTGGCTCGGCAGTTGGGTCAACCGGCGGGGGCAGAGCATCAGTGAACGCTTCCTGTGCGTTGATGCGGCAAATTGCGGCGAACAGTATCGCAAAGATGGCGCGCACTAACATTTGAGCGGGCGAGACTATTCGAGCACGGGCTCGATTGCAAGTTTTCAGTTTCAATGCGGCCTGAATTGCAGGCTGTGTGTCATCTCGAATACCGCGGACAAGATACTGAAAACAACCAGACCAACCAAAGCGGCGATCACAACAATGATAACAGGCGGAATCAACTGCGAAATCAGGCCGACCGTCTTGTCCAATTCGCGCTCATAAACGTCGGCGATGGCCTGCATGGTTTCGGCGAAGTGTCCTGTTTGTTCTCCTACCGCCATCATGTCCGTGAACAAATCAGGAAACAGTTTTTGCGTTTGCAACGCTGCCGAGAGTGTTGCGCCATCGATGACCGCCTTGCGGACGTCGCCCAGCTTTTGTTCGAGGAATCGGTTCCCGGCAATTTCAGTTACCAGATCGAGCGCACGGAGCAAAGGTATCCCATTTTCGATCAAGGTTCCGAGCGTACGCGAAAATTGCGCATAGTAACGGTGTCGAATTACCCGGCCGTATCCGGGAATCATTAGCCGGAAGCGATCCCAACCGATGCGTCCTTCTTCACTGCGAACGAGCGCGCGGAAACCGATTACTGCGCTAATCCCCAACAGGACTCCGACCCACCAGTAACCTGTGACCACATGATGGATCTGCAGCAGGATGCGGGTGGGTAACGGAAGTGCGCCACCGGTTTGTGCCATGAATCCGGTCAACTGAGGCACCATGAACGTGATAAAAATTGTGATCAGAACGGCGCCGGCGAGGGCGAGAAAAGCAGGATAAATCAACGCCTGTTGCACACGGTCTCGCAGCTCTTTGGCCTGCATTAAATGTTTGACCAGCCGGAGCAGGATCTGGGGCAATGCCCCGCTTGCCTCGCCAGCGGCCACAAGGTTTACGTAGAGGGGCGGGAAAATCCGCGGCAGCTCACTTAACGCTTGTGAAAAACTGCGGCCATCTATCAGCGACTGATGCAGCGTGTGCGTCATTTGCTGAACGCGTGGCTGCTTCAAACGCTTCTCCAGTACTGAGAGGCCCTCGTCCAGCGTCATCCCTGCTTGCAGTAGATGGGCGAGCTGCTCGGTGAAAACGAGCAACTGGCCGTGCGGAATTTTCAGATTCTGCGTTGGAGCCGTCGGCGCGGCGCCGTCTCGCTGCGCTGTTTTAGCCTCCGGCCCCATTAGCTCGATCCGGACGGGGATACATTTCTGCAATTCAATCTGTCGAATGGCGACCGCTCGATCCGGACAATCGAGCACGCCCTCAACCAGGCTTCCCTGCGCATCGCGGGCACGGTATGCAAACTGTGGCATCGGCGTGGAAAAATATCCCGAAACCCGAAATCGCAAATATGAATCTGCTTTCCGAGTTTGAATAATTAAGGGTTACAAAGTTAAAAGATTCTTTCGGAATGATGTAACGTTTCAAGAAATCACGAGTCACGCGCGCTTGCGCTTAATTACCGCGAACGCGAAAAAAATTTGCTTGCCATGCCGCGTGATTTTGTTAAGAGCGGCGGACATGAAGTGTGCAACCGTATTCGTGCTCGTCTCTGTTGCGTCTATTTCGCAAATGTTCGCGGTGTTGCGACCGCTTTTTCCGGCAAAGCCGGCACCACCGTTTGGCGGCGAGGTGATTAGCGTCTCGGACGATTCGATTCGAAACTCTGCCGGTCAAGCTACGACTACAGCACCGAGGTAGGACGCTATCCATCAGCGGGGCGGGCGCCAACTTTGTAATTTGCGAGGAATTGGATGCGCATTTACAAAAGTGCGCTGCGACGATGAGAGCGCTACGCGAATGCCGCCTGTACGGAATCATTGACCTTGGGTACATCCCGCGACTGCGGGATTGCAATCGTGTGGCCGAACAAATGGTCACCGGTGGTGTCGATCTCATTCAACTTCGCGGAAAAGGAAAATCGATCGACGAACTGGCCAATCTCGCGTTCGAAATCCATGAGATCACTGCCCAATCGGACACGCCGCTAATTGTGAACGACCATGCCGAAATCGCCGCGCAGGTTCCCGTCGAAGGCGTGCATGTTGGACAGGACGATGATTCGATTCTTATTGCGCGCCAGAAAGCGGGAAGAGATTTGATTGTCGGCAAATCGACGCACAGTCCGGCTCAAGCACACACAGCGCGGGGCGAAGGAGCTGATTACATTGGATTTGGTCCGCTCTTCGCCACGCCTACAAAACCGGATTACAAGCCAATCGGGCTGGACGACATCAGGCAGGTTCACCTCGATCTCGGCATCCCGATTTTCTGTATCGGCGGAATCAATATCGATAATCTTCAGCAGGTGATCGACGCCGGGGCAAAGCGGGTCGTTATGGTTTCCGCCTTGCTTAAGGCACATAGCATTGTTGATTACGCGCGCTGCGCCACAGACATGCTCGCGTGACGCGGCGTTTAGTATGAAGCGATTTCTTAGTTCGTCATTCGTCATTTGTCATTGGTCATTCTAATCATGTCTGTGCTCGTTGTTGGCTCCATTGCAATCGATACAGTTAAGACCCCGGTAGAAGAACATTCCGATTTGTTAGGCGGATCGGCTTCCTATGCTGCGTTGGGTGCAAGTTTTTTTTCACCCGTTCGATTGGTCGGAATCGTTGGCAAGGACTTTCCAGAATCCGAATTTCAGTTCTGGAAATCGCGCAAGATCGATAGCGAAGGTGTGCAGCGCGCGAATGGAAAGACTTTCCGATGGTCGGGTGAATACTCGTGGGACTTGAATACCCGCGAGACGCGCTCAATTGCCCTGAATGTCTTCGAAGATTTCAAACCGGAGCTGCCGGAGTCGTATCGTGAAACCGATTTCGTTTTGCTAGCCAACATCGCACCTTCGTTGCAATCGCACGTGCTGGATCAGATGGAGCGTCCCCGTTTCATCGTGGCCGACACAATGGACCTTTGGATCGAGACAGCGCGGCCGGACCTCGAAGCGCTGCTTCGCCGAGTGAATCTCCTCATATTAAACGACAGCGAAGCGCGCGAGATCACCAAGGAGACAAGTCTTATCAAGGCGGGGCGGAGCATTCGAAAAATGGGGCCGCAGTACGTTGCGATAAAAAAAGGCGAGCATGGCGCGCTGCTTTTTGGCGAACGCGATCAATTTTTCAGCTGCGGCGCTTATCCGCTTGAAGATATTCACGATCCAACCGGGGCAGGGGACACATTTGCGGGTGGAATGGCCGGCTATCTCGCAGGCACCGTGAAAAAAGTGCACTTCAACGATCTGCGAAGAGCGATGATTTACGGCAGTGTCCTGGCCAGTTTTTGTGTGGAAGCGTTTAGCCTGGAGCGTCTCCGCACACTCTCGATGGAAGAAATTGCAAGGCGCTACGAGACGTTCAAGCTCATGAGCCAGTTCGAGGTGCCGGCATGACAATGCCCGAATCCGAATATGGCAAGCTGCTGCGCCAGACGATAATCACAACGGGTTCGTGTATCGTCGCTGTCTTGGTCTGTTACTTCTGGATTGATCGCCCCGTGGCGTTCTTTGTCTATCATCACCATATCAATCGATTCTCGGTTTTTCGTTGGCTCACTTATCCGCCGCCAGAGATCCAGAATTGGTCGGCTCTTGTTCTGACGATCTTGATAGTGCGACGGGCATGGGGATCATTTTTGCACTGGCAGAAGGCGTTGTTTGTGGCGTGCCTCAGTTTGATTGTTGCCGACGATTTCCGCATCTCGTTAGGCGATGTCTTCGGACGCTATTGGCCGGACACGTGGATTCACGATAATCCGTCGCTTATTGGCACCGGCGCGTACGGCTTCCATCCATTTCAGCGCGGCGACGACGTCGGCAGTTTTCCGTCCGGTCACGCTGCCAGGATCCTGGCCTTTGCCGGCGTATGGCTGATTGCAATGCCTCGCAGCCGGAGCCTGCAAGTCGTCGTCATTCTTGTCTCAGCGTCGATGCTCGTGAGCCTTGTAGCGATGAATTATCATTTCGTCAGCGACGTGATCGCGGGAAGTGTGTTGGGTGGAATTGTGGCGATGTATGCAGCGCAGCTTGCGCGACTGCAAACGTCTTAATTGGTGCGATGTCGGAAATAGCGTCCAGTTGCAGGTTCGCAGCCAAACGACTTATCCACCTGCACCACAAGATCGGATTCCTTGCCGTTGCACTTGTTTGTGCAGTGCCGATCGATGCGAGTGCACGTGAGTCTAGAGATTGGATTGTTCTGGAGAATTGCAGGTTCATCCTCAATCCCGCCGACGATGGAGATAGTTTTCACGTCAGCGTTGGCAACAGGGAATACATCTTTCGACTTTACATGGTTGATACGCCGGAAACGGACGCGCTAACACCAGCTCGCCTGGTAGAACAGGCAAAATACTTTGAGATCACCGTGCCTCAGGCCATCGAAGTGGGAGAAGCGGCGAAAGAGTTTACTCGGCAGAAATTGTCCGAGCCGTTTAAGGTGTTCACGCGCATGTCGGATGCGATGGGCCGCAGCAAACTCGAGCGCTTTTACGCATTTGTTCAGACCAGAGAGGGCGATCTTGGCGAGCAATTAGTTCGCAATGGCCTCGCCCGGAACTACGGTTACAAGGCGGTCCCGCCTGGATTGAAAAATTCGCGGGCAGAACTGGAAAGGCTTCAGCAACTCGAAGACGACGCGAGGGCGGAGAAAATCGGAGGCTGGGGCGTAAGTTCAGGGCGATTGAACGTACACACCCAAAAGGTAGCGTCTTTCACATTCTTCCTGGCTGAAAAGAACGCTCGAGCCCGGACATTCCCTCTTCCGAATACGCCTTCCGCAACCCCGGCATTTCGTCCTTCGACAACTACAGTCGGTCCAGCCGAGGCTAACAGGTCGCATGGAAAAGAGAAAATCGAGCCTGGCAGAATCGACATCAATACTGCGACGGAAAAGGAGTTGAAAATGATCCCAGGAGTTGGGCCAGTCATGGCTTCTCGAATCATCGCCGCACGACCGTTTCGCAGCGCCGACGATTTGAAAAAAGTGAATGGAATCGGCGACAAAAAATACGCCAAAATCCGGCCTTATTTTCAATAGGGCTGGCTGACGGGTGACCGTTCAACGTCGTCGCCCTGTGGCGGCGAGCTTGGTGGTTCTGCGCGCCATCGACCGAACTCCAATTGTGGCATAACGCCGGCGATGCATGCGAGGCGTAAGGCGTAAGCGTCACGAAAGTTTTACAAGAACGTCTTCGAACCGCCACACAACTCCGGTTTTTTGGCGGCGGTCTCACCAATCACTCAACACCAACAACGCACAATATGAAAAACTTCACTTCATTTCGGATCGGAACGTTGGCTCTTATTGCATGCTGCATTTTCAAAGCGACGGTCGCCGCTGACGTCACGTTCCTGGGGGTCGCCGCCGGAGACGTAACAACCAACGACGTGATCCTCTGGACACGCGCTAAAGACGAAGCCAATCCGCAGCCGACGGCAATTAACGTGCAAATTAGCCAGGACCCGACATTCGTTACGGGGGTTACCACGTTACCCGCAGGGACTGCTGGTTCGCCGACCGATTACACCGTTAAGAGCAATGTCGGCGGCCTGGAGCCGGGAACCGTTTACTATTATCGCTTCCAAACCACGAATGCCTCGGTCACAAGCAACGTTGGCAAGGTCAAGACGGCTCCTAACTCGACAGCCAATGCTCCAATCCATTTTGCCTTCAGCGGCGACTGCGATGGATTAATCCGCCCTTACGCGCTCGCCAGTCAGGTGCCAGCAAAGAACCTGGATTTCTTCATGTTCGATGGAGACACGGAATATGAGACATCGGCGAGTATCGGATCACCGGCCGTACACAGCACTGGGAACATTCCGGATCCCACAGTCATTGTTCCAACGGCGACTCAGGCGCAGCTATTCGATGATTTCTCGCGCAAATATCACGAGCAATTTTTGCCCGTGAACCTCGGCGGCCAAAACTGTCTGCAACCGTTCTTCGCCGGCCAGGGCAATTACACTGCGTATGACAACCATGAGCTCGGGAACAAGCAGTACATCAACGGTGGCGCGCCGGCCGGCGGAGGCGTCGGTAGCACGACGGGCAATCCACCTTTCGATTTCTCCACCGGTGCAGGCGTAGACGCGCGTAACCCGGTCAATGATGTCACTCCAAACGACGGCAGCATTCCCTTCATTAACAAGAGTGGGGGCTTTCAAATTTTACAGGACGTTTTCGAGAACTATCAGCCCATGAAAGAACGTGGCTTGATCAATGCCCCATCCGACCCGCGCACGAATGACACCCGTCAACTCTATTTTGCGCAACAGTGGGGCAGAAATGTGATCTTCATCAACACGGATTGTCGCACCTATCGCGATATCCGGATGAAGACTGCCGCAAACGCCGATGACACTGGCTCCCGTGCCGACAATCCGAATCGTACGATGCTTGGTGCGACGCAGCTTGCCTGGTTGGAACAAACACTTCTGGCCGCGGACCAGGCAGGTACAACTTGGAAATTTATCAACATTTCTGATCCCATCGATCAGATCGGGCCGATCGGCGGCAACCTGACATTGGTCAATCCGCCGACAACGGTGGAATATGGCACTCTTGGGTCGATCATCTCGATCGTCACGACCGGCTCTACGAACAACACGAGGACGGTTACCGTTGGAACCACGGTTGGTCTTGTTGTGGGGCAGGGTGTGTCCGGCTCGGGTGTTCCGGCGAATACAACCATCAGCGCCATCAACACCGACGGCACAACGTTCTCAATCAATAACAATGCCACGATTGCGACGGGCACTACGCTAAGCTTAACGCCGGCACCGAGCACTTACGCGCCTGTTACTAGCGATGGTGGCAAATCGTGGATGGGTGGTTATCGCACTGAGCGTAATGAGTTGTTGAAATACATAGCCGATCACCGCATCCACAACGTGGTTTTTCTCGCGACCGATGACCATCAGAATCGTATCAACGAATTACTTTACTCGCCGACTAGCCAGACTGGTGTTCAAGCGAGCTATGTAAAGTTGCCCTACTGTTTCGAGATCGTTTGCGGCCCGCTCGGCGCGACCGGTCCAGATCTTATTTCAAACCACAGCTTCTCGCTGGTGAAGAAACTTGCGGACAGCATCGCCGATGCTCAAACCGCCGCGAACCTCGAATCAATCGGCTTGGCAGGCTATCCCGGCTTGCATCAAGTCAGACGCCTGGGTGACCCCGACGCTGACACACTGCGCCAACCCGCTGATTTCTACAGCCCGGACACTTTCAACTACAACTTGCTTGATGTAAGCGCCGATGGGAAGACCCTCACCGTGACGAGCTACGGCATTAACTCGACTGTGCAAAACGGATTTGTGGAATACGACCCGATCAACAACCCCGAGCGGGCATTGTTCAGCTTCAAGATTCAACGGCATCCATAACCGATAAGGGTCTCTCTGATTCGCCGGAGCCGTTAAAACGAACGTCGACCAAAATCTGGACGAGATTCGGAAAATCAGACTTTTGAGAAGAACATCGGATGGAGTATGGCGCGCCCGTGGGGATTCGAACCTCAAACCTTCTGATCCGTAGTCAGATGCTCTATCCAGTTGAGCTACGGGCGCAAATCTGATTTTCTCCTATGAAAAGGTGTCCAAATTAACTCAAATTGACCAAAATTGAAGCCAAAAATTCCGTAGCAAAATCCGTTGCATAAATTTGTTCGTTATTATACGGTTTGGGGGTGTGAAAGACAAACAGCTGCTGGTTGTCGTGCATGGACGTAAGTTTTATCTTGCTCCGCCGCGGCGGCCCGGAGGGCCTTATTATATTCGGTTTGAGCCGCCGTCAAACTGTAGAGGCCGCGCGCGCGTTATTCATCGCTCGCTGCGGACCACTTCGATCTCGGCTGCAAAAGAGCGGGCGAAGAAAATCATCGAACCGATTCTCAATGGACAATGGGAAACCGCCGAAAAACTGAAGAGCAGATCTGGCTATGCGACCATTGGCCAGATTTTCGAGCGATATGAAGCTAGCGCAGAGGATCGACCTGGTACCGTCCGCAACAATATTAGCGCGCTCCGACTGGTTATTCGTACTGTGCATCGAGGCGACCCCGATGCACAGAATGCCTCTGTTCTTACAGGCGAACTGATCCGACAATTTGAGCGCATCAGGATGGCCGCGGCAAGAAGCGAGCCCGAGCGACGCCGAACGCGCACGTCAATTCGCAGTTACGTTGTTCAGGCGAGGTCTGTCGTCGCGCCGCGGAAAATGCGCTTTTACGACGACGTAACTTTGCCAGACCTGACCAGTTTCCGAAGTGAAAAAGTCGAGATGCCAAAGCGCACGAAGCCTCGTGCACTCGATCTCGGTGTGATCGCTGCGATAAATGCCGCGGCGCCAAAGTTGGTAAACGATGATCCTGCAGTTTATGTGGCGTTCTTGATGTTCTCGCGGCTCGGTCTGCGCAACGTGGAAATAAGGAGCGCGCGTTGGCACTGGATTGAGAACGGCCGAATTGGAATCATCGAACGGCCAGAGGAAAATTTTTATCCAAAGGGGAGTGAAGGTTGGGTGCCGATCGCGCCTGATGTGCTCAAAGAACTGATGCGATTCCGGCATTTATCGACTGACGGCTACATTGTTCCCGGCACAACAGTGACGGAACGCAAAGAGGCCGTTGACCGACGACACTCTGCCTGGGTCAGCCAATGGATCAAAGATCGATCTAAGACGAGTTATGAACTGCGCCGCTACGCGGGTAGTCTCGTCTACCAGGCAATGCGCGATATTTTGAAAGTTCGAGACTTTCTCCGTCACGCGAGCGTGGAGACGACCCAAAGGTGGTACGCTTATCTGCTGGAGGACGTCCCAGCGATCGGAATGGCCGACTTTGTGCCGGCACTACGCGTGCACAGGCAACACCAATGAATTTATTACGGAAAAGATCGCCGGAGGACCCGCGAGCCGCTCGGAACAAGAACGCGAGCGGAGTTGCCAGCGATTGTGGATCAATTGGCAGGCCCGGAACATTTGAAGATTTGGCCGTGCCACCGCGCACAGTAGGGGCGTAAGTGAGAACGGGTTTATACATTCCGCAACAGGCAATCGTTGAAAAAGGCCTTCTAGGCAATGTCACCACCGATGCATTGCTGCTGCTGGATTACCTTCGCCGTTGGGTCACATACAAGAATGTAAAAAAATACCGATTCGTGGAACGCGATTTTTTTTGGATGAAATACGCGCACGCATGCCGTGAGCTGCCTATTTTATTCCCGCGGCAGCCAATTTTGCGCACCCAAATTAACAAGATGGTCCGCCTCGTTGCGTCCCTGAAAAAGAATGGACTGATCGACACCGTTCGTTTCCGATCATGTTGCTACATTCGCCTGACCGACGCAGCGCACGAACTCTACGTGAAGCCGACGACGGGCCGCGACTCACGGCCGGACAAGCAAACCATCACGTCAGTGAATGACGGTGCTGACATGGAAAAATATGACACCTCTGTCATGCCCAGCAATGACAACAAATCAGATGATTCTGTTTTGATTCCTAAGTAGGGTACTTGCGTACTACGACTTGAATCGCGAAGAGGGCCGCATTGACCTAACGCGACCAGCCGCCGCATCATCGCTGCTGCCACCGGCTGTACAAAAGAGGCGGCAACGTGATTTCGTGTTAGACTATACGGCTCCAGATTCGTCGTAACCCGCGTTCTGTATCACCATCTTTGTTTACAGACCAGTCGAAGTGTGATGACCCAAGTGCACGAGACGAACTTGGGCCCTGACTAGCGAGCGAAAACGAGGACGGAGTTGGACGGGATGAGAACGCTAGTTGTCGCTGGCTGGCCATCGCGCGGCACGCCGTAAGATTCGATGCCTCCGCCGTTGCCGTTCGCCGGATAATCATCGTACGAGTCGCTGTTGAAAATTTCGCCCCACCTACCAACACCCGGCCACGGCAGCTCGTAATTTGCAAAAGTATTGTCGTTCAAACTGGCTACGACCACCACATCTCGCCCTGCTCCTGGTTGCCAGCGCTGGAAGGCGAGAATGCGATTATCATTGTGCACATGCAGAACGCTGAGCGTCTCGCTTCGCAATGCGGGCTCCGCACGACGCAGCCGAATCAGCTCTTCCATAAACCGGTGAAAGCGCCCCATGTTTGCATCTTTCCCGAAGTCAAGGCCGTCCCACCAAAGCAGCAAGTCAGGATAACTCCCAGCATCGTCCGCCCACTGTTTGTCCTCCAGGAATGACTGGCCCATGAAGATCATGGGAATACCGGGCGCCAGCATGAGAACGGCGGCCACCACACGTGAACGACTGCGCGCGTACCACGAACGTGAGTTGCCGCTATCCGACAGCTTTGGAATGCGTTGGCCGCGGTCCCGATACACCTCGTCGTGACTCTCCACGTATTGCACGGCTCGCCAAGCGTTGAGAAAATTCGGCGCCCAAAGGTTGCGTGCCACCTCTTGCAAATTCACATGGGCGTGCCCGCCAGCCGATGCGACGGAGACAGCATCCCTCAGGCTGTGCCGGAGGCCGTCGTGCCAGCAAGCGTCGAATCCAGCACCGCCGTGCTCAGGAAGCTGGATCACATACGGGTCGACGTTCCAGTACTCGGCAATATTGATAGCGTTGGGCTTAACATATCGCGTAGTACTTGTGAGATTTTGACAGAAGCGCCAACCATCGTTTGCACTGCTTTGTACGATCACGCTCGCCTGATCGTAACGAAATCCGTCAACGTGATACTCCTCCAAGAAGAACACGGCGTTGTTGATGAGGAATTGCCGTACCTCGCTTTTCCAAATAGCCCAAACTGGTCCGGCGTGATCCTGGTCGGTGAAATACAGGCTGTCGTTATTGGAGGTGCCGGCCACGCGATCGAAGAACCAGAGGCTTTCGTCCTGTCCTTTCATTTGGCCGCCTGCGTGGTTGTAAACTACGTCGAGCAATACCGCCATGCCGTGAAGGTGGAAGAGTTCGATGACGGTTTTTAGCTGGTTCCCAAGGGGAGCGAGTTCGTCTTCGGTGATCGCCGCCAGGCCGAACCGAGCACGCAACCCGTTTACAAACTCCAAGTAGCCTTGCAGCTCTGGTCCCGGCGCCACGCAATAGTCCATTTCTGGCGCGAAGATGTCGAATCCCTCGTAGCCGAGACTTCGTCCGCTCGCGACCTCGACAATCGGAAGCAGCAGCACCGCATTGATGCCTAGAGCAGCGAGGTAATCAACCTTGCCAAGCACATCCAAGAATTTGGCCACTCGGCCTGGACGATTTGGGCCATTAAAGACGCCCACATGAAGCTGGTAAATGATAAGGTCGTTGAAGTCAGGAGGCCGGAATCCGCCGTCATGCCACGTCCAGGACCGAGGATCTCGTAGCACACAATTACAGAAGGGATAGCTCGGATTGCGCGTGAGCTCGCGCGCATAGGGATCGCGCTTGTAGCCAGTGGTCCCGTCGCCTGTGACATAAAACTTGTATTCCTGCCCTTCTGTCGCTCCTGCGACGAAGCCAGACCAGTATGCCCCATCCTGATGCAACCTCCCATCATCCGTTGCGCTCCATCCGTTGAAGTCGCCGTGAATGGCTACTTGCTTTGCCCGCGGCGCCCAGCAACGAAAGGTGGCGCCGGACCGGTCCAGCACAATGTTGGCACCCATCGGAACGGTACTTGGATTGATGGTGGGTTGGGTCGACATGGTCAGCCCGAGTTCGTCGGTTGCGCTTCTGCGCACATAAGACTTTGGCGCTGGGTGTTCAATCGTAGCCGCCGAACATGAACAGCTGGATGTCTTCGTCGGTCGCGTTCATCAGTCCGTGGAGGTTGCCGCCCCGCAGCATCGCGAAATGGCCCGCACGCAGCGACCTAACTTCGAACGATCGCTCGCGCTGCGGCATCTTGCACCAGTCGCCAATGACCATGTAAGCACGTCCCTCAAGCATCAGGAAAACTTCTTGGTTGTCGCGATGCCGATGCAGACCTATGCCGCATTCGGGCTTAAGGATGTGCAGATCCATGTAGTCTACCGCCATGAACGGTTCGGTGGCGTTGTTATGGTTCTTCGATCCAAACGCATTGAAGCTCCACGGCTGGAGCTGGCGCTGAAGCTCACCGCTGCCGGTATAGCGGCCATAGTTCGACACGAGATTCCTATATTCCAGGAACCCGATGCCGCCATGCGGATTTGGACTGATGCCCGTACCGACGAAGTTGTCCCACCCGCGCAGCATCATGTTGAACTCGTAGTGATAGTTGTTTCCGTCTTTCGAGTCCCACACATGCTCGTCAACGTCGCTCCAAGCTACCTCGATACGCAGCGGGAGGATCGGATGCATCGCGGAGTCGGATGCCACCTGACGCATGTCCCGATCGTTGAGGCCTTCCCGATTAAATGCACTTGGCGTGCCCCGAATTAAATCGGGTGCGGGTTGCAGTTCGCCACGCGTCAGTGCATCGAGCGATCGACCGCCGAGGACGCCATGCAGATCGCGGCTGTCATACCCCCACAGCTCGATATCATACCGCGAGGAGGCGCTGTTGTACGGCACGGTGAAGATACGGCCCGGCCGGTCACCGACCTTTACCCATGCCTTGATTGACTGTCCCAGAAGACCGCCTTTCGCGATCGCCAGAGGGGATTCGGGACCAGCTTGATAGGACAGCCGTACGAACGGTCCGGTCCACTCCCCAGTCGTGACCCATCCACGAATCACATAAGCGGACGAGGTCCGAAACGACTTGATGTTTTGTTTTTGGAAGTCTGTCTTGTTGTCCTGCTGCGTTGGATCAAGGATGTTCGCGTCGCCCCCCTGCGGTCCGTACAGCTCGAGGAATTCATACGGAAAGAGGTACTGCAGATGATCGCGCAGATACCACTCTCGATCGCAGGCAAGCTCGGTGGACTCTAGGATGTTCATGAGAGCAACGAGCGAGTTGCCCTTATTGTAGTTGGGCGTCGTACCGGGCTCGACGCGAAACACACTGTCGGTATGTATGATATCCATCAGCGAGATCCCTTAGGCCGTGTGATAAAGGAACGCGACGAAGCGCAGTGGCTTGTCTGCGCTTGGGTTGCGGATACCGTGAATGCCGCCGCTCTTAGTGTAAATCACGCTGCCTGGCTTCACCGGGACCGCACGGCAACTCTTCGGACCAAGGCCATAAATCTCGCGCGTCACTAAGGGATAGCGCGACAGGGCCGGATCGTCATCGTCCCCCATGTAGGCAATGCCTTCGCCTTCGACGATGCAGTACAGTTCCTCCGTGCCGATGTGACGGTGCGTTCCTTCGATTGCGCCAGGCGGGATCGTCACCTTGTGGAAAAAGACAACTGAGCTTGCGAACTCGCGCTGCAACACCCAGCGCATCTCGATGATATTATCGCTCCGGGACTCCGTGTTACTCGGCTCCATCATGCCGTTGCGATAGCGCACGGGCGCGATGTTATCGATGTTGTCGAAGAAGTGGCCACGCTGAAAATCGATTAGGTAGTTGGAATCGTCGACCGTGTTCTGATTCGAGCTCGGATCCTGCGTGCTTGGCACTTGATGGTTGCGGATGAAGTTATTGTCCCACTCTGGGTTAGTGATGGTATACCCGAACGGCAGATCGATGTTGTACTCGCGGAATGACAACTCGAGCCGACGAATACCTTTGATATCGTGGAGCAGATCCTTGAAATCGGCGACGCTCGTGATCGGCCCCATACGGCCGATCTGGTCGAGCACCTTGAAATCGTGGTGCTTGCCCGGCGGTAGCGTCGCGGTTTCCCAGATTTCCGTCTGATACGCGTTGATCCACTTGTCGTAATGAAGCGACAGCGTCGCTGATGGACCCGCGGGAGGTGCGCCCGGATCCGATGTCAGCAGGCGGATCTGCATGATCACGCGATTGCGCAGGAACCGATTCCTTTCGCGAGCGACCTCGGTAAGCCGGCTCGCGCGATATTCTACGCGGAGGACATTTCCAAGGAAAGCGCCGTCGACGTAAACCTCCGCTTTCAGCACGGTGATGTCGAACGCGTTTCGCACCTCGAGCACGTTATATCGGTAGCGGCTACTGCGAGTCGCGTTGAAGTATGCCGCGTGGTACACGCGGTCTGGATAAAAGACAACCTTGAACACCCGAACCCACGGGTCGTCGAACATTTGATCAAAGCGCGGATCCATATACGGCTTCTCAACGTGCGATGGTCATAGCAGCCCGCTTTGCAGCAGCACATCACCAACACGGAACGCATTCGCCTGGATCGTAAGCGTCGGATTGCCGCTCCCCGATGTCGGCATGAACGCGCCGTCTCCAATAAACAGATTGTCGAACCGCCACGCGCGGCAGTTCTTGTCCAGCACCGAATCGGCTTCGGTTGTGCCGAACCGCGCGCCGCCAAGGATGTGGTTGGCGATTCGTGCGAGCGCGTTCTCGCTCAGATACACGCCACCAAAGCCTTCCACGGGATAGTGTCCGCCGCCGTTGTCGCCGCCGTATGCGAGCACGTCACGACACTTACCCGCAAGCGTGTCCATTAGATACTGGTCGTGCGAATGCCACGTCTTGATGATGTACGCTACCCGCCTGCCCCATTTGTCCCGTACCCTAGGGTGCAGCTCGATGCGGTTTGCCTTTTGGGGCACTTGGTTCGCCATGAAGCTCACCGACAGTCTGCGATTAAACTCTAGGTCGAGGAACGCGCGGAAGCGCTCGCCGACGATCGACGTGTCATTGTCGAACCCATGCCACAGCGTGTCGAGATCGGCAGCGCCATGCGTTCGGCCGAGCGCGATCGGAAGTGCCTGATCCGAGGTGTTATTGTAAATCGTTGCTCCCGCCCATAGTCGGTTGCCGCGGATGAAGTCCTCGCTTCCGCAGAAGTCAGTCGCCCAGTCACTGTCCACGGTGAGCGATTTGTCGAAGCGTCCTGGCATGACCGCAGAAGCGCCACCGAAACAGTGCGTCAGAAAATATTTTCCAAGCAGATCGTTGTGATTGATGCGGGCGTTGAATTCGAGGCTGGTCTCAGCCGAAAGCATCAAGAGTCGTACGGATTCAATCGCGGAGCATGCAACGACAACCACCTTGGCGCTAAGGCTTCGCTCACGGCCACTTGGGTCACGCAGGTTTACTTTCGTGATCTTCGAGCCCTGGCATTCGATGTGCGTAACATGACTGTTCGGCCAAATTGCGAAGTTCGGCTTCTTTGAAATCGGCCGGAGCAGCGCAACCCAAGTGTTGGATTTGAAATCAAGCGCGTCGCCGTAGCGGTTCACGTAGGCCGTTTTCGGACCGCCCTCCCAGGCCGGATCACTCAGCGGTCCAACTTTACGTCCACTCGCCTCGTGGTCCTGGGTAATCACAGCCTGTGGCGTCCGATACGGCTTCATCCCGAGCGCGACCATGCCGACGCGGGCGTACTCGCTGATCGGATTTGGGTCGAGAGGCTTTTGATAGTTCTCTTCGCTCGCACGCTTGACCTGGTTCTCGCGTGTCCCGTTAATGCCAATGAGCCTCTCTGCTTTCGAGTAGTAGCGCTCGAGATCGTCATAGCTGATCGGCCAGTCGCGCGCTTCGCGCTTGACGTCGCCGTTGGGGTCGTTCCGTAGGTCGGTGCGTCCTTCGTTAAAGGACTTCAGGCGAAAATCGATCGGGCTGAAGCGCAAAGATACCCCGCCGTAGTGTTGTGTTCCGCCGCCGACACACTGACATGTATAGCCTTCGATGGTCGCAAGGTCGCTGCCTTCCCTCCGGTAGACGTGCGGCTCGTCGTTGAGATCGGGCTCGACGTGGCTCGTGTAGAACGAAGCGCCTGTGTTGACGAGGCCTGGAATAGTCAATCGTTTTTCGGGACCGTCGGAAATTAGCTCGTCGCGTTTGTAGTCGCTCAGCCCGAATGGATCGTCCGCCTGTGGGCGATACAACGGTCCCTTTTCGATGACCAGCACCGACTTGCCAGCGTTAACGAGCGTGTGCGCGATCGGCGCACCCCCGGCCCCGCTACCGATTATGATCACGTCGAAACTGTCAGGTAGGTTGGGCATTGTTAATCTCGGCATTATCCGTGGTATTCGGGACTGCGGCCGAGCGGCTTCTCGAGAGAGCGACTCCAATCGAAAGCGGTCGTCTGTGATTCGGACAAGGGCAGCGCGCCGGTGAGCGGATCCCTGAGGTTGTGCGCGAGATACGCCCATCCGGCGGCGCCGGCATTGCCACCGTATTTAGGATGCGAAAAGGCCCCCGTGTAAGTGTGTCTGCGCAGTAGTTGCAGGAAGTATCGCGGGCTAGCGTAACGCGAATAGTCCCAGCCTTGGACGCCGCTGTCCTGCGCCATCTGATTGTAGAGATCCTCGTACATCGAGACCGGCATCTGTGCCGGTTCCTCGTATGGATCGCGCTGTCGGAGGACGCGGTCGATCAGCTCTAGACAGATCTTATAGTCGCTCTGCCGGTGCGACTCCTCACGCGCGATGATCTTGTCGATGAAATTCACCACGCCAATCGGTTGGTCGACCCGGTACGCGCGCGCATACTGAGTGTCTCTGCTCTGCCGCTCCATGTCCTTTAAGTAGATGTCTAAAAACCGCTGACCCTCAATTGTGCGGAACGGCAGGATGTGATCGGTCAGCCGCAGCAGGAGCGTTAGTTCCCAGCGCTCGAAGCTGATGATGTCGGTGCAATACTGCGTAAACAACCGGGACCACTCCGTTCCTTCTGGAGTCGTGACCCGCTGCGGGTTCACAGGGTCGATGATCGTCTTGCCGTCAACGACGAAACGATACCTGTGCACCTGGCCTTTTGGTATCGCAACGCTGACGGCCCGGTAGATGCTGTCACCTACGCGCGGCATCGGAATTGGTGTGACCAGATCGGAAAACGTGCCGATCACCGCGACCTCGCGTGCGACGCCGTCGGCATTCGCTAGCACGAAGGTCACGGTGTTAAACGCATAGCTGTCTTCATAGCTATGCCCGTTGTAGTAAGAATCGATCACAGGAAAGCGCCATGCCTCGGCGATACTGGCGCGTGTGTCACCCGTCGAATACTGGCCGTAATTATGTCGTGCGTCGGTGTTGTCCCGGGCCAGTGACTTTGAGCAGTAGTTCAGGACATATGCGTCGTCCCGTTGCACGACCGTCATGGGTTTTATTTTCCAGCCCTCTGAAGGCCGACACAAGAGACATTTCGGTTACTTTACAGATTCGGCATACAGCGCGGCGTTCTAATCAATATTGCATCGCTGTCCGATATGTGGCGATACTCACGCTCAGCGCCTGCAGCCATTCGAGTTGCTTTTTCCGGAATCCCAATTCGGCTGCTAGCCCAGCCTTGGCCAAGTATTGAAGATCAAAGGCTTGCCTAACGAATAACTCGACCCGCACACGATTACCTCGGCGAAGGTTTTTCAAAGCCTTTTCGGAGAATCTAGCGGTCAGTCGTAGCAAACTGCGTAGCAGCGGCAATTTTACTATCGTAGGCGTGTCGTTCCGTAGTCAGATGCTCTATCCAGTTGAGCTACGGGCGCCCGAGAAGAACAGCTAATCTGCGAAGGAAGAGCGCGGCGGTCAAATAATGCAAAAAATTGAAAAAATTTCCGACCGCTTCCGAGATCGGAAACGAATTGCTTACGCAGGGTTATGGCGTCGATCGCGCTAAATCATCCACCCTACGATTCACCCGCCTGCATCGCAGTGCGAAGCATAGCGGGCAGGAATCGACCGGAGCGGAGTTCTCCGCCCGTGCGTCACCCACCAACAAACTCACGCCAGTTCACTCGCGGAACGGCACAACCGGAAAATAATAATGAATAAGCAAAACCCGAATCGTCTTCACCTCGACTACACCATCACTCGCCGAAAGTTTCTCGGCACGACCGCGCTCAGCAGCGCAGCATTGCTAAGCGGAGGCCTGGCTTCGCTGGTTCAACGCTCTGCTTCGGCCGCGGGCGGTTTTGACTTTGTTGAAAAGAGTATTTCTGAGCTTCAAGATGCGATGGCTTCGGGCCAGTTGACCAGTAAGCGTCTGGTCATGGGTTATCTCGATCGTATCCGGTCTCTGAATCCGTTGCTTAACTCGGTAATCGAAACAAATCCCAATGCCGTAGCCATTGCCCAACATCTCGACAATGAGCGCCGAAGGGGACACGTTCGCGGACCGCTTCACGGAATTCCGCTCCTGGTGAAGGACAACATCGCGACAGACGACAATATGCAGACGACCGCGGGATCGTTAGCTCTCTTGCGTAGTCATGTGCCAGCCGATGCGTTGATCGTTCAGCAGTTGCGCGCAGCAGGCGCTGTAATCCTCGGCAAAGCGAATCTGGGCGAATGGGCAAATTTCCGGGATGATGAGGCTGAGACCTATCCTCTGGCAGTCGGTTGGAGCGCGCGCGGTGGTAGTACGAACAATGCCTATGACTTGAGTTACACGTCGTGGGGCTCAAGCTCTGGGTCCGCTAATGGTGCTGCGGCGAATCTTTGCGCGGCGGCGATCGGCACGGAGACTGACGGATCAATCACTGGGCCGTCGGCCGTTGAAAACATCGTCGGTCTGAAGCCGACACTCGGTCTTGTCTCGCAAGACGGAATCATTCCGATCGCGCACGAGCAGGACACGGCTGGACCGATGGCGCGCAGCGTCACTGATGTCGCGATCCTGCTTGGAGTGTTGCAGTCGCCGTTTGGTGAAGTACTTGGACATGATCTCCCGAGCGATTACACGCAATTTCTCGATCCGAACGCATTCGAGGGCGCGGTGATCGGACGCGATGTACGCTTTTTCGATTACAGCTACTACGGCAGCGGCATTCCGGGCGATGAGCTCACCGTCGCGTTTGCGGAAAACGCGCTGAGCGTGATGGAAAGTCTCGGTGCGACTGTCGTTGACGTTGATACGGGGGACGTGTTCGCTTACAACGGCGACGAGTTCACAGCGTTGCTGTATGAATTTAGAGCGCAAATCGCGGACTATCTCGCGACGCTCACGCATACGGACATGCACACTTTGGCCGACCTGATTGCGTTCAACAACGCGCATTGTGTGCAAGAGATGCCCTACTACGACCAGGACGTATTTTTATTGTCGGAACAATTCCCAGGTTATCCGGACGATCCCGCCTACATCGCCGCGCGAACTAATGCCCGAACTTCTGCGCGCTCTGGGATCGATAGTGTAATTAATTCAGGTGTTGATGCGATCGTCGCCCCGCACTTGACTAACTCGACCGGACCCGCGGTGTCGGGTTATCCAAATTTATCGATACCGGTGGGCATTCGCGATAGCGGCCGGCCGGCGGGCATGCTGATGTACAGCACTTTCCTGCATGAACCGCAGCTAATCGGCTTCGGCTACGCGTTGGAGCAGGCGTTGAATGTGCGGCAGCAGCCGCAATTCCTCGGCTCGATTATCCCGATCCCGAACGGCGGATTTTGCACCGGCCAGCCAAGGCAGCCCCAAGCGCTGACAACGGGAGCACGTCTGCCGCGGATCTTCTAAAATCTGGGCCCTTCGAGCTTGAGCGCGCGAGCAGAATGGCGATTCTGCTCGCGTGACAATTTTTCTTGGGTGCGGGTTTGCTGCAAAATATCGCGAAGGCGGCGGAAATTTTTCCGTTCCTTTGCAATGGATGCTCGGTCTGCAGCGACTGAAGCTCGATGCAATCTGGCTCGAGGTCTTGCCGGCCACAGATGACCCGGACGCCGATCAGGCGAAGATCATTAACTTCCAGCGGCAACTGCGCATTCATGGGTTGAGTGGTCGCTACTGCTTGCTGTATCAAAAGCCCCCGGCAACTGAGCATCAGCTCGAGACGATGCGCTGCATCGGAATGTCGAAACGAACGCTCCTTGATCGGCTCGCCGGTCCAAACACACTGCTGAATCTCAGTTACTCGATTCATCCGCCGTTTCTGTTGCAATTTGAGCGACGCATCTTTTGCGACCTGGATCCAAGCGAAATTTTTTATTGGATGACCAAAATGGAGCTGGGCCAATCGCATCATGATGAATTTTGGACGATCGGTCTCAACGCAAATGGAAGCGATTGTCGATTACCGAAGTCGTCTCTGCGCTGGAAAACATTTTACCCGCTCGCTGATACGAGACTGCTGCAAAGCCAACCGCTTCCGAGCGCAGCAAAATTTACAACTATTGGACAATGGTACTGGAGCGGCGCTGTAGAAGTCGCAGGAGAATTCCCCGACTTATCGAAACGAGTCAGGTTCGAACCCTATCTTGGTTTACCAGGGCGAATGCCGAGGGCGCAGTTCGAACTGGCGATGAACATCGGCCTCGATGATCCGGAGAGGGAGCGTTTGCAACAACTTGGCTGGCACGTCGTCGATCCGCACCGTGTCGCGCGTACGCCGGCTGCCTATCGTCGATACATCGCCAGGGCACTTGCGGAGTTTACAGCCATCAAGGGAGTCGATGTAGCCTGGCGAACAGGCTGGGTAAGCGACCGGGCTGCAGCGTTCCTTGCACTGGGCCGGCCAGTGATCACGGAAGACACCGGAGCAACAAGATATCTTCCACGCGAAAACGGATTTCGCTTCATCCGTAACGTCGATGAAGCCGAAATGGCAGTAAAAGACGTGTTACGTGATTGGCCGCGACTATCGAGGCAGGCGCGAGCATGTGCTGTAGAGGTATTCGATTCTAAAAAGAATCTCCGTAGAATCCTCGGCATTTAAGGGTTTTTGTCGTGCAGGCGAGAGGCCAGCACGCCTGCCAGGCAA